>ENA-OQES01000848-OQES01000848.1-human-gut-metagenome-genome-assembly--contig:-NODE-848-length-12287-cov-3.042599_pt1 | contig 12287 bp, 13 predicted proteins | sample MGYA00242798_ERZ504641 | MGnify/ENA primary metagenome ERZ504641 (study PRJEB26092, sample SAMD00036327) | human gut metagenome | host: Homo sapiens | study: EMG produced TPA metagenomics assembly of... | reverse complement strand
ATGACTTTGTAACAATTTCGTTACTTTTTACATACTAACACGTTCCCCATGTAAATGCAAGAAGTATGTCTCAGAATTCGCAAAATGTTCACAGACTTTTCACATTTTCAGTGGATTTTGTTGATTTTTTCCTGAAATCTTCCGGTGTATCGCACTGCATATTTTTTCTTTTCCACATACAAAAAGGAGAACCGATCTTTTCTCTTCGGTTCTCTTTTTAGAAAATTTCCTTTATTTACAGGCTTTTTTGCACTTAATCAATCAGATTCTGCATACTCTTCAGTCCGATAACCAGAGTAGAAGTATTATGCAGCAGTGCAGATGTCGTCGGCTGGATCATACCGGTTACACCAAGTGCGATCAGTCCGGCATTGACCAAAATGATCGAACGGTAGTTCTTATGAATCCGTTTCATCAGTCCGTTACTGATTGCTTTTAATGTAACAATTTCGTAAAGATTATCTGCACCAATTGTCACATCTGCGATCTCACGGGCAATCTCCGCACCGTCACTGATTGCGATTCCGACATCTGCGGCAGACAGCGCCGGTGAATCATTGATACCGTCACCGATCATGATGACTTTTCGTCCCGCTGCTTTTTCACGCTCTACAAATCCGGCTTTATCTTCCGGCAATACTTCCGAATAATATTCATCTACACCAATCTGTGCTGCTACCGCTCTTGCGGTACGTTCGCTGTCACCGGTCATCATAACTACTTTGCTGATACCGGCACGTTTCAGAGAATTGATAACTGCAGATGCTTCCGGGCGGATCGGGTCATGAATGCAGATAACCGCAGCCAGTTCCCCTTCAATTGCCAGATACAGATGAGAATATTCTTCCGGCAGTGCCGCGAATTTTTCTTCCATACCTTCCGGGATCACACAGTGTTCATCTTCAAAGACAAAATGAGCACTACCGATGATTACTTTATGTCCATTGATCGTTGTGGAAATTCCATGTGCAACGATGTATTCTACTTTTGAATGCATCTCTTCATGAGAAATATTCTGTTTTTTGGCAGCATCAACAACAGCCTTTGCCATAGAATGAGGAAAATGCTCTTCCAGGCAGGCTGCAATACGAAGCAGATCTTCTTCGGAACGGTCGCAGAATGTTTCGATTTTTGCAACCGTCGGCTCTGCTTTTGTCAGTGTACCTGTCTTATCAAATACAATGGTATCTGCCTCTGCAATTGCCTCCAGGAATTTGCCGCCTTTTACGGTAATATCATAAAGGCTTGCTTCACGGATCGCAGAAAGTACGCTGATCGGCATCGCCAGTTTCAGTGCACAGGAGAAATCTACCATCAGTACCGCCAGTGTCTTGGTAACATTGCGTGTGATCAGATAGGTCAGACCGGTACCTGCCAGTGTATATGGAACCAGACGGTCTGCCAGATGTTCTGCTTTTCCTTCTACGTTGGATTTCAGTTTTTCAGATTCTTCGATCATTGTAACGATCTTTTCAAACTTACTTCCGCCATTTACTTCTTTGACACAGATGGTCAGTTCGCCTTCTTCCACAACAGTTCCCGCATACGCATACTTCTGTGCATTTTTCTGTACCGGAACAGACTCACCTGTCAGGGATGCCTGATTTACCATTGCATCTCCGGCCGTTACCTCGCCATCGAACGGAATGACATTACCCATATGGACAACAATCTCGTCTCCTGCCTGGATCTGATCTGCCGGAACCAGGATCTCCTGACCGTCTTTTACCATCCATACTTTGGATACATGCAGTGACATGCTTCTTGCCAGATCATCCACTGATTTTTTGATGAGTCCACTCTTCGAGAATTTCACCGATTCCCAGAAGGAACATCGTGGAACCTGCGGTCTCAAAGTCACCGCGGAAGATCGATACGCTGATTGCTGTTGCATCCAGAACCGGAACTTCCAGTTTTCCTTTTGCAAGTGTCCGCACGCCATGCCACAGATATTTCACTGATTTGATCGCTGTGATCACAGAACGCACCGATACAGGAAGAAACATCTTGCTTCCCATACGCATGACCACTTTATTTACCAGTTTTTCCCAATATTCATTCTGTAGTTCACGACCGGAATTCTTCAGATATACTTCCGGCACTTTGGCAGTCTCATAGTGGAATGCCTTCAGTGCCCGGATCACTTCTTCACGGTCACCTACAAAATTAATCGTGGCATCCTGTGTTTTCTCCCGGACTTTTACGCCTGTTACCAGTTTCTGGCTGCTCAGATAATACAGTAACGTATCCGCCTGTCCAAATGTCATACGGTTCTGAAGAAGATGGACACGCATACGTCCTTTAATTTCATGTTTAATTATAAATTTCATAGAATAACACTGTCCTTGTGCAAGTTAATTATGCTTCTGTAAAGTCTTCTTCTTCAGTCTCTTCTGTTTCTTCAGCTGTTTCTGTTACTTCTTCATCTTCTACAACTGCTGCTTTTGCTTCACGCTCTTCGTTGATCTGCTGAGCTTCTGCGTAGATATCTTCTGCATTTTCCTGAACAGATGTTACAACTTTCATGACACAGGATTTTGCACGCAGAACAGCTGCAGTGCAGTTTGCATAGAATTTTTTCGCATCATCACTTGCCAGAATCTTGATTCCTGCTGTACCGAACAGTACACCACCTGCGAAAATACCAGTTTTTTTTGGCATCGAAATTTTTAAAAATGTTTGCCATAATATTATCTCCTTTGTGTTTATCAAATTTGTTTACCTACTATTATATCGCCCCGCGATAATTTCGCAAGAACTTTTTTTCTAATTGAGATTTTTTCTCAAAAAGAAATCCGGAGGGGCTAGGAAGCCTGTCCGGGATTATTCGTATACTTTACGATTCTTTTTTCCCAGTCATATAACCGCAGCTCTCCAGTCCACAGGTTAAGACCTGACGAAACTTTCTGTCGGAAAGCTGAAGTACCGTGCCATCATCCAGTTCCATTCTGCAATACGGAACACATTCCATCTCTTCATCATCAGCATTACTCGTAAACTTATACATGTTTTTCCGGCTGATCACTCCGATCTCTTCTAATGTATTCACCATGCGGTAAACGGTTGCGGCTCCGATACTGGGATCTTGTTTGCAGGCTTTGTAATAAATCTCCTTGCAACAAGAGCAGTCCTCATCCAGAATAATATCAAGGATGATGCGCCGCTGCCGGGTGATCCGGCAGCCACGCTCTCTTAATTTTGAAATTATGATACTCTTTGGCTCTTTCTGCAATTAATGTCAACACCTCCAAATAGTACCTTTAATGGCTGCAATGTCCTCCGCAATGTGCACAGTCACCACCGCACTGCAGTGATTTGCCGTTCCTTTTATCTTTTACCATACTGCGGACGATGAGTGCTACCACACCAACCAGAACCGCGCCAACAACTACTGTTCCCATGCAAAGGTCTCCTTTCTTAAAGTCAGATCAGACTTTTCTTACGCAACTTTCAATGATTTACTTTCTTTATAAGGTCTGAACAGCATGTACAGGAATGCAATCAGCAGTACAACCGCAACTACTGTCCACAGTCCGAATCCACCACCGGTAAACAGGGTACCAAACTGATAGATACACAGGGATACGATATAAGCAAGACCACACTGATATCCGATAGCGAACCAGAACCATTTTGCATTATTCATCTCACGTTTGATAGCTCCCATTGCTGCGAAGCATGGTGCACATAACAGGTTGAATACCAGGAATCCGTAGGCTGCGATCGGAGTCATAACCTGTGCCAGGTTACCCCAGATCTCAGAACCATCTTCTGCAACTTCTGCAAAACCGAACAGCATACCGAAGGTAGCTACTACGTTTTCTTTTGCGATCAGACCGGTGATTGCAGCGACTGCCATCTTCCATCCTTCACCGGCTTTTGTCCAGCCCAGAGGAGCAAAGATCGGAGCGATCACGTTACCGATGGATGCCAGAATACTGTCATTCAACTGTTCTGCATCCAGCATACCGAATTTTCCGTCTACCCAGCCGAAGCTCATCAGGAACCACAGAATGATGGTAGATAATAGAATAATTGTACCAGCTTTTTTAATAAATGACCAGCCACGTTCCCACATACTTCTCAGTACATTGCCAACGGTTGGCATATGGTAAGCCGGCAGCTCCATAACGAACGGAGCAGGTTCTCCGGAAAACATTTTTGTTTTCTTTAAGATAATACCGGAGCAGATGATAGCTGCAACACCTACGAAGTAAGCACTCCATGCTACCCATCCTGCGTTATTAAAGAATGCACCTGCGATCAGGGCAATGATCGGCAGTTTTGCTCCACAAGGAACAAAGGTTGTTGTCATGATTGTCATCTTACGGTCTCTGTCGCTCTCAATGGTACGGGATGCCATGATACCAGGAACACCACAACCGGAACCGATCAGCATCGGGATGAAAGATTTTCCGGAAAGACCGAATTTACGGAAGATACGGTCCATGATGAATGCTACACGGGCCATGTATCCACAACCTTCCAGGAATGCCAGGAAGATAAACAGTACCAGCATCTGCGGTACGAAACCAAGTACAGCACCAACACCGGCTACGATACCATCAAGGATCAGTCCCTGTAACCAGTCAGCACAGTTCACAGCCACCAGCGCTTTCTCAATTGCCGGAGGAATGATATCACCGAACAGAACATCGTTTGTCCAGTCTGTCAGGAATCCACCTACTGTTGTAATAGATACATAGTAAACAATAAACATAACTACTGCGAAGATTGGCAGTGCCAGCCAACGGTTAGTTACGATACGGTCGATCTTATCGGATACGGTCATTCCGCCCTTCTGACCTTTTGTTACGCATTTTCCGATAATAGAGGAGATATATACATATCTTTCATTTGTGATAATACTTTCGGTATCATCATCGAATGCATCTTCCAGAGTTTTGATCTCAGCGGATACATCCGGAACAGATTTCATCTGTTCTTTGATCTTGTCATCCTTCTCCAGAAGTTTGATCGCAAAGAATCTCTTCTGTGCTTCCGGGATATCCGTGCCAAGCATGGTTCCTACAGCCGTGATCGCATCTTCCACTTTACTGTCGAACTCATGTACCGGTGTGACTTCGTTCTTTCTCTCTGCAAGACTTATTGCTTTCTCAGCTGCTTTCTGGATTCCGGTGCCTTTCAGTGCGGATATTTCCACAACCTCGCATCCTAACAGTTTGCTCAGTTTGTCAGTATGTATCTTGTCACCCGCTTTTTCTACCAGATCCATCATGTTGACAGCCATAACAACCGGAATACCCAGTTCCATGATCTGTGTGGACAGATACAGGTTACGTTCGATGTTGGTACCATCTACGATGTTGATGATCGCATCTGGTCTTTCATTGATCAGATAGTTTCTGGCTACGACTTCTTCCAGAGTGTATGGAGACAGGGAATAGATACCCGGTAAGTCCATGATAGTCACATCTTTATGACCTTTTAACTTACCTTCTTTTTTCTCCACCGTTACGCCCGGCCAGTTACCTACAAACTGATTGGAACCGGTCAGCGCATTAAACAATGTTGTCTTACCGCAGTTAGGATTACCTGCTAATGCAATTTAACTGACATTTTTTGCTCCTTTTCTTATTTGTTGAAATGTTGTTATACATTTCTACTAACTTTTTGGTCTGCGCTATCTTTTATTAGCTTTCGCTAACGCACAGGCGAAAAAAATTATTCAACCTCAATCATTTCGGCATCAGCTTTACGAAGAGATAATTCATACCCTCTTACGGTTACTTCCACCGGATCACCTAACGGTGCAACTTTGCGTACATATACACTTACGCCTTTGGTGATACCCATGTCCATGATTCTTCTTTTTACAGGGCCTTCACCATGCAATCTCTTTACTGTGACTGTCTGTCCAACAGCAATCTCTTTCAGAGTTTTCATAACATTCTCCCTCTTTCCTTGATAATCCGCCTGCTTATACCATGATGCGGTTTGCCATATCTTTTCCGATGGCCACACGTGAATCTTTCACATTCACGATCAGGTTTCCTTCGATTTCAGACACGACCGTAACCTCTCCTCCAGTTACAAATCCAAGATTCTCAAGGAATTTTCTTGTTTCTTCTTTTCCGCCAACCTTTTTTGATTGTGTTAGTTTCTCCTGGTTTTACCATAGATAACGGCATCATATCAACCTCTTTTCTTCATTGTGAACATAACATTGTTGTTCCTTACTGGTGTTAGTATATGCTAATGTCCATTAGATGTCAAGTACTTATTGGGATTATTTTTCAACAAGTATTCTCACAGTTACTGTTCATTCCGTGCCCGGCAACACGCTGCGCGATGCACACGTTTGCCATAGAAAAACATGTTTGTCAGTTGAATTCTTGTAATAATTATGTTATACTTATATATACTTGATGGTAACTGTTCAGTGGTTAGTATCACAGATGCGATCTTCTGGACAGCTGCTTTGCTTTTAGTCGTTTTGAGTGGAATTGTTCATGAAGGGGGTTTATCATATGGCAAAAAATTGAATCAGCAGAAAATTATCTGGAGACGATTCTTATACTGAGTAAAAAAAGCTTCCTGTTGTTCGTTCCGTGGATATCGCCACTGAATTAGGTTTATAAAAAACTCCAGTGTAAGTGTGGCAATGAAGCACCTGAGAGAACATCAGCATATTACAGTCACTGATGCCGGATTCATATATCTTACAGAATCCGGGAAAGAGATTGCAGACATGATTTATGAGCGGCACGAGCTGCTCTCTTCCTGGCTGATGCATCTGGGGGTACCGGAAGAGATCGCAACAGAAGATGCCTGTAAGATGGAACACGTGATCAGTAAGGAGAGTTTTGAGGCTATTAAGAAGCACGTGGGTGCACTGTCGTAAGTGTTGAGAAATCGAAATTTAGAAGTCGACCTTTTTTCAAGGTTGGCTTCTTTTTTTGGTTTGTTCCTATACGGACGCAAGAGGAAGGCGGAGCCAGGGTGGCACGACGTGGGCAGGGGCAACTTTTAAGCTAGCCGCTAACTTCGGCTATAGTTCACGAGGGGCAGCTGACCCTCGCGAAAGCCTACGTAAGCGTCGGATCTTAAAGCTTGCCCCTAGAGCGTGTCTGGAAAAATCATTTCCGCAATCTGCAAGCCCCACTTTGCGGGAGATTTTACCCTCATTCGGTTGCCGTAGCCCGCTACGCCGCCCTCATTCGGATAAAATCTCCCACAAACTGGGACTCGCAGCTCACGAAAAGCCATTTTTTCAGACACGCTCTAACCTCCCACAAAGTGTCGTCCACCCTGGCTCCGCCTTCCTCTTGCTGGGTTTCGGCACTATTTTTCTATCGCCTGCTTCACACTTTCAAACACATCCTGAAACGCCGCCCCAACTCTCCTTGCAGAGCCGAACCACCGATTCATACTCAGGATAAACTTTTTCCATACCATCTTTCTCACAGATCTTCACTTCCGCCTCCCCGTACGGTGTCTGCACTGTCTTTTTACTTCTCCGAAGCACCGTCCGGTCCATCTTCTGTCTGCGGATCCCAATGGTCGTTGTTTCCCGGAAGATGATATTTTCCAGTTTTTCTCTGTCTTCTTCCATGCAGATCACATTCAGCTGCCACCCAGGGCGGTTTTTCTTCATGTATACAGGGATGTAATGCACATCTCTTGCACCGGCTTCCATCAGTGCACCGAGAACATAGCCAAGCTGTTCACCGGTACTGTCGTCGATGTTGGCTTCCAGTTTACAGATCTTATCTTCCCGTTTCTCTTCCGTCTCAATCAGCATCGCGCGAAGGATACCCGGGCACTCGTATTTGCGTTTTCCGGCGCCGATTCCTACATTGAGGATGCGGAATGTCTCCGGAAGTGTTTCTTCTGTGCGGACTGCTGCCGCAAAAGCTGCTCCGGTCGGAGTTACCAGTTCTCCTTCCACCTGTGTCATCCTGAGTTTCAGACCGCTGTCCTGGATAATATTGGTAACTGCCGGAACCGGAACCGGAAGGATGCCATGCTGGCAGCGCACGGTTCCCTTTCCCTCACAAAGAAACGGAACGATCACGCCATCCACCTGCAAACTGTCCATACAGACCGCAGCTGCAACAATATCCACGATAGAATCCACGGCTCCCACCTCATGAAAAGTGCACCTGATCTTCTGGTACATTGTGTGCCTTCGCCTCCGCTTTCGCCAGAATCCGGAAAATATCTTTTGGCCAGTTCTTTCGCCGTATCCGTCATATCACACCGGTCATGATCGGGAAAATATCTCCCAGTCCGCGATGTTCGTGATGATGATGGTGATGCTCCTCATGTCCAGTTTCTTCCTGCGCATGCATCGCTTCCGCCTGCACCGGATCATGATGATGTCCGGCTGTTTCTGCGTGATCCCGATGATGCTCATGGCCGTGATGATGGTCATGGTCATGCGTATGGCTGTGTCCGTGAAGATACTCCATATCATGATCGTGATTTTCATGCTCCGCATCCAGTTTTACCAGGAAATCCCAGGCATCGATCCCGGACTTTTTCACCCGTTTTAATTCATAAGAAAATCCTTCCAACGGCATATGGTCCAACACACAAAACAGCGGTGTCCGATCCTTCATAAGACCGGACAGCGCCGCAACTGTCATATCTCCGCTGATTCCCGAATAACATTCCAAATATAATTTCTGTCCCATTTCCTGTTTCCCCCGCCTGACTTTTTTTTATTTTCAACCGCCCCGATGAATAAGCTGCGCTTATTCCCGCTCGCTAACGCTTATTATATCATGATTCGCACCTTCGGTGCTTGACGCTGCTCTCGCAGCTATCATGATCGTCATTCGCCGCTCCCGATGAACAAACTTCGTTTGCTCCCGCTCGCTAACGCTCATTATTTCGTGATTTCATCACTCCATAATTTCGCCGTTCGTCAAGAGTGAGCAAGCTCCCTCTGACTCTCTTGCGCTCATTATATCATGAACTAATATATTTCTGTATTCTTAATTTCTGTATTCTCTGTGTTTTCTGCTATTCCATCATATTCTCAATAAAAATTCCATATCCTTTTGTCGGATCATTGACAAACACATGGGTTATCGCTCCGATCAGTTTCCCGTTCTGCAACACAGGGGAACCGCTCATTCCCTGGACAATTCCACCGGTTCGGGAGAGAAGATCATCATCCGTGATTCGCAGGACAAAACATTTATTGGTATCTCTTGCATTGCTGTCAATTTCAAGAATCTCACACTGATATTCCTGGATTCCATCACCGATATCACAGCGGATCTCCGCTTTTCCTGTCTGAATCTCCTGTTTGAGTCCTGTCGGTATCTTTTTCATGGATTCTGTATATTTTCCGGGTTCCATCTGCCCACGGATACCATACTGAGAATTCCCACATATCGTTCCGATCCGGTTTTCTTCCCTGTAATTGATCACGCCCCGAAGTTCCCCCGGTGTACCGGCTGTACCTTTACGGATAGAAAGAATATCTGCACGGTAAAGATCACCGTCAGAAATTTCCAGTCTTTCTCCCGTGTCTGCGTCACTGATTCCATGACCAAGTGCTCCAAATGTTCCGTTCGGCTCCACATACGTAAGTGTTCCGATCCCCTGAATATTATCCCTCACCCAGATACCGAGTTTATAGGAACCGTCTTCAGTCTCCACCGGTGTCATCTCCAGTTTTATCGTCTCCCGGTGGCGGATCACCTGCAGTTCCATCGGTTCTCCCTGATTCTCTCTTACCAGCTGCATCAGCTGCCTTTTCCCTGTAAGTACTTTCCCATCGATCTCACAGATATAATCTCCCGACTGGATAATATGTTCTGCCGGTGTCCTGCGGATTCCTTCCCGATCCGTGATCTCACCACTGTCAATCACAAGAACACCTTTTGTCTCCATATAGATCCCCACAGGCGATCCACTGACCAGCACTTCCTGCTTTTCCACCGTATGAACCTTAATGGTTTTCAGCGGCAGCACTCCCAGCCATTTGCAGCGAATCTGATAACTTCCATTTTGTGAAACTTCCACCGTTTCATCGTAAGAAATCAGTGGTTCCTGAAAAAATTGTTTCCCAGTCCGTCTCTTCGTCTGCGTAGACAAATATTTCATCCGGTATGTGATCCTTCATAGTTTCATATATTAATATAAACAGGCTCAGCAGCGTCCCCACCAGAGCGTACCACAAAAATTTTCGATATTTTTTCTGTTTTTCCTGCAAGTTTCCGCCACATCCTTTCGTTTTGTCTTCTCCGTTAGTATGTGACAAACCATTTATTTCACACTTGCAGTTTTTTGTTGTTTTTCATTATTTATCCAGCAGCTTTGAGAATTCTTCCGCAGACATTGGTTTATAATAATAGTATCCCTGCAGATAATCACAGCCGTGGTTACATAAGAACTCACTTTGCTGTTTATTTTCAATTCCCTCTGCTACAACCTTCATTCCCATTCGATGTGCCATATCGATAATTGATATTACAATTGCATCTCTCTTTGGATCCTTTCCGATTTTTTCCACAAACCCCATATCCATTTTCAATGCATCGAAGGTGTAATCCCGTACAGTCTCAAATGTAGAAATTCCGGTTCCAAAATCATCCAGAAAAATCTGAACGCCCTCTTTTCTCAGACGTTTCAGAAATTCTTCTCCCCCTTTGCTGATAATTGTGTATGCAGATTCTATAATTTCATAACGGAAATATTGTTTTGGTACTTTTGTTTCCTGAAGCTCTGTACAGATCCGCTCCATCAACCGGCTGTTCATCAGATCCATACGGGAAAGATTGACCGCTACCGGAATCATTCGTTTCCCTTTGTGATAGCGTTCTTCCTGAAACCTGCGGACCGTCTGATCTATATAGGTGTCCAGTTTTGTAATATAACCACTTTCTTCCAGTTCCGGCACGAAAAACGGACGGAATCATCGGCTCTTCACCTGAGCTGTTCCAACGAACCAGTGCTTCTGCCGATACGATCTGTCCTGATTTTTCCCCTCCACTACCGGTTGATAACATACCACAAACTCTTCCTGTTCCAATGCCTTTTCCAGATTCAGAAGTGCCAGGTTCTTCTGTTCGTATTCTGTCTTCATATCTTCCTGATAGATCGCATATGGCTGCACATATTGATTGGAAATTTTATTTTTGGCCATTTTTGCCAGATCGCACATCTGAGAAACATCCAGCTTGCATTGCTTCGGGAATATAGTAAATACCACAGCGTCCGTATATTTCCACCTGTTCTTCCCCGATTTGCACCTGATACTGCAGAAGTTTTCCCAGTGCCGCAGGTTCCAGATTTTTGCATCGACAAGTGCCTGAAAACGATCTGCAGCCACACGCCCCAGTGCCAGTGGACGGAGCGTACTGTTCTGGATCCGGTCCATATAAGAGCGGATGATTCTATCACCGTTTCGTATCCATAGACATCATTCAGGCCGGAAAACTTGCGGATATTAAAATAAATAATCGCAAATTGATACCGGTCTGCATTCTTTTTTAAAATATTTTCTGTCTTCTGACAAATCCGTCACGGTTCAGATAATCGGTAAGCGGATCTTTTTCCATTTCCACTGTCCGGTCTTCCACTGCGATCAGCACTTCCCGATATTCTTTATCCAGCCACTGGTAGGTATATCGTTCCACTCCGCGGTCAGCATTGTACACTGTAAAAGAATATGTCCCTGCCACCTGCAGATTTTCTTCCATAGTATTCAGACTGGCAGAGGTTCGAAACCATTCTCTGCTCTTTTCCTGTATACATTTTTCACTGAGTTCACGGATGAATCCTTCATACTCCAGCGGACTGTCACATGGGATTTCCGTGTTCTCAAACGTATGTTTTCGAACAAATACTGTATTTTCCTGAATATCCAGTACAGCGATCATCCGGTATTTATCCCTGAGCAACATATGAGTCATCACACGATTAATATAAGGAATCGTATCATTTCGCCAGATTGCGCAACATTCAACGGTGTGATCCACCGGATGTTCGAACATCTCTATATTAACTGTATAACAGGTAATGTATTTTCCTTTTCGAAAACGATATCCAAGCTGTATGTGCCTCTGCCCCGTCTGGAAAATACGCAATAGTTCCTCTTTCAAAAATGTTCTGCGAAATTTCTTCTCTTCCTCATTATCCAGAATATAGGGATAAATCTGTTTTTGCAGCCAGTGCGTCACGCCGCCCGGACGTCCTGTTTCATCCTCCCAGCAGGCTTTTTCTGGGTTTTTCACTTCCCGGACAATATTGTCGGTAATATTAATATGAAAACCCATACTGATCCCCGTCTTCACCTGTCATCAGTC
>ENA-OQES01000847-OQES01000847.1-human-gut-metagenome-genome-assembly--contig:-NODE-847-length-12287-cov-3.106414_pt1 | contig 12287 bp, 16 predicted proteins | sample MGYA00242798_ERZ504641 | MGnify/ENA primary metagenome ERZ504641 (study PRJEB26092, sample SAMD00036327) | human gut metagenome | host: Homo sapiens | study: EMG produced TPA metagenomics assembly of... | reverse complement strand
GCCGAAGCAGATGCAGTGCAGACTCACAACGCACAGGACGCCATCAAGAGTGCCTGGGGTGTGGATGTAGACGTAGACGGCAATGGCAATATCAGCTTACGATAGGAGGGTGCAGAATATGAAAAAGAAAATTTTGTGCCTTGCCATGGCAGCGGTCATGGCCGTAGGCATACATACAACAGCATTTGCAGAGACACTGCAGGGAGGTTCTGACTGGAAGGTAGAATTCAACGGCTCCAAGATGAGCAGTAATTTTACTTCCGCAGACATGAAGAAAGATATCTTCCGGTTACAGCCGGGAGATACCATGGAACTTCAGGTAGGACTGAAGAACACCAGCGAGAAAGATGCAGACTGGTATATGACCAACGAAGTATTAAAATCTCTGGAAGACAGCCAGAGCATCGCAGAAGGCGGCGCATATGGTTACAAGCTGACTTATGTGGGACCGGATAAGAAGGAAACCGTATTATATGACAGCGAAACCGTAGGCGGTGAGGATGCCACGAAGGGTGAAGGTCTTCACCAGGCTACCGATGCACTGGAGAAGTATCTGTATCTGGATCGCCTCTCCAAAGGCGATGTAGCTTCTGTCCATCTGACAGTAAAGCTGGACGGTGAGACACAGGGTAATGATTATCAGGATACACTGGCAAGTCTTCAGATGAGCTTCGCAGCCGATCCGGTGACGGTGACAACCGTGACGAAGAAGGGCGAAGACAAAGTTGTCAATAAGACAGTAACCAAGACAGTGCAGACACCGACAAAGAATGTTGTAAGATCCCCGAAAACGGGTGATACTACTCAGATCCTTGCCATCAGTGCGGTAGCGCTGGCAAGCGGTGTGATCCTTCTGATCCTGGCAGTGGTACTGATCAAGAAGCGAAAAGAGGAGAAAGGAGAGGGTCAGAGATGAAAAAAAGTGTATAAGATAGCCACAGTTCTTCTGGCCTTTTGTTTTCTGCTTGGATCGGTTCCTATGAGTGTTAAGGCAGAGGATTATAAGTATCAGGTAACGATATTCAGCGGTAAGCAGGGAGCTTTTTCCGGAACTGCAGGTCTGGTAGTAAAGGGAGCAGACTACAGTGTTTCCAATACTGCAGATGCTATCGTGATCAAAGATCTGAATCCCGGAGATACCGTAAGTTTTGAAGCAAGATCCGGTGCAGTAGCGCTGGATAAGGACAGCAAGTATTATGTGCAGGGTATCCGTATCAGTGGACGTGATAATAATGCTGCAGTAGAGAATTCTTCTTTTGAAGTAACCGGAGACCAGGAATATGTAGTAGCATACGGAATCAAAGGCGATCAGGTAGCTTACACGATCAATTATCAGGATGCTAACGGCAACAAGCTGGCAGACAGCCAGACCTTCTATGGTAATGTAGGTGACAAACCGGTGGTTGCATATACCTATATCGATGGTTACACACCGGAGTACAGAAACCTGACCAAAACCTTATCTGCCAATGCAGCAGAGAACGTGTTTACCTTTAATTATCTGCCATATGAGACTGTAACCGTGACAACACCGGGACAGACCATCACCAACACCACCGAGCAGACAGTTACCGTACCGGGAGGTACAACAACTACAACCGGTGGTACTACCGGAACTACCGGCGGGACTACAGGCACAACCGGTGGCACAGGAACCAATGCCAATGGCGGTAACGCAGCAGGCACAACCACCGGAAACGGTGATGCACAGGGCACAGATGCCACAGGCGGAACCGGCAATGGCGGACCTGGCAATGTAACAGATAATCAGGGAACAGAAGGCACAGAAAACGGCGGAACCACCCAGGATGCACAGGGTAACGAAGACACCACCACCATCGGTGATGAAGATACACCAAGAGCAGACCAGGATCTGAAAGATCTGGACGATGAGGATGTACCGAAAAGTAACAAAGACCTGGATGGCAATAAGAAAGTAAAGAAGAGCCTTCCTCTGGTAGCCGGCGTTGGTATCGGCGTAGCAGCACTGGCAGCACTGGCAGCAGGTATTGTGATCGTCAGAAAACCGTGTACACAGATAATCAGACAGTGGAAAGAAACAGTGAAACTGCTGTATGGAAGTAAAAAACCAAAACTCCATACAGCAGTTTTTTATTACACGGAGAGAAACAGTAACGCAAAGGGTTATTTTGTATACAATAACATATAAGAAGACTTGCTTTCTTTTACGTAATGTATTAGAATATGCATGTATATTTCGCGGAAGGAACGAAAACCATGTTTTCCGTGAAAGTGTAATATAAGGCAGGAAAGCGGTTGTCTCAGGAGGATGCAGACCAAAGTATGCAAACATGTGGAACGTGTATGAAGAACCAAAAAATGGAAGACACAACAGGTTTTGTATGTAAAAATGTTCAGGTGACTTTTTCCCTGGAATATCAGGGGATATCTTTGATCGCAAAGAAGAAAAAAGAGACACAGTTTGCACGGGTGTTGCAGTTGATTTTCCATAGCGGAGAAAAGGGGATCAGCCGGGAACATCTGGAGAAGGTTTTGTTTGGTGAACGGACATTGGACGATGCGAATCATGCGATCCACAGTCTGATCTATAATATCAGAAAGAAACTGGAACAGACAGGTCTTCCGAAAGGAAAATATATTATTTCCAGAAGAGGAAGATTTTACTGGAACAAAGAGATTCCGTTTGAAGAGGATGCGCAGGTATTTGAAGAGTATTGCAGCAGAGCACGCAGGGCAGGGGACTGGGAGGAACAGCTTGAGCTGTGCTGGAAGGCTGTTTTGCTGTATAAAGGTGCCTTTCTTAAGGGGTCCGCGCAGGAAGGCTGGGTAAAAGCGGAACGGGAGCGTTATCAAACCATGTTCCGGGAGCTGGTGAAATATATGGCGGAACTTCTGCGGACAAAGAAGGCGTATATCCAGCTGGAGAAGCTGGGCCGGCATGTATCGAAAGCAGCGCCATATGAGGGAGGGGAACTGCTGGTGCTCGAGGCACTGACCGGTATGGGGAGAACGGAACAGGTAGAGATTCTGTATGGGGAAACCATGGAAAAGTATCGTCAGGTCTATATGGAAGAAGAACTGGTCAAATTAAAGGATTTCCGGAGAAAAATTCAAGAACAGCTTGACCATCCGTATGATATACTGGATAATATACAGGAGAATATGACAGAACGGCTGGAAAAGGTGCAGGAGCCATATCAGTGTAACTGGATGGTGTTCCGGGAGATTTATCATATGGTTGCACGTATGATCGAGCGGAGCGGACAACAGGTGCAGCTGATGTTATGTACATTAACGGATATGGAGAAACATCCCATCAGATCCGATGAATGTGCAGAGGTACTGTCACGGTATATATGGGAAAGTATCTGCAGAAGTATTCGTGCGGGAGACGTAGTTACCCGTTACGGGAAGGGACAATATCTGGTGCTTCTGATCAATACAAAACCGGAGGATTGTCAGGAGATCCAGAAACGCATCGATGCACAGTTCCGGAAGAAAGATACCGTGTATGAGATCCGGTACAACGTGAAGTCTGTCAGAAGTCTGAATAATGCAAAGGATGATCAGAACCTGTCATAAGGTGATTTTCGGGCAGGTATCGGTTCTGGTACAGGATATGGGAAAAAATGAAGAAAGAAAAAGAGGGGCACTGGCAGGATGTGCCCGAATCTGTAAGATATTCGGAACGGTCTGTCTGGTGGCGGTGATTCTTGTGTGTCTGCCATTAACCCTTCCGCGGGTCTTCGGATATGAGATCTATACAGTCATCAGTGGAAGTATGGAGCCGGCGATACCGGTGGGAAGTCTGGTCTATGTACAGCCGGGAGCACCGGAGGATGCCGGGACAGATGATGTGATCGCATTCTACAGTTCTATGGATACGGGAGCGATCATCACACACAGGGTTATCAAAAATTGATATTGTAACCGGTCAGATCCACACCAAGGGTGATGCAAATGAAAAACGAAGATCTGTATCCGGTGGGCTATGATTATTATATCGGAAAGGTAGTATATTCTGTTCCGGTGCTGGGACGGGTACTTGCATTTTTTCGTGACTTTCCATGGTAAGATTGCAGCGGGAAGTCTGATCGGACTCGCGATTCTGTTACAGATCATCGGAGGAGTGCTGGACTCGGCGGATGAGAAGAAACAGGCCAAAAAAAGAACAGGCAAAAATATCGCAGAAATAGCTTTGCGATGCCGGCAGAAAATAGTATAATAACAGTAGCTGTGAAAAATGAGGCAGTTACTGGAAAAAAAGAAGGTAATCGGGGCAGCAGCTTGCGGTTACCTTCTGTGTTATAGAAAGAAGGAAAGATACGATGGGATTTGAAAAAAGTGGATGTGAAAACACTGGAGATGAAACCTTTTGAGAAGATCGGTTCCGAATGGATGCTGATCTCCGCAGCAAAAGACGGCAAAGCCAATACAATGACCGCTTCCTGGGGCGGCATCGGCGTTCTGTGGGGCAAGAATGTGGCAACAGTATATATCCGCCCACAGCGTCACACCAAAGAGTTCGTAGATGCAGGTGATACATTTACCATCAGCTTCTTCGGTGGCGGGCACATGAAAGAGCTGGGTTACCTCGGCAAAGTCTCCGGCAAAGATGTCCCGGACAAGATCGAACAGTCCGGTCTGCATCTGACAGAAGTAGACGGTCAGCCGGGATTCGAAGAGGCCACACAGGTGCTGGTATGCAAAAAGGCTTTACCATGACGAGATCAAACCGGAAAACTTCTATGAAACGGAAGAAGATGAAAGATGGTATCCGGAAAAAGATTATCATACCATGTACATCGCTGAGATCCGGGAGTGCTGGGTGAGAGAGTAAAGCAGAAAGTACAAAAGAAGAGTCGGAATCCGGGAAGGTAAGACCGGTTTCCGGCTTTTTTGCATGACAGGCGAGGCAGGATTGGGTGTTTCTGGTTGCAGAAGTAAGGAAAAGAGACATATAATAGATGTTGCAGGAAAGGTTTACATGCAGAAAAAGGAGACAATCGTATGCTGAATATTTTTTATGGTGATATGAAAGAAGCTGTGTATAATACGGCAGCTTATTTTAAATATGATTACGAGGACAGCTGGATCATAGATCCGTTTGTGAAAGAAATGATTCAGGATGTCGATCGGTCGACGGTCTTAGACAGTGGAGTCATCGACAGTCCGGTCCTTGGGAAGATACCACCAACCGGGCTATCCGGTGGAGTGAAAACATTGATTCTTGTTAAATTTGAAAAAGATAAGATTTTTAATGCTTCGACATGCGGTGACAATTGCGCAAAATGGTTGTTGAAAATTGCTGCATCGGAGGATCGCACAATTAATCTGCATCATTTGATGGAATTTGGGGAAGAACCATTTCAGATCCGTATTCTGAATACGGATCAGGTGGTGTGTTCCATGAGAGAACTGATATCGATAGCCGGTGAATTTGTCTGACAGGAGATAGGGAGAATGAAGGGGAAAACATAAAATTGTTGTTTCAACCAAACGCTTAAAAATATGAGTTTGAACTGCACCGCAATCTGACTATCATTCGTGGAGACGAGTGCAACTGGCAAAAAACCACGCTGGTAGATATGATTCGGGATCATATCAATAGCCCGTCTGGCACACCGGTGGAGCTGGTTTGTGATAAAACATGCTATGTGCTGGAGGGAAGCTTATGGAAAGCACAGTTATCGGAGATTTCAGATGGTATCGTATTCATAGATGAAGGAAATGAATTTATCAAAACAGAAGAGTTTGCGGGAACGATTCAGAAAACAGATAATTATTATGTAATTGTAACGAGGGAATCTTTACCTGCACTGCCATACAGTGCAGAGGAAATTTATGGAATCCGAACATCTGGAAAATATGGGACGTTGAAACAGAGTTATCATGAGTTTTACAGAATATATAGAAAGCAGGGAGTATTTTAGCTGCGAGAAAATTAACAAGCATTTTACTCGAAGAAGATTGTGAAATTAATCATTCTCATATATAATAAATTATATAATGTGTCGTGGAAAAAGATAATTTTCAGAAAATATACAAGGGGATGGAGGACGCTGTATGAAGAAGAGAAGAATATTCCGCAATCTGAATGACAAAGAGTTCGCCTGGGTGCTTTATGATGTGGGTAATTCGGCGTATACGATGCTGGCGTGTGCGCTGATACCTATCTGGTTTAAGGCGATGGCGATAGGGACAAAGCCGGGGCAGCTGACGTCGGATCGGGCAACGGCTTATTATTCGATGGCGATCGCGGTGATCACGATCGTGGTTGCGTTGCTGGGTCCGGTATGTGGAGCGATTTCTGATTATAAAGGCATGAAAAAACGATATTTTTTGACCAGTACCGTTGCAGTGGGTGTCTGTGGGTGCATCCTGAATGGATTTGCCTGTCAGTGGATCGTATTTTTGCTCCTGTTTGCAGTAACCAAGATCTTTTACAATATGTCCCTGATGTTTTATGACTCGATGTTAAACGATATCACCACAGAAGAACGGATGGACGAAGTTTCTTCTTATGGTTATGCATGGGGATATCTTGGATCGTGTATTCCGTTTCTGATCGCGCTGGTGGCTTATGTACTCGGACCGGATATGGTGGGTATCATTTCCGGTAAGTTATCCATGGCGATCGGGTTTGCGGTTACTGGGCTCTGGTGGCTTCTGGTGACGGTTCCGCTGATAAAGAATTATAAACAGATCAATTACGTGGAAAAGAAAGAACATGCAGTGAGAAGTGCGTTCCGCAGGATCTTTGAAACCATCCGGTTTATCGCAACAAAAGATAAAAAGTATTTTTCTTTCTGATCGCATTCTTTCTCTACATCGATGGCGTGGGAACGATTATTGATAACTGTATCAATATCGGAACCGACCTGAACTTGAGTACTGTGGGACAGGTGATCTGTCTGCTGGCGACACAGGTTGTTGCATTTGGCGGTTCACTGGTATTTGCAAAATTGTCGAAGAAGTACGATACCGTGCAGCTGATCCTGGTATGCATTGCAGGGTATTTTATCGTCTGTCTGTATGCGCTGACCTTAAAGAATCTGATAGGTTTCAGTTTTCTGGCATTCGGTGTGGGATGCTTCCAGGGATCTATCCAGTCCCTGTCGAGATCGTACTTTTCCAAGATCATTCCACCGGATAACTCGGGAGAATATTTTGGTCTGTATGATATTTTTTCAAAAGGAGCATCTTTCCTTGGATCGGCTGTGATCGCAGGAGTAAAACTGGCTGGAGGGACCATTAATATTGCAGTGGCATCACAGGCAATCTTTTCTTCCTCGGATTCATCTTCCTGAAGATCGCAGATGGAAAAGAGCGGAGGATTGTGGAAAATAAATAAAGAGTATCAGAAGGAAATGCGGAAATAAAAAGCTAATTACATATTGCAGCTATAAACAGCAGGAGTCTGAGGATCAGTAGAAGGATTCTCAGGCTCCTGTTATTTGTGCAAGGTAAGTGCGGCTCTGTGCATAATAGAAAGATGATTTTCATACAGTCAGGGAAGAAATGTGATAAGATAAAAAGGTAACTATTCAATAGATAACTGTGAGGGTACTGAACAGTTGCGATAAAAAGAAATCAGAGAGGGATATTTTCCGGAGTTTTCCGTCTAATCTATGTAAACAAAAAAATGCCGGCCGGCAAACCAACCAGAAAAGGTGGTGTAAAAGTGACAAAAGAACAATTAGGAACCCTGATCCTGGATTCCGAGAGGCAGATGTATTCCACTGCAAAATTCCATGCTATACAGCGATCAGGATTGTGCGGATGCCATACAGGAGACGATTGTAAAGGCATTTTCCGGAGTGCATACACTGCGAAATGACAAATATGCAAAAAGCATGGTTGATGCGGATCCTGATCAACGAGTGCTATACCATCCTGAGAAAGACAAGTAAGGTGATTTCTCTGGATGAGATGTGTGAGACGACAGAGCTTGCAGCGGATGAAAAGAGTGACTACAGCGATCTGTACAAAGCAGTAGGCTCTCTGAAAGAAGATCTGCGGATGCCGGTGATTCTGTATTATATTGAGAATTTTAACATCAGAGAGATTGCGCAGATTATGGATATCAGCGAAGGAGCCGTACAGAAGAGACTGGCCAGAGCAAGAGGAAAATTACGACAGGATCTACAGGAAAGTGAGGCGTGGACATGAGATTAGAAGAGATGAAAAACAATATCCGGAAACTCCCGATTTTATTCATAAGATGGTACAGGAAGAAGTCAACAGACAGCTGCAGGATACCAAAGTGGTATCCATAAAGAAAAGAAAATGGAACAAAATGCAGGCCGCCAGCTGCAGCAGCCTGTGTCTGCTTGCTACTTCACCGTGGCATATGCCGGCAACAGACTGTACCATATGTATGTGGAAAAACAGGGAAATTACCGTGTGGAGACAGGAATTCAGGCAGATGGTGGAACATCCGTGCAGCTCCCGGCACAGATTCATGATGTGGCAATCTCTACGAACTATATTCCGGATGGCATGACATGGACAGATGAAGATCATCTGCAATATACAGCACAAAACGGTGGCTTTACATTTAGTTCTGTACTGCTTGACAGTGATGATTTTGAGAAAGCAAAAGAAGATAAAAATATCGTAGAGAGTGAGGAACATACTTTTGGCAAGTACGAAGGTGTCTATCTGAGATATCATGAAGTGATACAGGACGGCTTCTTTAACCAGCGTATCTACCTGTTTTGTCCGGAAGAATACCGTGTGATCACCATCTATGTGGGCGATGATGTATCCAAAGAGGACGCCCTGAAGGTAGCAGATAATCTTCAGATCACAGAAAAAGATACCATGATAGAAACTGCCGGTATGTATACCTGGAGTGATATTGTCTCACCGGAAGAGGTACAGGGGGACGAAGCTGTAACCAGTATATCTGCTGACCGGCTTCCGGTTGCCGAAGTCGGAGAGAAAGTTGATCTGACAGCCAGCGGTGAAGATAAAGATGGAAATTATGCAGACAATATTCCGATACAGGCAACGGTAGATTCTGTTCAGATCACAGATGACCTTCAGCTTCTGAACGGTCAGATTCCGGAGGGATGGGAAGATGCCGTCGGAGAAGACGGAAAATTAAAAGAAAACACAATCTCCTACATCCGGGAAGGAGACGGAGTCGATTCGCTGGATGAAGTCGTAAAAACAAAGACCGAACAGCAAAAACTGGTATATGCTACCGTCACATACACCAATACATCAGATCAGGAAGCAGATCATATACTCTACCTTGGTTCCCTGATGATGTGCCACAACGATGGCAGTACGTACAAAGTGTATACACCGGGCGAAGAAGCCGGAGACGGCTATGATCGCTGCACCTGGGACGGAGCAGCCCGAACCGGTGAAATGAAATACTGCAGTGTAAACGAGAACTATGGTAATGGCGGAAACTATATCCCGTCCCTCAAACCGGGCGAAAGCATCCAGATATCCATGGCATGGATCGTCAACGAAAGCGACCTGAAAGAAATGTACCTGAACCTCAACGGCACAGGAGCCTCCTACCAGTTCGATGACGAAATCCTTGCAAACGGCATTATCGATATCCGTCAGAACTAGTACAGCGAAAATTAAGTATCTGCTATATTGACGTAGGATGATTTCTTCATCTGCAAGGCGGAGGAATGAGGCGTAGCGGTGGCTACGACGATTGACGACAACGCAGCAGATGGAAAAAATCAGACAAGTCAATATGGCGGTTACTTAATATTCGCTGTACTAGTACATCGTTTTCGAAATAACTGTATCATTCACTTGTCTACGAATCCGATTGCACAGTTTAAAAAGCCTCAGCGTAGCCCGCTACGCCGCCCTCATTCGGATAAAATCTCCCACAAACTGGGACTCGCAGACAAGTGTATAAGCGATACATCAAAAAATCAGGAGAACAGGAGTTCATAACCCTCTGTCCTCCTGATTTTCTATGTGCCGGGGACCCCAGAAAAACACAATAATTGCCTGCAATATCCAAAACTCAACACTATCCAAAACTCAACACTATCCACACTATACATACCTGCCGCTTTCCAATACCCAGAAACAATGCCCCTGCCCCGGAGCGTGAGACAGCCTTTTGCCGGCGCCTTTAGCAAATATGAGATCCAGCATTTACGCAGGCTTTCGCGAGGGTCCGCTGACCCTCGTGAACATAGCCGAAGTTAATGCTTAGCTCAGATTTGCGTTGCCGGCGGTTGTCTCACGCTCCGGGGCAGGGGCATTGTTTCGTCCACATCGGTAGCAACTCCGGGGCAGGGACATTGTTTCGTCCGCATTTGACTATGATTTCACGCCACCAACAATATTCCTCCCAAAAAAATGAATAACACCCCCACCCCCGTCAATCCTCTAAAAAAACAAAAGGAGCCATAAAAAATGAAACACCAATCCCCCGCAACCCTAACAGCCCTCCTGTTCCTCTCATTACTTCTCGTGACAGAATCCCCCCGCTATCTCCAAGACAAGTCCACTTCCACCCTTCAGCAACAAATCGCAACACAAGTACTGCGTTTTCACATAAGAGCCAACAGTGATACCGTTGCCGACCAGCAAAAAAAATCTCCGGATCAAACAATCCCTCCTGGAATGGCTGACACCCATCCTATCCGAAAACACCAGTAAATCAGAAACCATACAGTGCATCAGGAAAAATCTCCCGGACATCCGAAAAGAAGCCACCCGTATGGCCGCCCCGGAACCCGTCACCGTAACTCTTCAGAAAGAATGGTTCCCTGAAAAAACCTATGGAACCTGTACTTTCCCGGAAGGAATCTATGATGCCCTTCGTGTGGATATCGGACAGGCAAAAGGCCATAACTGGTGGTGCGTCCTCTACCCCTCCCTGTGCTTTGCGGATGCGCTGGAGCCTTCCATGACCGAGGAGGGCGAAGAAAAACTGCAACAGGTACTCGATGAAGATGCATATGACCTCCTTCTGCATCCACAGAAGCTGAAAATCCGGTTTAGACTTGAATTCTTCTTACGAAACAGGTAGAATATGATAAGTATGTAAGCAGTGACAGAAGAAAATGGAACTGTAAAAACAGGAAACCTGAATGGGAGAAGAGACATGAAAACAGATCGTAACGCACCGATAGGTGTATTTGATTCCGGTGTCGGCGGGCTCACGGTAGCCAGAGAAATCATGAGAAACCTGCCCATGGAAAAAATCGTATACTTCGGAGATACCGCCCGTGTTCCTTATGGAAGCAAATCTAAAGAAACCGTCATCCGGTATTCCAGACAGATCGTCCGATTTCTGCAAAAACAGGGCGTAAAAGCGATTGTGATCGCCTGCAATACAGCAAGTGCGCTGGCACTTGATACCCTTGAAAAAGAAATCGATATCCCGATCATCGGTGTGGTAAAACCGGGAGCCAGGGTAGCGGCAAGAGAGACTACAAAAAAAAGAGTTGGTGTTATCGCAACCGAAGCGACCATCAACAGCCACATGTACAGAGAACTGATCCAGCAGATTGATCCTGAAATCACGGTAGTCGGAAAACCCTGCCCGTTATTCGTGCCACTGGTAGAAGAGGGCTGGCGAAAAGATCCGGTCACAGAGATCGTGGCCCGCAGATACCTGAAAGAGATGCAGGACGAAAAAGTAGATACCCTGATCCTTGGCTGTACCCATTATCCACTACTCCGCGGGGTGATCGGATCTATTATGGGTGATCAGGTACAGCTGGTAAACCCGGCGTACGAAACCTCACTGGCATTAAAACAATTACTGATCGAACAGGACCTGCTGAATCAGGGATCGGTAGAAGAAGAATTTCCATACCGTTTCTATGTAAGTGATGCGGCAGAAAAGTTCAAAAGCTTTGCCAACTCCATTCTCCCCTATGATGTGGAGATGACAAAACAGGTAAATCTGGAGGAATAAAAAGATGACAAAAGAAGTATTGATCCATCTGAAAGGTATGCAGACCACGGATGACCCCCATGGTTCTGATGAACCTCTGGAGCTGATCACTGTCGGAGAATATTATTACCGGAACAATACCCACTATCTGTTGTATGAGGAACAGATGGAAGGACTTGACGAACCGATACATAACCTGGTCAAGATCCGTCCCGGTCATATGGAAGTGCGCAAAAAAAAGGACCGGTACAGACCAATATGGTCTTTGAGACAGAAAAACAGAACATGGCCTGCTATCAGACACCATATGGTCCGATCCAGATGGATATCACAACGACCGGAGTAAATTTAGGGGAAGAAGAGGAACTTCTGGAGATAAAGACAGAATATGTTCTGGGGATGAATG
>ENA-OQES01000844-OQES01000844.1-human-gut-metagenome-genome-assembly--contig:-NODE-844-length-12314-cov-3.236646_pt1 | contig 12314 bp, 17 predicted proteins | sample MGYA00242798_ERZ504641 | MGnify/ENA primary metagenome ERZ504641 (study PRJEB26092, sample SAMD00036327) | human gut metagenome | host: Homo sapiens | study: EMG produced TPA metagenomics assembly of... | reverse complement strand
GCTGTTGTCCAGATAGCTCTGGTCTTCTCGTATTTCCTTGCGCAAGCTTTCCACAGCTGAATGGATTTTGCCTTCGGTTATCTCAAACCGCGTCAGGATGTCCTCGCCAGTCATCAGCACAAACGTACCCTTCAGCCACACGTTGTCAGCATACAGGCCGTTTCCCTTCGGTTGGTTGTCTGCCGGGAAAGCGCTGCTCTTGATGCCATCCAGCTTACCCAACCGACAGCGCAGACAGCCGTTGAAGTTCTTGGCCTTCACCCCGTCCAGAATGTCGATACGGGGCTGCCCGTCCTCCGTGGCCGCTATGGAGATAAGGTTCTGCCGGAGCGGGTTTTCCGTGTTGCCCATCAGCACGCACTCATCACCTGCCTCCGGCTTCACCCGCCAAACTCGCTTACCGGGACCAGTACCCCGTCGGCTATCACCGAGGCCACCTCCACCCAGTAGGATTTTAGCCGGGTTCCGCCTGTAACGGCACAGCGCATCAGGTCATGGGCCACAAAGCCCGATTCCTGCTCAAACACGATGCGGTAGTTGTCGCCCTGCTTCACCACGTCCTTGATCTTGCCGTTGGCTGCCGACACCACCAGCTGCCCACACACGCTGCGGGCCTTCTCTATCAGCAGTTCCAGTGCCACCAGGCTTTGCCGGGCAGTCACTTTGTCCACCGTCAGGTTTGTCAGTCCGGTCAGCTGGTCAATCCAGAGTTGCCAGCCCTCACCGGTCAGCCCGTCCACAAACTCCGTGCTGCGCAGCAGTTCGCGGATCACGGCGGTCAGGTACTCGGCATTGCCCTCACCGTCCACGCTGCCGCAGGGCTTGCCGCCGGAAGCCTCGCCAAAGGTCACACCCTTCAGAAAGCGGATGGGCTCTTTGGCCGTGTCCGGCTGGTTCTTGCTCAGGAACTCATTTTTGGCTGCGCCTGGCTGAAAACAGGTTGTTGTCCGTGGGCAGCGTCTTGTCCCAGCTTCGTATGATGTCCGGAAGGGCAGCGCCTTCCGTCTTTGATTTCGTATAACTCTTCAGCGCACCGATGCTGTCCGTCACCTTGTCAAATTTGCCCACCTGCAGCGCATCGCTTATCTCGATGTCCATCTGCCCGGGTTCGTTCACCTTGCGGCTGATTCTGGTGATACGGCTCTGCCGATAGCCCTTTTTCCGGGAAATACTTCCGGCTCTCCAGCTTCACCCGTCGGCCCACAAACAGGTCGATGCCGTGCTCCTCTATATACACAGGGTCCGTCGGGGCTTTGTAGGCGGCAATGTCCAGCCAGTACTCCTTGTTGTACTCGTCCACCGCAACCGCAAACTCCTCTTCGGCCAGCCGGTAATACTCATCCGGCATCCGGATGTTCCACAGGATATAGGTGTCGCCTGCCCGCGGCACCAGCTTGCCGCCCGGCAGCTGGGTGTCGTCATCGTAGGGCCAGATGGTGATCAGTTCGAATTCACGTGCCGCGCTGTCGTAGTTCACCTCAAAAAGTAGTGGTCGTCACTCTCCCCGAGTCCGGCCAGGTCGCCTGTCTGGAACGACACACGTTTTGTCTCACCCGCCAGCTCGTACTGGTTGGGGTCAAAGTCCAGTTCCCCGTCCCGGAAATAATAGACGGTGAATTTGTTTCCTTCATCGTCTGCCACCTCCTCGCTGCGAACCGAGCTCACCGTACCGACCCGACGGGGGAAGATGCCGCTGAAGGCATCCTGCTCGTAATGGTCATAGATGCCATATTCCTCCACGCCCTGCTCGATGTACTTCCTGCCGCCGGGAAGCATCAGACGCGGGCTGCCGTATTTCTCCGCATCGATGTTGCGGGTCGAGCCTACCGGGAACAGGCGCGTATAGAAATTTGGCCGTGTTGCTCGTATCTCTTTCCAGGGAGGTCAGCCCCTTGCCATAGCCAAGGGTGATTTCTTTCCCCGTGTTCGCAGCGGCACACGTTCACAGTCTGCCCCTCAACCCACCATTCCACCTTGCCGCCTGCCTTTTCCGCGATGGCTTTCAGCGCTTCGTCGCAGTACATCCCCTCGTAGTCTATCGTGATCAGCTCCGTACCTTCCACCGTACCCGTCTTCCAGTCAGTAATGTGGCCCATGCCGTTATTGATAGCCTTCACCACCATCGCCACATGCTCGCGGGGCGTGGCCGTCAGGGTAAACAGGGGGTTTGGTGTCCCCGTCCGTCGTCTCCAGCACCAGGAACCGCTTGATCAGGCTCTCGATACCGTACAGCTTCAGGTTATACTCCCATTCACCCTCGCTCACCTGCTTCGGCGTGTAGCGTTCTGTCAGCCAGTACCGTTCGCCCAGATAGTCCGTGTAGTCGTTCACGTCCAGGGGCAGGAAGGCATAATAGCTGAACGACAGGGAAAGCACATTGTCTCCCTGCACTTCCTTGCTTTGCGTCGAGCTGTCGTTCACGGCCACATCCGCACGCTTGGTTCCGGCTTTATCATATATCGTTAGAAGCATATTCTAATAGCGTTTGAATGGTTATATAATCGGTTTCGGTTCCCGGAACTTTACCCGGAACTTTCCGGCATGCACACCTTCCGTCCACAGATAGGTCAGCGGGGTGAACTTCGTACAGTCGGCATACTTCACCCGCAGCTGCAGATCCAGCTGGGGGAAACGGATCTCCAGCCAGCCGTCCTTCCCTTGCTTCAGGAAATTCACAAAGGCAAAGTACTGCTTCATCCAGCCTGCCTGGGTCTTGTTGTAAAGCGCAAAGTGCAGCGTCACGTCCTGCGCCTCATTCCGGGGGGTCAGCACGGCGCTGTATTTTTCCCCGTGCTCTTCCCGGATGGACACGGCGGTATCCTTCTTGGCCTTGCTCGGAGTCAGGATGGCCGTCAGGTTCTCCATGCCGCCGCGCCGGTCTTCCACCAGGAACACGCCGTATTCCGTCCAGATGTCCGTGCCGTTCACCAGCACCAGTCCGCTCAGTATATTGCCCATATCACTTCACTTTTAGTCCGTCACGTATCATTTTCTTTATCACTTCCTTCAGTTCGCCCAGGTGTCCGGCGCTCACACCGGTGTTCTCGGCTATCCGGGCCAGATGCCCTTCAGCCGTGTCCATCTTCTCCACCACGCTTTCCAGCCGGTCGTCCATGCTGCTCCAGTGCTGCAGCCCGCCGGTGAACATGCCCTCCAGCTTCGTGCCCTGGTCCTGCGTCATGGCCGTAAAGCCGCCCGCTTTCGCACTTTGGCTCGTACCGCCCTGCTGCGTCTTGTCATAACCGGTGGCTGCCGCCAGGTTGTCACGCAGGGCAAGGGCTTCATCCATATACTGCATGTACTCTTCCATCAGCGCGTTCCGTTCCGCCTCGGTCAGTTCGTTGTCCTCCATGGCCTTGCCGAACTTCTCCCACCAGCCTTTCAGTTTGTCGCTGTACATCTCACCGATCTTGTTGCTCAGCATCGCCCGCATGAAGTACTCGGATATATCCTCCGCCGCATCCTTGGCACCGTACTTCATGTTCATCAGGTTGTCGATGAAGCTGCTGTACATACCGTCGAATGAAATACCGGTCAGACCTTCATACAGCTGGTCGGTCAGTTCCTCCAGCTTGCCGGCCTGGTCTATGTAGTCATCCAGTTTTCGGTCAGTCGCCCGCCGTAACCGCCCTTGCCGGTATTCTGGATTTGCGTCCACATATCCACATTGCTGCGCAGTGCCTTCATCTCCTCCGGGCTCAGGCTCCACAGGTTCCCGTCCCACCGGCGGCCGATCTGTCCGCTCAGTTTGTCTATCTGTGCCTGGCTGAAACCGCCCCAGTAGTAGTTCCACGAGTGGTGGCTTTTGCTGTAGCGTGCCTGTTCCTGCGCTATCTGCAGATAGTTTGCATTCGTCTCTTTCTGGTATTTGTAAGCATCCCGGTAAGCTTCCACCGATTTAGTCCCCTTGCTTGCCTTGATGGTATCGGTCAGGTCCTCAATGGAGGTCTGCAGTTTCTCGTTCCGGTCTGTAAGGCGGTCTATAGCCGCCTGCACTTCCCTGGCGTTTCCGCCGATGCCGAACAGTTTGTTGAAACCTCCGAAAGACACCGTGTTCAGCAATCCCCCCGATACCTTTCACAAGGGAACCGCCTATCTGTTTGAACAGGTCTCCGCTGAGGATATTGTCGAGTATTCCGGTTATCGCATTGAAAATGGTGTCTATCAATGATGAGATAATCGGGCCAATACCGTCTTTCAGCAAATCCAGTATGGAGAGAATGGCCGATATGATCTGCCCGATGACTCCGGCACTTGACAGGGTCTCGGACATCTGACTGATGGCATCACCGACCTTGCCTCCGATATTCAGTTTTGACAGACCGGTAAGCATATTCTGGATTCCTTCAAATGATCCCTGCAAGGTTCCGCTTGCAAAGCCGTGCAATCCGTTGGATACCATGTTCAACCCGTCAACCGTGTCCCGGGAGGCACTTTTCACCTCCCCGGCAAGCGCCTTCATTTCAGAGGTGGCGTTCAGGTATTCTTCATCAGCTGAAGCACTGGACGATTGGGCCGTTTGAAGAGCGATTTTGGTACGTTCTATTTCTGCTTGGTTACCGCTTTCGAGGGCCTTGTTGTAATCGGTCTGCGCCGCTTTTAACCGGGCGAATGTCGCTTCCTGCTGCAGTTCCGCATTTTGCACACGTGTTACGGCATCCCCCAAAAGCGTGCATCTGCGTTTGTAACCGGGCAAAATCCAATGTGCCGTTACCACCGGGAAGCATGCTTTGAATACGTTCAATGGCATCGTAGACGACCTGCTGGTCTGCGGCTTCCCGATTTTTTTGAACTCATCCGTCTTGACATACTGTTTAAGCTCGCCAAGCAGGTTCTTCATCTGGTCTGCAAGCAGGCCTGTCAAATCCCCGAATGCTGCTCCCCAGTCTATCTTTTGGGTCAGAGCTTCCATATCCACTTTATGCACAGCCGCATCACGCTGTTTCTCCAAAGTCAGCCTTTCACCCTGGGACTGTGCCTTGCGGATTTTCTCGGCATATTCTTCAGCGATGGCCAGTTTCTGTTGCTGGAAGGTCCCGTATTCCTTCAGATAGTCACGCATGGCTTCCGCCTCTTCCCTGTACACGTCCGCCTCCGCTTTTTTTTCCGGGACGCGGTGTTTGAGGCACTGGGCCTTTTTTCAAGTTCATCCTGTTGCTCCCGGGTAAGTCCGTTATCTCCGGTGGAAAGACCGGCTTCCTTGTTCTCACGCTTCCAGTCGGCTTCCTGCCGGTTTATCTCTTCTTTCCGTGCGTTATAGTCATATTCGATTTGTGCCAGTTTCTTTTCGGTACCGGCTTGCATACGGTCTATCTCTTCCTTCCGGTTCTCGGCCTGCAGGGCGGCAAGATCCTGCGCCAGCCTGCGCTCTGTGGCAAGCCGTTGCTTGGCTTCCGCTTCCGGATTCTTCCCGGACTGTTCGGGGTCGGTATGTCCGCCGATATTTCCATTTTTTGGCTGCTTCTGCCGCTTTCTTTACCTCTTCCTCCGCTTTTTTTCAGATAACCGTCGCGTTTGTTTTCGGCATTTTTCAACAGTATGTCATAAGCTTCCTGATCATGTTTCTTAATGGCAGCCTGTGCGTCATAGAACTGCCCGGATTCTGCCATGCTTGACTGCATGATATATTGTCCCCATTTCCCGGAAAAAACCCATGGCGCTTTCCGCCTCTTCCGGTTTCTGCGCCTTGATTTTATTCACCTCTTCATCGGCTTCTGCAGCTTTTTTTTACAAGGTTCTGGACATTGGCCTGGTGCAGCAGAACCTGTACATAGTCCTCGCTCTTTTGGATAAGGGTATCATACCATTCGGAAAGTGTTTTATAATACCCGAAAGATTCCCCGTACTTGCGGTTCAGTTCCTCTACCTTCGCCTTTTCCTGTTCCTTGCTGCCGGTGAAGTTCTTTATTTCATCGATGACCGATTTCAGTTCGAAGCGGGTACGCACCATCTGGGCACGGCCGTCCTTCTCTATCTCGGTCATTTCCTTGAGTGATATGTTGAATTCATCCACGCCATTTTTTGGCACTGACAGGTTTTTCGTCCAATCCCAGATTTCATCACCGTACATTACCAGCAGCATGATGCCGGTGGTCATGGCCGTCTGCCAGGAAAAGAGCGAGGACAGGACCTGTTTCCATACCGGTGTGCCTTTCTTGCCTGACTTCTGCAGCTCATCATATTCCTTGCGGGCACGGGCCAGTTCGTCCGTAAAAATCGGCAGGTTGTTGGATATGGCCAGAAAGAACATCTGCGGTCCCATGGCCAAAGAAGGCATTTCACGTGCCATCTGCTGGATGCTGTTGTGAAGCCCGTTGAACTGGCGCTGTGCATTGGGCATGTCTGCAGGGGTGACCTGCACAGATTCCGATTCCTCCTGCAGCAGTTTCAGTTTGCCGCGCAATTCCTCAAGCTGCTTCTCCAGTGCATGGATCTGCGCGATATTGGCACTCTGGTCCAGATTGGGTGCAGCCGTCTCCCCGGCAAGGCGCAGCCTTTCCAGTTCAGCCTCCAGCAGCCTGACGGTATTACGCAGTTCCAGCGCCTCACGTTCGGCCTTGTTCATGCCGGGCGTGAGTTTGTCCTTCATCAAAAATTCAACTTCTACAGGTTTGCTCATTCCAGTTTGCTTTGGAAAAAATCCTACTATATCGTTCGCTTCATCCTCGGCGCTGTGTTCCGGTCTGGGAGCACCGTTTCCGCCGCCTTGCTTTTTCCGCACATACCGCGGCGCGTCGCTCAACATCAGTATCAGCGTCTGGTAGTTCACACCGTCCAGAATGTAGTCCACACTCCAGCCCGTTGCACTCGCTATCTGCCACACGAAGCCGAAAGGGCTATGGGAACCTTCATACCGGGTTCTTAACTCCCCTTCCTTGCCTGGCTCAGTCTCGGAGTCATCGGGTTCGCCCGCGCTGCCGAGCTGATAATACGCATAAAATCCTTCGTGCCCATCAGACGCTCGAATGTTCGGAACATGGCCGTCAGATAACGCCACTCCACAAAGTTCCGCAGTACCCACGCTGTCACCCCGATGCCCACGTGCCGCGACACGTATCCCCCGGCATACCGTATAGGCCAGCAGGCGGCTCACAGCCTTACCATGCTCCGCCACAAAGGCCAGTTCCTCGGTCTTGTCCTTCGGTTGCCAATCGGGTTTGACACCCGTCTTCAGGTATTCCCGCGCCAGCAGAATCTGACCCCGCAGCCTCGGACGCTTCATCGTCACACGCACCTCCACCGGGCGTTTCAGCCACGGAAGCTTCCACCTTTTAAGAGGTACGGACACGCCGCTGTCAAGCAGCGCGTCCGCACACTCCATCTCTATCAGTTGTTCCAAACGGTCAGCCATACGTTAGCCCTCCTCACTTTGGAGCGATGCTGCAGCTGCGGCTTCCGCCGGCGGCAGCTTGTACTGCCCCCACTCGTCCGGTATTGCTTCCGTATCGAACACGCCGTAAGGCTGCGAACCGTCCTCCGGCATCGCCACTTCGAGCGTAACCTCTATCTTGGAGGTTTCTGTAAGGGTCAGCTTGCCTGCAGGATTGGAAAGCAGCGTGGCGTTGGGAATCAGTACGCTCTGTCCGGACACGAGGGAGAGTTCCCATGGTCCCTGCATGACAAGCACCTCCGACGGGGCTGTCCAGCCGATCGGAGTTTTCTTTTCCGAATCTTCTTTCTTATAATGCAGGCTGCCGCCAAGCAGTTTGTGCAGGTTCGAATAGTTCATTTGGATCACATTGAACGTCGGGGCGATGCCGCCGTTACTCTGTGGGATGACCAGCACCGGGGCACCCTGCACCTGTTCGGCCTCGATCTTCGCGGCCTCGGGTTTCTTGCCGCCCAGGTCAAACGAGTTCTTTTCAATATACCCGATTGTGAAATCCTTATACTTTACGGCTCCTATGCCGTACATGAAATTCTTGTTCATCTTTTTTTCAGTTTCATTGTTAATAACATACCGACAAGCAAGCCGGCCAATACACCTGTGATAAACGTCCGCATCCGGTTCGGAGGGCGTTTTTCTACTGTTTGAACGTCATTTGAAATTTTGCTCTTGGTTTCGCTACGGATGCGCGCCAGCTCTTCTTCATACCATAGCACCAGCTGCTGCAGACTGTCACACGAGGCTTCGGCCACGATGTTCCCGCTGTCGTCGCTACCTACGGTCAGATTCGCCTGTCCGCTCTTACCAAGGTACACGGCACCTTCAGGAAGTTTACGGAGGCTGTCCGCCGGTATAGTCAGCTTCACCGAACTCGCCGGTATCCCCGCCATCACCAGTCCCGCCCGTCGACTTCCGCTCGCGCTGTCGGCGCTTGCCAATTCCGTCTGTGTCTTCTCCACCATCGTGCTCTTCCTGCTGCTTGCGCAGCCCGCCAAGCACAGGACAGTCATCATGATGGCGGCAACTGTTGGCAGTGTCAATGGCCTTGCGCAATCGCGCCATTTCGCGCTTGTTGGCCTGCAGGTCTTTTCTTGTTGCATTCAGTTCTTCTTTTAAGGGTACCACAATATTGCTCACCAAAACGCGGGTGGCATGTTCTGCGTTATCCACACGCACACCCTCTGCGTCGGCTTCGGCTTTCATCGCTTCCGCTTTCGCTTTCCTCACCGTAGCACGCAGGGAACCGATGGCTGCTGCAGTGCCCACAAGGCCGCCGCTAAGAATAATGTTCATGATCTCGCTAAAGTCCATACCACCCGTTTTTTAGTCAGTCAACCTTTTGATTCTGCTTCCTCGCGCTTCTTTCGGAATAGTCCGATAACCCATTGCACCAGTCCCGTGTCGGCTACCCCATTGGCCACAAGTGAGGCACCAAAACCATAGAGCAAGGCAATGTCCCAGCTCACATCACTCACAAACCCGGCATCAAGCCACCACAGTAGCATCGCGCACACCAGGCCCACACACCAGCTCACCAGCTGCGTTATCCAGCCTTTCATGTTGGGGAACAAACCTTTCAACCCTTCAGTAAGCACCACCACACCGCCGACGAAACCGGCAAAGGTGCCAATCATTGTGTCATAGTCCGTTGCCGGAACATCGGCCCCTTGGGCCATCACAGCCGACACTGTTCCCAGCATCAGCATCATAAACAGCATAATTCGTTTCATTGATTGCTTTTTTTCATTATTGGTTAATACCTATTTCTTTCAGCCATTTCTGTACATCGAAACTGGGGCAGGCTTTGGCCGCCAGCTCGTTGTGTCCCACAATGCGCACATCCGGGAATCTGCGGTGGAAGTCCTTCACATACTTCTCCAGGGCCTTTTTCTGGCAGCCGGTGCGGGTGTCCTTCGGAGTCTTGCCGTCCTTGGCCACACCGCCGGCATACACAATGTGGCGGCTCACGTTGTTGTACCCCTTGGCTCCGTTGGTCACTTCCCAGGGATCCACCTGCGCATCCTCGTTGTTGTTCACCAGACGTTCTACACCGCCCTGCAGGTGGAACAGGTCGGTGTAGCCCACCTGTTTCCAACCACGACCGCCCTGGCTTACGGGCGAAGTGTGCCACTTCCGGATGTCCGTCGATGATACCTCACGCCCCTCCGGGGTTGCCGTACAGTGAATTACCAGATACTTCAACTTTGCCATACCATCTTATTCTTTCTGGTTTTGGGTGATGGTGATTTTGGCCGTCTTGCTGCGGTCGGCATTGAGCGTAAGGGTCAGCGTACCAGTCTTCTGTTCGCCGTTGTTCGCACCGGCCGAAATCTTCACACCGTTATCCGCCGCTTCCACCTTGAAGCCGGCAGGGGCCACTGCCAATCTCATATTCGCCGCTGGCGGTCACAGTCACTTCCTTACTGCCACCGGTAGCCTCAAGGGTCACGCTCGATGGATCCACCGAAATCTTCTTCTCGCTCGCCTTGAATCACGGGGCTTGCTGCGCTTGTCCAGCACCACCACTTCTTCACCGAAGGCAATGTTCGTATCGGCCTTCATCAGCATCTTGAAGAAGTACAGTTCGCTGGCATTCGAAATCTTGTCAATCTGAATCACGTCTTCATCGTCCTGCAGGTTCACAGCCGCAAACAGGTTGCCGCCGGCATCGGGCGAACAAAGGGTGCACACAATCAGATCATCGGGCCAGGCAGCAAGCGTCTCAATGGTAATGCCCTTGTAGCGACGGGCGTTCACATCGGTTTCGCTCGTGTTCTTGGCCTCGCGCTGGGTCAGCTCGTCGTCATACTTGTCAAAGTCGTTCACACTCATCAGAATGCGGAGGTCCGGGTTGTTGCGGATGGCTACAGGAATCTTCGCACGCATGGCTTTCAGTCTGCCCAGCATGGTCGATTCTGCGCTGTCCACCACAATCACCTCAGTATCCTTGGCCATCTGGGTCAGGATGCCGTTAAACAGGTGGTCGTCATCATCCCCATATTCGCCGTTCACATAGTGGTCACCCAGTTCAAATTGCACCTGTTTGGCCAGCTCGGCAAGCAGGGCGTTCTGCGCTTCGGGCGGAAGTTCCGAGAATACCAAGTTGCCCTTCGGCTGCCACTTGCGCCAGATGTCCTCGAACGTGCGGGGGTTAAATACCGTAAAGGCCATGAAGTCCACCGGGTCAAGGCTCTTTTCGTCGTAGTTGAAGTTTCCCTTCGAATCCTCCACACCGGGGTTCTCCTTGCGCTTCTGAAGCATCTTGCCGGTCTTCAGGCGCGGAAGGCTAATTTTCTTTTCCACACCGGGAATCACCATAATCAGCCCCTTTTCCACAATCTCATTGCTCGTTGCGGCAAGCGTCAGCAACTGCTCCAGTACCTCGCCGCTGTAATTCGTGTTTCTTACAATTATTGCCATAGTTCAATCACTTTTTACGTTTGTCCTTAATTTCTCGCATGCGCTTGGCCCAGGGACTCTCATCTCCGTTCGGTTCCAGGTGCAGGTCTTCCATCACACGGCGCTTCACCGGCAGTTGGGCCAGGGCCTTTTCGCCGTTCTCGCGGTCATTGGCCAAAAGGTTTTCGTAGATGGGGCGGGTGGTTGCATCGATGCGGCCGTCCTGCTCGGCTGCGTCAAGCAGCTGCTTGCGGGCGGCAAGGTCTTCGGCTGCAGCCTTGTCTTCGTAGGTCTTCACCTTCGCCTTCAGGTCGGTGTTCTCTTTCGTCAGGACAGGTACCTTGCCGGCCTCTTCCTCCAGTTGGTCCATCAGGCGGAACACATCCGCATCACTCGCGCAGTCCTTGAATCGCGGGCGTTTCTTTACATCTTCCAAATTCATGTCTTCTCTGTTGTTTTGTGGCTCAATGAGCCGGTTATTAAATAAAGTATATATCTGTGCCGGCGTACTGTCGACCGGCACGGGGTCTGCATCATAGATACCGTCTATGAAACCAAGGTCCAGGGCTTCCTTGGCGGTCAGCCAATGGTCTTCACCGTCAAAATAAGTCTGTTTTACTTCTTCCTGGCTCATGCCCAGCCGCTCGGCATAGATTTCACTCAAGCTGCCCTCCAGGCTTTCTATCTCTTCCATGCAGCGCTGCAGGTCCTGCTTGTTGCCATAGCAACCGCCGCTCACGCTGTGCAGCATCAGACGAGCATACTTGCTCATCTCTACCGGCTTGCCGCAAAGGGCTATCACGCTGGCCATGCTGGCGGCAATGCCATCCACATAAATGCGGATGTCGGCCTGGCTCTGGCGCAGGGCATTGAATATGGCAATGCCGCTGTACACTTCCCCGCCGTTGCTGTTGATTCGTACATGGATGCGCCGGCTCACGCGTTCGGCTTCCATCAGTTCCTGGGCAATGCGCCCGCTTTGCACCTCCGTATAGTCTCCGATGTCCCCATACAGGAATATCGTACTGGTGCCGTCGTCACTCGTTGTAATATTGAAAAATCTGCTCATCGTCATACACTTTCCTGCGGTCTTCCCCGCCTTTCGATGATGCGAAAATAGAACATTCCCATGGCAACAAGAAACCGCGTCCGCATCATAACATTTTCTGGCGTTATCATAACGCTGTACCCCGTCATCATGCGTACGCGCTTTTACAAACCCCGCTTTTTCATGCAATTTTGTAACGTGATTTACAACTAAAAAGGACGATTTATGGCAGATTTGACGAATGCCCAGAAAAAGGAATGGGCAAAGACTTTGTACCTCAAAGGAAAACCTCACACAGCAAGGAAATCGCCGACCGGTGGGCGTGTCACAGGGTGTCCGTGTCCAACTGGGTACGGCCGGGAAGTGGGAGGAACAGAAGGTGGGGCTTACGCTCACAAGGCAGGAACAGGTGGCTAACCTCTACCGGCAGGTGGCCGAAATAAACAAGGCCATCGCCGAACGGCCCGAAGGGGAACGGTT
>ENA-OQES01000843-OQES01000843.1-human-gut-metagenome-genome-assembly--contig:-NODE-843-length-12318-cov-3.227955_pt1 | contig 12318 bp, 17 predicted proteins | sample MGYA00242798_ERZ504641 | MGnify/ENA primary metagenome ERZ504641 (study PRJEB26092, sample SAMD00036327) | human gut metagenome | host: Homo sapiens | study: EMG produced TPA metagenomics assembly of... | reverse complement strand
TAGCATATACATCGCAGAAACTTGCGCTTTATCAATTTTGACAACTCTGCGGTGCCCACGCACAAGCATTTGAATGCACACCAAAAAAGCCATAAGTAAATATAGCAAGACCTATTATCTTCACGATTAAAGGCATAAATAAAGTCAATAAAATACCAACTAATTGAATAATAACCGAAATCACGATTATTATTCCATGACCATAATGGTCAGATAATGTTCCCATAACGGCTGAACTTACTGAACCTACTAAATAAAGCACAAAGATAAAGCCAATTATAGTTTGGCTCAAATTATAAGGTTCTGCCATCAATACATAAGAAATAAAATTATACGTACATACAAAACAGCCCATTACACAAAAAGCTATTAAATATATCATAATTATTTTCTTATTTTGCAATAAACTCAAAAATCTTTCCATTGTATTTTAATTTTACCATGTTCGAATTTTTTTATTTAAAGATGGTGGCAAGAAAATCCACATCATGATTGCACTCAATAAATATAATATACCGGCAATCATCAAGCCCATTCTCCATGAAGCTACATCGGTTAAGGTACTGATTAAAATACGACCAACTAGACCGCCAAGAGGCGTTGCTGCTACATAAACACCAATAGCAGCACCGATTATTTTAGGATTGAATTCCTCATTTATATAAGCTACAGCTAAAGAAGGAAAACCTGCCAATAAAATTCCCTGTACAAAACGCAAAGCCAAAATCAATGCAAATTCTTCTGTAATCGACATCAACAATATCAATATAGAAGAAATCCCCAAAGCGATTACCATGACTTTTTTACGTTCCAAATGTTTTGAAATACTAGCTATCAACAACATTGAAAAAAGCCATGCCGATTGTGCCAAAAGACATGGATAAGCTTGCTTGTGTTGGAGTCAAATTAAAATCTTGTGCCAAAATAGGTATAACTGGTTGCAAACAATACTCTGCCCCAAATGCTGCCAAACTACCAAAAAACATCATGATTAATGCACAGGTATATTCTCTAGTACCTTTATCTATTAATCTTGCCATCTTCAAGACCTCTTTTATTTATTTTTCATTAAATTAATTCACGGACAAACTTTATCAATCATAATATTCAACACTTCAATATCTGTTGATTTCATTCCTTCTCGACCAATATATCCTACCGCTCTAATAGTTTTTTCTAAATCATCTTTTACAATACCTTCATCAGCATGGAATACATCATCATGCATACTCATTGTATGAGCTAAAAGTGCTGCATCTAATGCTGAGGAAATTTTCGCTGCGCAAGAAGGTTTTGCCCCATCACAGATAATACCACTTGTATTAGCTAAAGTATTAATGATAGTATTAGCAATCTGATTAAAATTACCACCTAACATATAAGTAATAGCTGCACCACAAGCATAACCTGCACTTACTGCACCACAAAAAGCAGATAATTTTCCTATATATTTCTTTTGATGAATAGCTAATAAATTACTTACAAGCAATGCTCTATATAATTTCTCTTGAGAAATCTTATATTCATCTGCATAAACTACTAAAGGAATTGTTACAGTCATTCCCTGATTACCACTTCCTGAATTGATTACTACAGGCAATGAGCAACCACTCATGCGAGCATCAGAACCAGCTGCTGCCATAGCTCTAGCTCGAACAGGTAAACAATCTCCATATAAAGCTAATAAATTAAGCCCTACATTAGCACCAAAATTATTTTTTATACCTTCTCTCGCAATAGCCATATTACAATTTATCTGTCTTGATAATATATCTTTTACATCTTCTAAATTTACAGTATCAGCAAATTCAATAATATCTTTTACATTTAATAAATTTCTATCCGCTTCGATTTTATCAGCTTGATTATCTATTTTATTCACTTTATCATATAATACTTCATCATCTTTTACTATTCTTATGATATTAGTATGATAATCAGATACAATGACTTGAGCTTTATGTTCATTTGCTACCACTGTTATATCTATATATAGATTGTCTGTATTTTCCACTAAATCACAACTACAGATTTTAGCTTTTAATAACTGTCTTAATTTTACTCTATCTTCATCAGTTACAGATTCTAAAACTTCTAATTGCATATCAGCATTACCACCGATAATACCGAGTAGCGCTGCAGTATCAATGCCCTTTAAATCGCCAGAATTTGGAACTGTTACACCTTTTACATTTTTAATGATATTACCACTGCATTTTACTATTACTTTTTGCGGAAATGTTCCCAAAATTTCACGAGCTTTAGCACCAGCATAAGCTATAGCAATAGGTTCAGTACATCCCAAAGCTGGCACTAATTCCTCTTTTAAAAATATTTATATAATTATCGTATATTTTCTGCTCCATCGTATTACGCCAACCTTTCTATAAAAAACTTAATTATATCCTCTATAAAAAAAATTATCGCAAAATAAGCAAAAAGGCAATATATTACAAGAAATTTATAATATATCACCTCTTTGACAAATTCACATACTAATTTTTATTTATTTCATTATATATATTTTCATCTAAATTACCTAATCTTTTATCAATAATCAAAGCATTCGTTACTGAGCCAGATACATTCAACATAGTTCTAGCCATATCAATCAATGGGTCTATAGCCAAAATTGGGCCAATCAAACTAAAAGAAGACGCCATGCCTACGCCAGATAAACCTACAGACGCTGCCATTGTCGCAGTTCCCGGAATACCTGCTATCCCAAGTGAACCTAATGTTACTACAATTATCGTCATAACAATCATGCTAAAATCCATAACTGTTCCTGTCAAATGGCATACATAGACAATTAATAGTGAAGGAAAAATTTCCTGCACAACCTTGCATACCTGCCGTTGTACCAAAACCAGCTACAAAACTTGCTGTCGCTTGATTTACGCCTAATTTTTGCGTCAAAGTTTCAATCGTAATAGGCAAGCACCCTACACTAGAACGAGAAGTAAAGGCTAAAATAAGCAGGGCCAATGATTTTTTCATGTACACAATAGGATTTATGCCATTTACACTCAATGCTATCAACTGAATAATAAACTGTGCAATAATCGCTAAATACAATACAAAAATAAAATGTACTACACTTAAAATACTATCTAAGCCTTTTTGCGCAATAGTATTAGCTAATAGTGCAATTACTGCCCATGGCATATAATCTAAAATCAAAAGCGCCATATTCATCAAAGCTTTATGCAAACCATTGACTAATTTACGCATAAATTCCTCAACTTTTGGCTCATCAGCTTTTATCCACCAAATAGCTCTACCTAAAAAATGCTCCAAAAAATAACCATGCCAATGATATTATTTTTTACCATAGCATCAACTAAATTTCCTGGTATCAGCCCTCTAAGTGTAGTCGCTACAGAAACAATTTCTTTCGCTTTTGCCTCTGTTGCCACATTTGTCAAAGCATCGCCACCAACATTGAAGAAAATACCAAACGCTATACCAACTATAGAAGCTACAGCTACCATAGACATTGTAACTAAAATAGTTTTCTTCACTAAACGGCTCATTTTTTGGCTCAGATTTCATATTCACAATGACATGAGCGATAGAAACTATTACAAGTGGTACTACTATCATTTTGATTAAGTCAATATAACCATTACCAAATAATTGTAGCCAATTCGTTGTTTCTTTAATAAAAGTAATCTTCATTGGGTCATTAGGAAAACCTGCCATATACTGCATGAGTATACCTAAAATACAGCCAAGACCCATACCGATTAATACCACTAAAGAAAAATCCATTTTACGTTTGCGATAGAGATAATGAATAATGCCAAAGAAAATACATAATAAAACCAAAAATCCTACCGTATATATATCACTTATCATCAAAAAAGTGATTGCCAAAAAAGTCGCCATTCATAACCATACCACCTTTCATACTATTTCTATATGATTTATTATCATAACATATAATATGGAAAATTGACAATAACTTTAAATATTCATTTTTTTGATTTCTTTACGATATAATATAGATTATCTAATTTTATATAAAAGGGTGATATGATGTTATATTTTGACAGCGATTATTTAGAAGGAGCATCATTCCTCTATTTTAGAAAACTTGTAACTACTAACTTTGAACAAACTCCTGGTTATGGCAATGATACATATTGCGAATCTGCTCGCGAAAAAAGTTCCGTCAAGTTTGCAACTGTCCTGAAGCACAAGTTCATTTTCTCGTTGGCGGTACACAGACAAATGCTACTGTAATCGATGGTCTATTAAAATCATATGAAGGCGTCATCGGCGTAGATAGCGCTCATATCGAACTTCATGAAGCTGGTGCTATTGAATTTGGTGGACATAAAGTCATCACTTTACCACAAGAAGAAGGTAAACTCAAAGCTAGTGAAGTAGAAAAATATCTCACTAAATTTTATGGTGATGAAAGTTTCGAACATATGACTATTCCTGGAGCTGTATATATCTCCCACCCTACTGAATGGGGTACTTTATATACTAAACAAGAATTAGCTGATTTATCCGCTATCTGCCACAAATACAATCTACCATTAATTTTTAGACGGAGCTAGACTTGGCTATGGTCTTGCTTCTTTAAATACTGATGTTACTATGCAAGATATTGCTAAATATTGTGATGTATTTTATATTGGTGGTACAAAAGTTGGTGCATTATTCGGTGAAGCAGTAGTAATCACAAAACCAAATTTAATACCTCATTTCTTCACTATCATCAAACAACATGGCGCATTACTTGCTAAAGGTAGACTACTTGGTATTCAATTCGATACATTATTTACTGATAATCTCTATCTTAAAATTCGCTAAAAACTGCCATTGAAAAATGCTGAACAATTAAAATGCTATTTTTCCAAAGAAAAAAAGTTATAAATTCTTCTTAGAAACAGATACTAACCAGCAATTCATCATTTTAGAAGATACTAAATTAAAAGAACTTCGCCAAAAAAGTCAGCTGTAGCTTCTGGGAAAAAGTATGACGATACACATACAGTAGTGCGTTTTGCCACTAGCTGGGCAACACCACAATCATCTATTGATACATTAAAAGAAATTTTATAAAAATCTTCATAAAAAAGGTAGTTTGATATTATATTTATCAAACTACTCTTTTTTTATTTTACATAACTTTCATTAAAAATTATCTGCGGATTAGCTGTATTTGCATCAAGTGTTATTTCTACATTCAAAGGCAAAAATCCATTTATCGCTCCATGACCTACTGGCATATCATAGACTACAGGAATATTGGCTTTATCTGCATATTGCTTGATTACCTGCATCACAGAATAATCAAATTGTGTCGGCTCTGTTGGTTCACATCTTCGCATATTACCAATGATTAAGCCCTTCACTTGCTTTAACACTCCACTTTGCCATAATTGCTGAAAACATCTATCTATTACATAAGAGTCCTCACCGACTTCTTCAATGAATAAAATACTATTTTCACCATTCGGCTGATATTCACTGCCAGATAAAAAAGCTAATACAGATAAATTACCGCCAATGATTTTACCTTTAGCATAACCTTCTTTTAATACTTTCAAACTATGATTATTTGGCAAAACAAATTCATTATTCATACCCAAACTTTCATTTGCCAAACCCAATTTTAATTGATTATCTGTATAATTATAGCCATTGTCATTAATATCTATAACCATAGCCCCCATGCACTGGCACTAAATCTGCATTTTTTATCAATGCCATATGCAATGCCGTTATATCACTATAGCCAATCACCATTTTAGGGTGCTGTTTTATCATTTCATAATTCAATAAATCAAGTATTCGACCACTACCATAACCGCCACGAAGACAAAGTATCGCATCGACTTCATCATCAGCAAAAAAATTTATTTAAATCATCAGCTCTCATTTGGTCGCTACCTGCTAAATATCCTGATTGCTGATATAAATTCGGTGATAATTTCACCTTATAACCCCAATTTTCGCAATTTATTGATAGCGTCAGCTATATTCATATCTTCAATACCTGAAGCAGGTGCTACTATACCTATACAATCGCCTTGTTTTAGAGCATTACCCTTCAAACTTTCAGCAAAAACAAATTTCACTATGCAAACATAAACTAATAATAAAACATATACTCAAAAAATTATTTAAAATAATTTTTGGGCGGATTCGTACAGATCGTCCCTGTCCATGCGATCGTAATGATGTTATCCTGACCTTTATCTCTGCAAGTCACCATAACTGCTGGCAAAGGATAGATCATATTTCCAGGTTTCCATGAAGCTTTTTGCCATATTTCTCTCCTAGAGTGCCTTTTTAATATCCTGTCTTAATTGTTCCATATCGATGTCTTCTGTGGAATGTTCTTTCCATCCGATCGTCACGTCATCCCCTTCATATCTTGGGATCAAATGCATATGGAAATGATATACTGTCTGACCTGCGATCAGTCCGTTGTTCTGTAAAACATTTAATCCATCACAGTGAAGCACTTCTTTTAATGCTCTCGCAACAACTGTTGCTAACTGGAATAATTTTCCTGCTGTGATCGCATCAATCTCATAGATATCTTTAAAATGTTCTTTCGGAATGATCAGTACATGCCCTTTGGATGCTGGTGCAATATCCATGATCACTTTAAACTCAGAGTTTTCATAAATTGTGTTTGATGGAATCTCTCCACCTGCGATCTTACAAAAAAGTACAATCTTCTTTCTTCATATTATATATCTTCCTTCCTGTGTGTTCTTATTTTGAGAGTTTACATATTACTCTGTTTAGATGTATTTTATCCCATTTACTATTGTTTTTCAAGAAAAGACCTCTGATCAATTATGCTTTTGACACTTATATCATATTATTCCATTCTCACAAAAAAATTGTGTATTTTGTTCACAATTTGGACACATTTTTTGATGTGATAATAAAAAATTCGTAAAGTAGTTAATACTTTCAAATCCTACCCCTCTTGAGGATGAAAATCCTCTCCTTATTGTTTTAAAAGAGAGAACCGACCTAGCTAGTCGGTTCTTTCTTTTTGTTTTATGATTATATGATGTAAGTGTCAAAAGTATAAATTGCGTTTGTGCTTGCACAAATAAGCAATTTATACTTATTGACACGCCGAACAACGAGAACGGAATAAAATGGTGTGAACACACCATTTTATGGGAGTTCGAGGTGTTCGAGGATTGCGAAATTGCGTAGCAATGAAGCAATCCGGGTACGTCAGAGAGTGGCAAAATTTACTTTTGACACTCTCATCATTATATAATGTAAAAAGAAGCCTTGACTTAAGTTTTATGTCGTTGATCAACATTTTTCTTTAGCCAAAGCTTCTTTTTTATTTTTATATTTCGGTACGTCCTTCTAATGCCCGAAGTAACGTTACTTCATCTATATATTCCAGATCTCCTCCAACCGGAACTCCGCTTGCGATCTTACTGACTTTGATACCTGTTGGTTTGACAAGTTTGCTGATATACATCGCTGTTGTCTCACCTTCCAGACTGGAGTTTGTTGCTATGATCAATTCTTTGACATCTCCCTGCAGTCTCGCCATTAGCTCTTTCAGACGAATATCATCTGGACCAATTCCAAGCATCGGAGAAATTGCTCCATGGAGAACATGGTAAACACCTTCGTATTTTCCTGTTTTCTCATACGCCATTAAGTCCCTCGTGTTCTCAACGACCATGATCGTGCTGTGATCACGCTTGTCGCTCGCACAGATCGGACAGATCTCATTATCTGTCAGTGTACAACATTCTTTGCAATAATGTACATTAGTCTTTGCGGAAATGATCGTATCTGACAATTTCTGCACCTGATCCTGTGGCATATTGATAATGTGAAATGCCAGTCTTCCTGCGGATTTAGGTCCAATTCCGGGAAGTTTTCCGAGTTCTTCGATCAACTGTGTGATCTGATTACTGTAATAATCCATAGTCTCTCACTCTATCTAGAATGGGAATCCTCCACCCATTCCTCCTAATCCACCAGTGACTTTTCCCATCTTCTCCTGAGAATCTTCTTCCATCTTACGAAGTGCTTCATTTGTAGCAGCTACGATCAGATCTTCTAACATTTCAACGTCATCTGGATCTACAACTTCTTCTTCTAAATGTACAGAAACTACTTCTTTTTTAACCAGATACAACAACTTTTACAACTCCACCGCCTGCTGTTGCTTCATATGTGGATTCTTCTAATGCTTTTGTTGTTTCCTCCATCTGTTTCTGCATCTTCTGTGCCTGTTTCATCAGCTGATTCATATTTCCACCCATACCTGGAAATCCACCACTTCTTTTTGGCCATTGTTCATTCCTCCTGAAAATTCATTTTTATAAGTTTCGTTTTAATCTTCTATTTTTACATCCATATGAATGCAGTCTAAATTGATCATATCACTGTCATCATTATCTGTATTCATCACACTAACTTCCAGTTCGACATCTCTGCCAGACTGTCTTGATAATTCCTGCTTAAGCTGTTCAATACGCTCTGGTTCCTCTAAGAAATATCCACTTTCCACGTTCATTTCTTTTGGGAACAGTACTCTTAACGCAGTTCCTTCTTCGTTGACCGAAAGTGTTGCTCTCTGTAAACAATACTTCATCTGTGGTGACAGATTGCGTTTGACATCTCTCCAGTGATTCACAAGTTCTATAAGTTCCTCAACTTTTGCTGGTGGAAACTTCTCATTTAACTGTTCGACAGGATCTTGTTCTGATTTTACTTCCTGTTGCAGTGCTATTTGATTTTGTCCTGCTTGTGCCGCCTGCTGTACTGGGATTCCTGACTGTAGCAACTGTTCTAACTGCTGTTCTAACTGTCTCACCCTGTCGGCCAGACTGTTTGTGTCTGCTTCCATCTGTGGCCTGCACATCTTCATCATCTCAACTTCCACAAGGACTCTCTTGGATGTCGCATAACGTATACGCTCTAACAATTCGGATAAGATTCTGATGTAACGGATCAGTGTGTTTTCTTCCACCTGCTGTGCTTTCTCCTGCAGCAATTTCAACTGATCTGTTGATACTTCCAATGCCTCCTCTGCAGCATTTCCTTGACCAACTAAGAGCAGATTCCTTAAATACCATAGGAAATCTGTAATAAATTGTGACCATTCTCTTCCCTGTCTCGCCACATCTTCCAGAAGATCCATCACGCCATTGATATCCTGCGAAAGAATCATGTCCAACAGATCACTATACACTTGAATATCAACAGTTCCCAGCACTTCCAAAACATTATCATATGTTAATTTCTCACCGAGATAAAATGCAATACACTGATCCAGCAAACTCAACGCATCACGCATGGAACCGTCTGCCATTCGTGCCACATATTCCAACGCCTTATCTTCTGTATCAACATGTTCTTGTTCCATCAGATCTGATAGCTGCTTCTTGATCGTTGCTGCCGTGATACGATGAAAATCATATCTCTGACATCTGGATAAGATCGTGATCGGTATCTTATGAACTTCTGTTGTCGCAAGAATAAATATAACATATTCTGGCGGCTCTTCCAGTGTCTTTAACAATGCATTAAAAGCACCTATAGACAACATATGCACCTCGTCGATGATATAAACTTTGTACTTTCCTGTTGCAGGTGAATACTGTACCTGTTCCTTGATCTCTCGGATATTATCAACACCATTATTGGATGCTGCATCGATCTCGATCACATTCATGGAACTTCCTTCTGCGATTGCTTTGCAAACTTCACATTCTCCACATGGTTCCCCATCGACTGGATGTTCGCAGTTTACTGCTTTCGCAAGGATCTTGGCTACTGTTGTCTTACCAGTACCTCTTGTCCCACAAAACAGATATGCATGACCAATCCGCCCAGTCCTCATCTGATTCTCAAGCGTCTTCACAATATGATCCTGACCTTTTACTTCACTGAAACGTGTTGGCCGGAACTTTCTATATAAAGCCATGTAAGACATATCATATGCCCCTTCTATTTTGAAATATGACATATAGCCATACTTCATTATATTTTACCATGAGTATCTATTCCTTTTTCAATGATTGCTTTTTTGATCAGAAAAATCATCGAACATTTTTTTGAAACGCATTTTTTCATTGTCCCATTAATCTTAGTTTTTTTCCGATAATAAAAGAGGAAATTTAATTACAAGAGGAGCCAACAATGAACGATTTACAAGAACTTTCTACGTTTTCACATGAGATAAACAATTCTCTGACTCTCATCTACGGACAGATTCAGTGCATTGAAAAAACATATGATACACTTACCGGAAATGACCATTGGAACCGTATGAAAGATGATTTTTCTTCTTTATTTGATTTCATTCATCAGTTTCTGGCACCAGCAGAAGAATCTTCTGCCGCCATGGAACCACTCGACCTAATCAGCGTGATCAGTGAAATCCGTTCTTCCTGGTCTTATTATCTCCATAAAGAACAGATTTGCTTCTTTATTCAGGCAGACCCCGGAACCGCTTTTTACGTTTACGGTGCAAGATCAAAACTTTTTCAGTTATTTCATAATCTGATCTCCAATGCCGTCAAAGCGATCCAACAAAAAAAGGAGACCTGCCGATCTCCTTATATTACACATATTACAGTCCACTTAAGTAAAGAACAGGGACATATTGTATTAAATTTATCCGATACTGGAATCGGAATGACCACAGAACAGCAATCGAGAGCTTTCTACCGTGGTGTATCCTTCCATCCCGGCGGAAACGGAATTGGATTATCCGTTGTACAAAATATTGCTCGCGATCTTCATATTAAAATCCATATTGATTCTGCACCGAATCAGGGAACAACTTTCACACTGATCTTCCCTGCTTATGAGCAGCAATTAAGCTGCCCAACACGTACAGAAGCATTGACAAAATAAATCCAGCAATACATCCTCCGATATGAGCTGCATTGTCGGTTGTTCCACTCTGGAATCCATGATACAGGCTTCCTGCGATCATTAGAAAGATTCCAAATCCATCGAATCTCTGTCGTTGTTCTTTGCAGAATAAAAATATTGCTGCAAGAGCACCGACTAATCCAAATATCGCACCAGAAGCTCCTGCCGACAACACATCTTGCCCTATCATGCTGTAATATGCTACAGAAATGATACTTCCGGCAATGCCTGCTCCGGTATAAAGAATGACATACCGCACACTTCCGATCACTTTCTCCAAAGAAGATCCTAGGAGCAAGAAAACTGCCATATTATTAAAGAAATGATCCCATCCAAAATGCAGATAATTTGACGTAAATAGTCTATAATATTCATGCAGTTTCTTTACCCTATATGCATTACAGGCAAATGAATCATAGAGCTTGTCTCCATAAGTTTCTGTCAAAATAAAACAGATCAAATTAGCTGTAAAGATCAGAAGAGTTGCTTTATATTGATAGAGCGATTTCCAGAAATCCTTGACACTTTTATTATCTTTCACTTCTATTTCCGATTCTTGCCCTGCTTGACTTGCCTCATTCTGTGCTAATACTATGGATAATGGTCCATACAGATCATCGAACTGATCCTTTGGATCAAGAAATACTGGTTTATCATCCTGCGATAAGATAAGCGTCAACACAGCACAATCCATACCAAACAGCTGTCTTGCATGGTCTTCCAAATGATATAGATCTTCTTCTAAAATACTACTTCCATCCGGGTTCTTATCAAATATCACGAACACACATTTATTTCTTCCATTGATATTCTTTACATAATATGGTCCTGTTTCGGTATCACTTTTTCATATATCCATGAATCCTTAACAATTCTATGATTTTCTGATACATAATTTCCTCCGCTTTGATTTATGTATCTACTATTATAACACAGAGGCTAGTCTTGTTTTAAAATAAAACTCCTCAAGTCCGATCTTTATGCAATCTCCTTCTTTTAATACTGCATTTTTTATTCATTTTTCCCATTTAATTTTACACCATTGATCTTTATACCATTTGTCGAATCGAGATCTTCACAACATACATTTCCATCTTCTTTATAAAATCTTATATGTCTCCGACTGATCCCGGTTCCTTCTAATTGATGATCTGTTCCTTGTGCGGAACTTCCAATGACAAATCCATCGTCATCTAATACAATTTCTTTTTCGTTCTGGATTCTTCGGAACCAGTCTTCCAATCGGTTCTTCCAGTAAAACGAACCGTCCTGTCATCCTCATCCTCTAACAGAATTGTTTTCTCATCCAATAATTCTGCAGCATTTTCTGTTTTCTGCCAAGAATCCACAAAGGTTTTTGGATTTTTCGTTCTTTTTACCACAATTTATAACATCCATACACACTGACACCAA
>ENA-OQES01000842-OQES01000842.1-human-gut-metagenome-genome-assembly--contig:-NODE-842-length-12320-cov-3.936439_pt1 | contig 12320 bp, 13 predicted proteins | sample MGYA00242798_ERZ504641 | MGnify/ENA primary metagenome ERZ504641 (study PRJEB26092, sample SAMD00036327) | human gut metagenome | host: Homo sapiens | study: EMG produced TPA metagenomics assembly of... | reverse complement strand
TTTAGCCCATTTGGTGCAGTAGCACTGATAAAGCCGTGTCCGATTTCGATTTCAGCTCCAAGAGCTTCAAAACCTTTGAGGTGTAAATCGATAGGTCTAGTACCAATAGCACAGCCACCAGGCATGGGAAAATTTTAGCCTTTTCCATAACGTGCTAATAGAGGTCCCATAATAACAAAGGAAGCTCTCATTTTACGTACTAAATCATATGGTGCATCAACTGATTTTTAAAACAGTACTATCAACAAACAATGTATGTTGTTGACGATTGAAATCAACTTTAGCACCAAGCTGACGCAGAACTTCAGCGATTGTGCAGACGTCGTTTAGTACCCCGAAGGTCCACTTAGCTAGACTGCTTGGAAGTAGTAAGGGGCAGCGAGCTGACAATTAAATATTTGGCCCAGTGGCTCAGTTGGTTAGAGCGCCGCCCTGTCACGGCGGAGGTCGAGAGTTCGAGTCTCTTCTGGGTCGTTCAAGATGCGAAAGCATTTTGAGGAATGCCGCAGTGGCGGAACTGGCAGACGCCCGGGACTTAAAATCCCGTGGGTAGTGATACCCGTACCGGTTCGATTCCGGTCTGCGGCATTAGTTTTTTCTCTGAGATTCTTGTGAAGTCAATGTTTGCGAGTATCTCAGAGTTTTTTATGCATTCCATTTGCAAGTAAGGATATTATTCAAAAAAGTAACGGCATTGCATCTCATCTTACGAGATACAATGCCGTTATTTTGAAGTCTTCACACTTTCATTGAAAAGTGGACCTGGCGGGAATCGAACCCGCGTCCAAAAACCTGTCCCATGTACTTCTACTATCATAGTCAGTTATTTGACATTCCCTCTGCCGTACGAAAACTAACATCCTTACGGGTTCAGTAGCTTCATAATACGCCTGACGGCTCAAAGCTTTGCCATCATCGTTTCTCACATAGTCGGTGCCAGATTCCTAAAGTGTGAGTGCTTCAGGGCTGACATGCAGCATTTAGGCTGCAGCTAATTCGAAATTATCGTTAGCGTTTAATTTTAAGTTTGCGATTTAACGCATCAGCCTACGGATAGCTTCTCCATCTTCGAGATCCCTGTCGAAACCAGTACAAGCCCTGATCAGGGTAGAGTAATGAATACTCTCTACTGTAACAGACACATTCGCTTGTGTGCTGTACATACTAATATAGTAAAAAGAAATATAAATGTCAAGTGATTATTGTGTTAAAAGAAGTGAAAAAAGCAGTAAAAATTTAGCATTTTTAATATCATTTCACATACTTTTTTATAAAGATAATTACTGTCAGACAGGGAAGAATGTGTTAATATAATAATATGAGTAATTATAAATCTTAACAAGAAAATTCAGAAAAAGGAGAGGTTTCTTATGCCAACAACATACGCACATTATAAATTCGGAAAAGAGGTGCTCAGCGCACTTCCAAGACCCCTTCAGAATTCTATAGAAGCGCATAGAGAGTTGTTTGATATTGGGTTACATGGACCGGATATCTTATTTTATTATAATGCATTAAAGAAAGATCCGGTGAATGAACAGGGGCATACACTTCATGAACAATTTGCCGATGAGTTTTTCCATCATGCAGTTGAAGTGATTGAGAAAGCAAAAGATCCGTCTGCTGCGCGTGCATATATTTATGGATTTATCTGTCATTTTGCTTTAGACAGTGAATGTCATCCTTATGTTGAAAAAATTATGCAGGTAGGAAGAGTTTCACACAATGAGATTGAGATGGAGCTGGATCGAATGATGCTGACGGAAGATTATCATGATCCTTTGCGCTATCTGACAGCGAAGCATATTCATCCTAAGATGGAGTATGCGGAAGTGATCGCACCATTTTTCAAAGATGTAACAGCCGAGCAGATCTATAAGGCATTAAAAGGGATGGGTTTTTATCATAAGCTGTTTCTGGCACCGACATCTGGAAAGCGAAAAGCGTTGTTTCTTGGGATGAAGGCAGTGGGGAAATACGATTCATTGCATGACATAGTGATGAGTGTAAAGCCAGATCCGTTATGTCAGAAATATTGTAAGGTTTTGAAACGGCAATATTCAGGTGCAGTGCCGTTAGCTGCGAGTCTGATCGTACAGTATCAGAAGAAATTATTCCAGGATACACCGCTTCCGGAACGTTTTCATGAAACATTGGTGCAGGAGAAGAGTGGGAGAAACTGCGCCTGTAGAGAATCGAAGAAAAGAGCAACAGACTGCTTGCCAGGAGAGATGCAGAAGAAGAGAAAAAGAGTCAGGAGAATGTAGATGAAGGAATTCGTTAAAGTGCAGGATATCACGAAAACTTATAAAATGGGTGAAGTTGAGATTCATGCAGTGGATCACATCAGCTTTTCGATTGAGCAGGGAGAACTTGTTGTAATCGTTGGACCAAGTGGTGCAGGTAAGACAACTGTGCTTAATATTCTCGGCGGAATGGATACGGCAACAAGCGGGAAGCTGTATGTAGATGGAAAAGATATTACAGCTTATAATTCCAAACAGCTGACAGGATACCGCAGAGATGACATCGGATTTGTTTTTCAGTTTTATAATCTTGTGCCGAATCTGACCGCATTGGAAAATGTTGAGCTTGCATTGCAGATCAGTAAGGATCCGTTGGATGCACAGGCAGTTTTGGAGGAAGTTGGTCTGGGGGAACGGAAGAATAATTTTCCGGCACAGCTTTCCGGCGGTGAGCAGCAGCGAGTTTCAATCGCGAGAGCATTAGCGAAGAACCCAAAGCTTTTGCTTTGTGATGAGCCAACAGGTGCATTGGATTACAATACAGGAAAATCAATTTTGAAATTACTTCAGAATATGTGTAGAGAAAAGGGAATGACAGTTATTATCATTACACATAATCAGGCACTTGCGCCGATGGCAGATCGATTGATTCATATAAAAAATGGACAGGTAGCAAGAATAGAATCTAATGAGAATCCGACTTCGATTGATGAAATTGAATGGTAGGGGATGTGGATGAAGAAAGCATTACGAAAAAATCTTTTATATGGAGATCCGTCATAGCCTTGGACGTTTTTTATCCATTTTCTTTATTGTTGCGATAGGATGTGCATTCTTTTCCGGAATCCGTGCATCAGAGCCGGATATGAGATATTCAGGAGATGCATATTTCGATGAGAAGAATCTGATGGATATTCAGGTAATGAGTACAATGGGACTGACAGAAGATGATCTGGATGCAATTCGTGCTGTGGATGGTGTATTGGATGCAGAAGGAAGCTATGCAACAGATGTACTTTGTACGATTCGGGGAAACCAGGTAGCAGTTCATGTTATGGCGCTCCAGGATAAGATGAATCAAGTTCAGTTAGAAGATGGCAGGCTTCCGGAAAAGGAAAATGAATGTGTAATAGATGCAGATTATCTGGATGGAAAGAATCTGAAGATTGGGGATAAGATCACATTATCGAGTGGGACTTCGGATTCTTTGGAAGATACACTTAAGACAGATACATTTACCATTGTTGGTACGGTCAGCAGTCCGGAGTATATTGCATTTCACAGAGGCAGTACAACAATCGGAAATGGAAGTGTCAGTGCCTTTCTTTGCGTTCCGGAGAAAGCATTTTCATTAGATGTCTATACAGAGATTACAGTGCAGGTTGAAAGTGCAAAGGAAGCGACTGCATTTACGAAAGAATATGAAGAACATGTGGATTCTGTGCTGAAAAAGGTGCAGGCAATTAAAGCGGAAAGAGAACAGGCCAGATATGATGAGATTGTTTCGACAGCGCAGGAAAAAGTGGATGAAGCACAAGAAGAGTTAGATCAGGCAGAGCAGGATCTGGCGGATGGAAAAGAAGAGGCAGAAGAAGAACTTGCAAGTGCAAGAGAGAAACTTGATGCAGCGCAGAAAGAACTTGAACGAGGAAGAAATCAGCTGGCAGCTTCGAAGCTTGAACTGGAGCAGTCGAGAAATCTTCTGATATCAAAGCAAAAGGAGCTGGATCAGTCCAAAGCACAAGTTGAGCAGGGAGCACAGGAACTTAGCGAAAAACAGATTACACTTACAACATTAAGAAATCAGCTGGCACAACTGAAAGAGCAGGAAGAAAGTCTGGAAGATCAGAGACAAGAACTTTTAGCGCAACAGACACAGATGCAGCAAAAGAAAGACGAGCTTCTGAAAGCAAAGGAAGAATTGCAACAACAGGCAGAAGACTATCAGTCTGCGTATCAGCAGATTTATCAGCCGCTGAAACAGTCTTATGAAGAACTAAATACACAGTATGAACTTCTTCTACAGAACTATGAGGCACTGAAAGAAGAATACGACCGGAAGCAGGAAGCAGGAGAAGAAGATCCGGAATTAAAAGCTCAGTTAGAACAGTTGGAAGCTGAAAAAACAGCAATGGAAGAGAAGTTGACTGAATTGAAAGCAAATCTGGATAAAATGGAACTGGAGGCGAAGGCTGCCGAAGCAGAGATTCAGAAAAACCAGACAAAGATCGAAGCCGGATTAACGCAGATCAACGAAGGGCTTCCAGTAGTTGAAGCCGGGATAGCTCAGATTGAAGCGGGTATTCCGGTATTACAGGATAATATACAGAAACTGACGGATGTGCTGACACAGGGGGGATGCTGCAATCCTTACCGCAAGTCGGCAGATAGATCAGGCGAAGGCGCAGATTACATCCGGTCAGCAGCAGATTGACAGCGGATGGCAGCAGATCAGTGAGGGACAGAAGAAGATTGAGGAGGCACAGCAGCAATTAAGCAGCGGAACAAAGGAGCTGGAAGACGGTTGGGCAGAGTATGAGGAAGGTCGTATAGAAGCTCAGAAGAAGATTGAAGATGGAGAACGGCAGATTACAGAAGCAAGAGAAGAGCTTGCGAAAGCACAGCAGAAGATTGATGATCTTGAAAAGCCAAAGTGGTATGTCTATGATAGGAACAATCTGACAGAATACAGTGGATATGGAGATAATGCAGATCGTATGCGGGCAATCGGTAAAGTGTTCCCACTCATTTTCTTCCTTGTTGCAGCATTGATCAGTCTGACAACAATGACACGAATGGTAGAGGAAGAGAGAACGCAGATCGGTACTTTGAAGGCTCTCGGATATGGAAATGCTTCAATTGTTGGAAAATATCTCTGGTATGCGATCCTTGCGACATTAACCGGTGGTGTTTTCGGAATTCTGATTGGAGAAAAGATACTTCCTTATATTATCATCACGGCATATAAGATCCTGTATCGCCATATGAATGATGTTGTGATTCCGTATAATTTGTATTATGCCGTAGCAGCATGTGCAGCAGCACTTGCATGTACAGTGATCGCAACACTGTTCTCCTGTATGAAAGAATTACGAGAGCAGGCAGCAGAATTGATGCGTCCGCCAGACACCAAAAACAGGGAAAACGAGTATTTCTGGAACGAGTTCCGTTTATCTGGAAAAATCTGAATTTCACATGGAAATCAACCGTGCGTAATCTGGTGAGATATAAGAAACGTTTCTTTATGACAGTTTTTGGAATTGGCGGTTGTATGGGCATGATGTTGTTTGGTTTTGGATTAAAAGATTCTATTTCAGCAATCGTTCCGCTTCAATACGAACAGATTCAGCTTTATGATGGAGACGTTATTTTAAAGGAAGATGTGACAGAAGAAGAGAGAATTGAGGTTCAGAAAGAACTGGATACGGATAAGAAGGTATCAGTGACTGCAGAAAATCTTTTGAAAAATATTGAGATCAGTTCAGGAGAGTCTTCTCAGGAAGTTTATTTAGATGTACCAAAAGATGTGGAAGCATTCAAAAAGTTTGTCGTGACCCGGGATCGGAAGACAAAAGAAATTTATTCATTGGATGATAAAGGAGCAATCCTGACTGAAAAAGCAGCGAAACTGCTGGGAGTCAGTGTTGGTGATAACTTAACAATCAATACAGATGATGGAGAGAAAACAGTCTTGATCAGCGCGATCTGTGAGAACTATATGGGACATTATCTCTATATGACATCTGAAGTCTATGAAAAGACATTCGGTGAGGCTCCGGCCTATAATTCAATTTATTATAGAACTCAGGATCGTACAACAGAGGAGGCGAAGGATGTCGGCGAAAATGTAATGAAGTGTGATGGAACACTTAGCATCAGCTATACGACAAGCCTGAAAAAGCAGGTAGATCATATGCTGGAGAGTCTGGATATCGTGATTGTTGTATTGATCATTTCAGCAGGAATGCTGGCATTTGTAGTGCTGTATAATCTGAATAATATTAACATTACAGAGCGCAAGAGAGAACTGGCAACATTAAAGGTACTTGGATTTTATGACAAGGAAGTTTCTTCTTATGTTTACAGAGAGAATATCCTGCTGACCTTGATTGGGGCACTGGCGGGATTGTTGATCGGAAAAATTCTGCACCGCTTTATTGTTGAGACAGTGGAGATTGATTCGGTTATGTTTGGACGAAATATCGATCCACCGAGTTTCCTGTATGCCTTTCTTCTGACAGTGGCCTTTTCTTTGTTTGTCAATGGAGTGATGTATTTTAAGTTAAAGAAGATTAACATGGTTGAATCACTCAAGAGTGTAGAATAAGACAGATTTGTCAGGAAATATAATAACGAACATAATAATGGATTGCAGAGAAGCTGCATGGAACATAGATACAATTGTGAAATGTTCCATGACAGCTTCTTTGTTGTTGCCGGCCGCATATAGTGTAAGCAGCAACCGTACATAGCATGAACAGTAACCTTTTTGTTAAAAAGCACTTGAAATATACCTGTACGGGGGGTATATATTAATAATTAGAAAATATAACCCCCTCGGGGGTTATACGACAGGAGAAATACAATGGAAGAAAAGAAAGTCTGTCCGGGATGTTGTCACAAGACAAAGGACCGCCCGGAAAAAGAATATAAAGATCTGATGAATCGTCTGAGTAGAATTGAAGGACAAGTCAGGGGAGTTCGAAGGATGGTTGAAGAAGGCGCGTATTGTCCGGATATTCTGATTCAGGTATCTGCGGTGAATGCGGCTCTGAATAGTTTTAATAAAGTGCTTTTGGCAAACCATATCCGGACATGTGTGGCAGATGATATCCGGGATGGAAAAGATGAAACGATTGACGAGCTCGTGACGACACTTCAGAAATTGATGCGATAAAAGATCTGAAGAGAGATCCGGCACAAAAAGTCCGGATCACAACTTGAAGGAGGAGTAAGATGGAACAATATAATGTGACGGGAATGAGTTGTGCAGCCTGCAGTGCCCGTGTTGAGAAGGCCGTTGGAAAAGTCCCCGGAGTTGAGAACTGTTCAGTCAGTCTTCTGACGAATTCCATGAGAGTGGAAGGCACAGCAACAGTAGATGCGGTCATTGCGGCTGTTGAGGAAGCTGGATATGGGGCAACGTTGAAATCTGCAAAGAATGAAGGACATGGGATGAATCAAAGTGAGCAGAACTGTGCGGAAGATGCGTTGAAAGACAGGGAGACACCGAAGATGAAAAGGCGTCTGATCGCTTCTTTGTGCTTTTTGACTCCGCTTATGTATCTGTCAATGGGACACATGATGTGGGGCTGGCCGCTTCCGGTATTTCTGGAAGGAAATCATGTGGCGATGGGGCTGGCACAGCTCCTGTTAACGACAATCGTTATGGTGATCAATCAGAAGATTTTTTATCAGTGGATGGAAAGGCATGATCCATAGAGCACCAAATATGGATACGCTGGTTGCACTTGGTGCAGGTGCATCTTATGGATATAGCGTGTATGCATTATTCGCTATGACAGCAGCGCAGACGGCAGGCGATATGGATCATGTGATGGAGCTGATGCATGAATTTTATTTTGAATCAGCAGCAATGATTTTAACGTTGATCACAGTCGGAAAGATGCTTGAAGCGCATTCAAAGGGAAAGACAACAGATGCATTAAAAAGGCCTCATGAAGCTGGCACCAAGACAGCAACGATCCTGCGTGATGGAAAAGAACAGGAAGTTTCGATTGACCAAGTGAGAAGAGGAGATCAGTTTGTTGTAAGACCGGGGGAGAATATTCCGGTGGATGGAATTGTTCTGGAAGGAAACAGTGCAGTAGATGAAGCTGCCCTGACCGGAGAGAGTATACCGGTAGATAAAGCAGAAGGGGATAAAGTGTCTGCGGCTACAATGAATCAGTCAGGTTTTCTGCGTTGCGAGGCGACGAGAGTTGGCGAGGATACGACATTGTCACAGATCATTCAGATGGTAAGTGATGCGGCAGCAACAAAAGCGCCAATTGCCAAAGTGGCAGATAAAGTTTCAGGAGTATTTGTTCCGGCAGTTATTTCTATTGCAGTTGTCACAATGATCGTATGGCTGCTTGTCGGAGAGCCTGTTGGATTTGCACTTGCAAGGGGAATTTCTGTTCTGGTGATCAGCTGCCCGTGTGCATTAGGTCTGGCCACTCCGGTCGCAATTATGGTTGGAAATGGAATGGGTGCGAAGAATGGAATCATGTTTAAGACAGCTGTTTCGCTGGAAGAGACAGGAAAGACGGAGATTGTTGCACTTGATAAGACAGGAACAATCACAAGTGGAGAACCGAAGGTGACGGATCTGCTCCCTGCGGACGGAATGACAGAACATGAATTATTATTTTTTGCAAATGTATTGGAGAAGAAAAGTGAGCATCCGCTTGCCCGGGCAATTCTTGCAAAGGCAGAAGAAAATGGGGAAGCAGAGCAGAAAAGTGAAATCACACAGTTTCAGGCAGTTCCGGGAAATGGTCTGTCAGGAAAACTTGGAGAGGACTGGCTGTACGGAGGCAATTTTAAATTCATTTCTGACAAAATGAAGATTTCTGCCAGCATAAAAGAACAGGCGGAACGGTTGGCACAGCAGGGAAAGACACCGCTGTTCTTTGGAAGGAATGAGCAGTTCCTTGGCATGATCGCAGTTGCGGATGTGATCAAGGAAGATAGTCCACAGGCAGTGAAAGAACTTCAGAATATGGGAATCCATGTTGTTATGCTGACCGGAGATAATGAGCGCACAGCGAAGGCAATTGGTGAGCAGGCAGGTGTGGATGAAGTGATCGCAGGTGTTCTTCCGGAAGGAAAAGAACAGGTGATCCGCAAGCTGAAAGAAAAAGGAAAGGTTGCGATGGTAGGTGACGGTATCAATGACGCACCGGCACTGACCAGGGCAGATATGGGAATTGCAATTGGAGCTGGGACAGATATTGCAATTGATGCAGCGGATGTTGTGCTGATGAAGAGCCGGTTAAGTGACGTGCCGGCGGCAATCCGTATGAGCCGTGCAACATTGCGCAACATTCATGAGAATCTGTTCTGGGCATTTTTCTATAATGCGATAGGAATTCCACTGGCAGCAGGAATCTGGATCCCGGTCTTTGGTTGGAAATTAAATCCGATGTTCGGAGCGGCGGCAATGAGCCTGTCCAGTTTCTGTGTAGTAACAAATGCATTGAGACTGAATCTGTTTAAAATGTACGATGCCAGCAAAGACAGAAAATGAAAGATGAAAAAGGAAGAAACAGCAGAAAATACTGTTTCAGATATTGTCTTAGCAGACAAAAATGAGTCAGAAAACAAGGAGGAGACAAAGATGACAAAGACAATGAAAATCGAAGGAATGATGTGTGGACACTGTGAGGCGGCTGTGAAGAAAGCTCTCGAGGCACTTGAGCAGGTTGATACAGCAGAAGTCAGCCATGAGGCCGGAACAGCAGTTGTGACACTGAATTCCGAAATCAGTAATGAAGTGCTGAAAAAGACAGTCGAAGACAAAGATTATACAGTAACAGCGATCGAGGATTAATGAGCAAAGAAGAGGTTCCCTGCGGAAATGAAAGATTCTGCAGGGAACCTCTTAGATTATAAAAATAATGTAACAGTTACGTATTAGTCCTTGTATACAATCTTTCCATCACAGATTGTATATTTTACTTTTCCATACAATTCCCATCCGGTAAATGGAGAATTGGAAGACTTAGAGGCATAAGTCTCAGGAATCCATTTCTCATTCGGATCAAACAGTACAAGATCAGCTGCTTTCCCTTCTGTGACAGAACCGCACGGAAGGTGATACAGGTTGGCAGGATTGATCGTCATCTTCTCGATCAGCTGGCTTAATGTCAGGTGTCCCGGACGTACAAGGGAAGTAATTCCGAGAGCAAGGGAAGTCTCAAGACCAATAATACCGCTTGGCGTTTGTGTGATAGGACGGGATTTCTCTTCCGTACTGTGTGGCGCGTGGTCTGTAGCAATCAGATCGATCGTACCGTCTTTGAGACCTTCGATGATAGCAAGACGGTCATTTTCTGTACGAAGCGGTGGGTTCATCTTGGCAAGTGCGCCGTATTTTAATACAGCTTCATCTGTCAAAGTGAAATGATGCGGAGTTGCCTCTGCATGCAGATTTGCTCCCATAGCTTTAAAGGTACGTACCAGTTCAACGGACTGTCCGGAGCTGATATGCTGGATCACGACCTGTGCACCGGAACGAAGCGCCAGCAGACAGTCTCTGGCAACAAGAGATTCTTCAGCAATCGAAGGAGATCCGTAGATGCCCAGCGCATCAGATACAGGTCCGTGATTGATTCCGTTTGTTTCAATAAATGCAGGATCTTCTTCATGAAGACTGATCGGAAGGTCAAGTGCCTTCGCCTCTTCCATGGCCTTTATAGAGAAATTGCAGCGTTCTTAAAGAGGGATTCCGTCATCTGTGAATCCACAGGCACCGGCAGCGGCAAGTTCCTTCATAGAAGTCATCTCTTCACCCTTGAGTCCGCAGGAGACAGCAGCAGCCTGGAAAATATGGATGTCTTCCAAAGCCTCCCGTTCCATCAGTTCTTTGAGAACCGGAACAGAATCGATGACCGGTGAAGTATTTGCCATACAGATCACGGAAGTAAATCCACCGGCAGCAGCTGCTAGAGATCCGGTATGGAGATCTTCTTTATAAGTAAATCCGGGATCGCGGAAATGAATGTGTGTGTCAACAAGTCCTGGAGAAATCATAAGTCCTGCAGCATCAAGCTCATCCTCTCCATTTTCAGGTGTCAGAGTTCCGGCATCTGCGAGTGTCTGGATCAGACCGTCTGTGATGCGAAGGTCGACAAGACGTTCTGTATCAGATGCAGGATCAATTAGAAAACCATTTTTTATAAGCATAATTCATCCTCCTTTTGCTGTTAAGTATACCGTATTTTTGATAGAGATTCAAATTTATTAGAAAATGTGTTATCATAAACACACTGTAACATGAAAAGAAAGAAGGCAGAAAGGTTGATCTCTGAAATTTTACCGGATCTAGACAATCGTTCTGCGGAAAGAAGGAGTAAATGAAAGAATACGATTATCTGATTGTCGGAGCAGGTCTTTATGGAGCTGTCATGGCACATGAATTAAAGCAAAAAAGGGAAGAAATGTCTTGTGATTGACCGAAGAGATCATATTGCAGGAAATATTTACTGTGAGGACATAGAAGGAATCCATGTACATAAATATGGTGCACATATTTTCCATACGTCTGATAAAAAGATATGGGATTACATGAATCAGTTCGCGGAATTTAATAATTACATCAATTCACCGGTAGCAGTTTATAAAGATGAACTTTATAACCTGCCATTTAATATGAATACATTCAGTAAGATGTGGAATATCCGCACACCACAGGAAGCAAAAGAGATTATTGAAAAACAGCGCAAAGAGACAGGAATCACAGATCCACAGAATCTGGAGGAACAGGCACTTTTTCTTGGCGGAAGAGATATCTATGAGAAGCTGATCAAGGGTTATACAGAGAAACAGTGGGGAAGAAAGTGTACAGAACTTCCGGCATTTATTATCAAACGTCTGCCATTCCGATTTGTTTATGATAATAACTATTTCAATGACAGATATCAGGGAATTCCGGTTGGCGGTTATACAGCAATCGTTGAGAAGATGCTGGAAGGAACAGAAGTTCGTACAGGGATTGATTTCTTTGAATTCAGAAAAGAGAATCCGGAGATTGCAGAGAAGATTATTTTTACAGGAATGATCGATGAATAATTTTGGATATCAGCTGGGAGCATTGGAGTATCGTTCTGTCAGATTTGAGACAGAAGTTCTTGATTGTGAGAACTATCAGGGAAATGCTGTTGTCAATTATACAGAGCGTGAAGTTCCGTATACAAGAATTATCGAGCATAAGCATTTTGAGTTTGGCAAGCAGGAGAAGACGGTTATTTCCAGAGAGTATTCATCAGAATGGAGTGTTGGCATGGAGCCATATTATCCGGTAAATGATGAGAAGAATAATGCATTGTTTGAAGAATACAAGAAGCTTGC
>ENA-OQES01000840-OQES01000840.1-human-gut-metagenome-genome-assembly--contig:-NODE-840-length-12339-cov-3.107517_pt1 | contig 12339 bp, 11 predicted proteins | sample MGYA00242798_ERZ504641 | MGnify/ENA primary metagenome ERZ504641 (study PRJEB26092, sample SAMD00036327) | human gut metagenome | host: Homo sapiens | study: EMG produced TPA metagenomics assembly of... | reverse complement strand
GATATGCGTATCCATCATTTTGAAGAGAAATACCCCTTTCTTGAAGAATGCCCCAAAATCCTTCAGAAGTTTCAGCCTCTCCGCAAACGTCCTGTTCATCGGCATTCCGGCTGACAGATTGATGCACCGAGATCCTTCAACCGCGTAGTTCTTTCTTTCAGCCGTAGTCAATAAATGTATAAAGGTAAATCCGAATACCGATAGAAAACCAACCAATACGACATCGCTTACCCTGTCACGCTGAAAGATCTTTTTCGGCTGAAGGATTTTATCGTGTATATCCTTCAGCCGAAAAGCCGATGAACAGGACGTTTGCGGAGAAGCTGAAACTTCTGAAAGAAAAACAAGGTATTTTGCCATGTTATGCAATACGAGTAGAAAAGCATCAAAACATCCTGTTGCTTTTTGAAAAAGTTCTTGATCTTTTGAAAAAAACGTCCTTGTCTTTGATATGGAATTTCCGGTGTAATCGTACAGTTATAACATAATACAAATCCATCAAAACACCGGTCCGATTCTCATAAGCAATAAGTGAAAAACAGTATTCAATATGGAGACAAAATCATAGTTTTTCCCTCACTTATGCCTGTAACGCCTCTGTCCCTAAAACACATCAGACATAGCGCATCAGTCATCCCCCAACGGGACAGCCGAGAAACTCTTATATTCCCTGGTCTGCCCCATCACAACCACAGGATTCTCAAAGGTTTCATATATGCTCAATACTGAAGAACTGATCCTGTCAATCTGCCAGTAGCAGTAATCCAGAAGAAGATATCTGTTATTGGGAGTGATAAAATCATATCGGAAATAATGTACATGCTCTTCCACTTCCTCGCCATCACACGTCGTCCGTGATTTACAGGAAGCCTTACCATTCAGCCCGAACTCATAATGTTCACAGACTTCCGCATCCCTGCCATCCTCAGTACGTATCTGAAATGTTCTCTCCCATGCATAACCGGTCAGATTGGTAACAATGGTATTGCTATCCTCCCCGTAATGTTCATCAATACAACCTGCAAGAAACAGTACGCATATAACTGTCGAGCCCAATAATCCAATTAATGTTTTTTTCATAGTCCGTCACTTTTTTTATTTTATTGAATGCCTGTAAAAACCGGTAAGTTGCAGCTTTCATCTGATAGTCCGGCATTTATACCGATACCGTTCTTATTCATTGCAACATATTTTTCAATTTAACCGAATCAGCCTTGTATCGGAAATTTCGACTTTTCACTTATACAGAACCAGCTAAACGCTTTTGTTTATAATTCCTTGTCCATTTTGATGAACATTCCAAACATACATGTATTTTACCAAAAAAGCAACAATGTCAAGAACCTTTTTTGTTGGAAAACACTTTTTTTAACAAACCATACAAAGCACTTTCACATACACGAAATATGACAGATCTTTCCACATAGAATATCACCTGCCACATGCTATCCTTGTAACTTGCCTTTATAACTCATCATCTGTAATGGAGTCCAATCCTTATATTGATCCCATCACCTGCACCTTGCTCCTTCCGCTTCCGGTCTTCACCACCTGCACCTGCGCGGGAATACGTTCCATCATCTCCGCCACATGGGAAATCACCCCTATCTTACGCCCTTGCATCTGCAACCGCTCCAAAGCATCCATCGCAATGCGCAGAGTGTCCATATCCAGCGATCCGAAACCTTCGTCAATAAACAACGATTCCACATTCATCCGGTTGGAGGACAAGGAAGACAAGCCCAATGCCAAGGCGAGAGATACCAAGAAAGATTCCCCGCCCGAAAGGGAATGGACACTACGCACCTCACCCATCATATCAAGATCCACAATCTGCAAGGCCAGCGTGTCAGGGATGCGTTGCAGTTCGTAACGGGGGGCAAGGTCTTGCAAATGCCTGTTGGCATAAAGCAAAAGGACATCAAGCGTATAACCTTGGGCTATTTCCTTAAACTTGGCGCCAGTCTGGGAACCGAACAGTTCGTTCAGTTTCGCCCAATTCTCGTAGATAGAGTTTTTTTCCTCCAACTCTTTCTCGATGCCAGCTATGCGTTCCTTACCTTTTATATGGTTCTGTATCGTCACCTCTATTTGGGCCAAACGTCCGGTTTCCATTTCTTTGGCAGCAGTACAGGCAGTCAATGTTTCAATCAGCGACTCCTTGTTTTCCGTGGTATCCGGTTTCAGAGGAGCTTGCTGATGCTCCTCCCTTTTCTGCCTTCGCTCCGCAAGGACCGCCTGAAGAGTGGTTTCCTTCTCTTTCAGTGTGCCCAACGCTTGTTTCTCAGCCAGTATCCAGCTTTTGTCTTTGGAAAGCAATTGTTCCAACTCGGCATACGTTTCTTTTTGAAGCGTGAGCCACTCGTTTATTTTCAGTTCGTCTTGTTGCAAGACAGCAGTCAGACGGACTAATTCCTTTTCCAACTGTGCGGTCTGTCCTTTGTAAGATTCCGCCTGCACAGTTAAAGAATGATGCAAGTTCATGGCTTTTTCCAGTTGTTGTTCCAGTTCCTTTTGCCGTCTTGCATGGGTTGCAACCACTGTTTCGGTGGATTCACCATTCAGCAGGGAAGACCGCAGACGAGCACGTTCGTTCAATTCTGCCTGCTGTCTTTCTTCTTTTTGTTTCTTTTCTTCGTACAAACCAATGGCATTGGCTTCTTCTTTTTTCAAACTATCTCTTTGGGCTGATTTTGAGGTAAGAGCCTCTTTTATTTCGGTCTGCTCTTGCAAACGGGCATTCCATTGCCTGCCGAATTGCTGGACATAATGTTTCAATGTGCCCTGCTCCAACAAATCTTTCCAATTGGGGATAATGGATACGTATGTTTCTACTTTTTTCAGCGTATCATCAACTTGCGCCACATAATTTTCAATCAATGCGGAAAGACGGGCCATCTCCAGTTGGCGGGCATTCAGCGTGTTTTTCAGTTGTTCCGTTTCTTTAGCAACCTGTTCTTTCGCACGGTTCAGTTCCTCTTCCTGCAAGGATTGGACATTGGTCTGTTCCCTCATCGGATGATGGAAACTCCCGCAGACCGGGCATGGCTTTCCTTCCTCCAACTGCTCACGAAGCAACAGCACCTCTGCCGGCAACAGTCGGTTCAGACGCTCGGCTTCCTGTTGTACCGATTTCAACCGCTGTTCCTCCGCTTCACTCGCTTTCTTTACTTTATCCAGCAGTTGACGGTTCGATACGCTTTGCGCCCTTGCCATTTCCAAATTAGTAAGCAAGCTGGTAATCAGTTCAACGGCAGGAATCAATTGGGAATAAGCGGTATATCGTTCAAACCAGGTTTGCAAGGCGGTTTGCTTCTCCATCAACAAACTTATATCCTTCTCTGTCTTACAAACGGATTGACGCAGATTATCTTTAGCCTGCAATGCCAAAGCCGCTTCTTTCTGACTTTCAGCTAATTGCTTTCTATTTTCCACCAACTGCACATCCAATGCTCTGGCTTTATCCAATTGCGGTTCTTGCTGCGACAAATAGGCCTTAAATTCCGCCAGTTCTTTCTGAGCGGCTTCCCACTGCACGTTCGCGGAAGTCTGTAAAGCCGCATTCTGCCGGATGGCAACCTCTATTTCGCCTAACCGGGAACGACCGGCATCTATCTGCTTCCGGGCGTTACGCTGTTCCATATACACATCGCGGATATCCTGAGCCTGCTCTATACGGGCCAACAGTTCATAACGTGGACGGGCGGCTTCTATTTCTTTTCTGATGCCGGAAAGTGATTCTTCCGCCTGTATGCATCCTGTATGCAAGCGTCCTTCTTCTTCCAGCCATTTCAACTTACCGGACAACGCCTCCTCTTTCTTCTTCGAAACGGACAAGCGGACTTGTAATTCTTCCTTTTCAGCCGAAAGTTGCTGTAATTGTTCATCTGTCAGCAACTCAATGCCTTTGATACGTTCCTGCAATAATTTATATTCGCTTTCCGCCCGCTTGGTGCGTTCATAAATAGAAGCAGAGATACGCGAGTAAATTTCCGTTCCGGTCAGTTTTTCCAAGATTTCGGCTTTATCAGGCTGACGAGCCTTCAGGAAGGTAGCAAAATCTCCTTGAGCCAGCAACACAGAGCGGTTGAACTGTTCGAAAGAGAGTCCGATCAGTTCACTGATGCGGGATAATAATTCGGTCTTCGTCCCTTGCTGTTCCACTCCGGAGGTAAGGTTGGTCAACGTCATTTCCACTTTTTGCAAGGAACCGCTAACCTTCCCACGCGAACGTCGCACCGTCCAGCGTGAACGGAACACCTCTCCTGTCAAAGCGACGAAATCCACTTCCGAGTATCCCTCGGCAGTACCCCGGCGAAGGATGGAACGGCTATCGTTCTGTGCAATTCCCCTGTCGGCGACATCCATGACAGAGACGTTATTCTCTTTCGCCTTGTTCATACGTGGCGTACAGTCAAACAAAGCCAGACACAAAGCATCCAGCAAGGTTGACTTTCCGGCTCCGGTACTGCCTGTAATGGCGAATATACCTGCCGAGCACAAAGGTTCGACGGTAAAGTCTATCATAAATTCACCCTCCAATGAAGCCAGATTCTTTCCTCTTATCGCTACTATTTTCATACTCCCGCCTCCTTGATTACACTTTCCAACAATTGTTTCATGGTATCGGGCATCTCTGTCCCTCCATATTTCCGTTTAAAGACATCCAGTGCCATATCCAGCGGACGGATGGTTTGCAACTCCTCGTAGGAAGTGGCGACAATGCCGCTTGCCTTTTTTGTGGAAGCATAGCGGCGATGCGTGCCAGGCGGACCGCTTTTCCTTTCAACGCTTCCTCTATCTTATACTTATAAGAAGGGTTCCGGCTCGGTCATCAAAATCTTTATTTCCAGATAGGGCGACCGCAACGTGACATCCCCCATCGGGCAAATCGCCGATGGCTTGCAGCACTTCTTCCAGCGGACGGGCCTGACGGGGAATACTCATCACGCCGGCTAACGGTTCAAATGCCAATCTCTCTATGCCGGTACCCTCAGCACTTATCGTTATCATGACCACTCCCGAAGCATTGTTCCTCTCAGCAAAAGACATGGGCATAGGAGTTCCGGAATAACGCACATTCTCCCGATGGGACACACGCTGGGAGCGATGCAGATGCCCCAATGCAGTATAGGCGATAGCCTCATCAAAAGCATCGGGGGATACACATTCCAAGCCTCCGATAACGGTACGTTCCGAACGGTCGTCCTCCGAGATTTCCGAGCCGGTGGCTTGCAGATGTCCCATGGCGATAACGGGAAGTCCTTTCTCCTTCACTTCATTGAAAAGCAGCTCATAAAGCAGTTGGACTCCTTTGAGTAATTTTCAGCCGAAGGATAATCCCCCTTGACGCAAATAGGGAACGGCAAGGCAATAGGCGGTCACTTCCCCATTCTGTGTAAAGGGGGGTACAATGAGGTGTTGCAAGTCTATATCACCTTCCGCATTGCGGCGCACGACACCGCGAACGGTGACATTCATATCCTCCAACAGGGGATTGGGAGCCTCCAGACGGGCTGCCGAGTCATGATTTCCGGCAATGATGATAATTTGCAAAGAAGGGTTTTCGGACGTAACTTCTCTTAGAAAACGATAATACATTCGTTGTGATTCCGCCGAAGGGTTCGGGCTGTCGAATACATCACCTGCTATCAACAATACATCTATTTCATGCTGTCTTATCTGCTGTTTCAGCCATTCCAAAAAATGGAGATGCTCTTCCCGCCGGTCGTATTCATAAAAAGGTCTGGCCCAGATGCCAGTCTGCTGTATGGAGAATTTTCATTAGCTGTTCGGTTTTGTTTCCTGCAAAAATTAGGAAAACTAAATTGAAAAAAAGGGTATTTCTTTTAGGTACAACCTCTAAATGAAAACTATTTTTCATGCAGAAAACAAGCGGACATGCCACCTTTTCGCTATCTTTGCCATACGAGATAAATAATAAGAAGAAAGGAGAACGTCATGAGTACAATCACATTGGAATCAATACAAAACGAACTGATTCGGGAAATCCTGGACATCAAGAATGTAAAGGTGTTGGAGTCTGTAAGGAAGACTCTTGTTCATGCTAAAAAGGAAATGGAATCTGTTTCTACCATGGTGGCAGAGGATGAAGAACCCTACATGACCAAAAGTGAAATAATGGACGGGCTGTCCGAGGCTTGCAAAGACATCAAACTGATGCGTGAAGGAAAGCTGAAAGGCCGTCCCATAGAAGAATTGCTCAATGAACTATAAAATCAAAGTTTATCGCCACTTCGAAAAAGAAGTTAAGAAACTTTCCAAGCGATATAAATCATTGAAGCAAGACTTGACAATTTTAGCCGCAGAACTCATGCAGAACCCTGACATGGGTACTGATTTAGGCAATGGCCTACACAAAGTACGCATGAGTATAGCATCAAAAGGAAAAGGGAAAAGAGGTGGAGCAAGAGTGATCACTCTCATCGCCACTCTATCCAAAGAAGAAAAAGGAGATTGGCTTACATTTCATTTATGATAAATCAGAGCGTGAGAATATCACTGATAAAGAGTTACAAGCGGTCTTGAAAGACAACGGAATTATCTGAAAAGACGAACCGGTCATGCCAAACTGAGGCATGGCCGGTTCGTATATCTATCATCATTCAGCCACCAGCCGCACCTCATAAATATGCGGAGTCACTTTCTCATTTCCTTTACCGATCTTTATCTCCAGTTGCTCATTGGATTGCATAGATGCAGGTACATCAAATATCCCAACCGATACATCCGAAGCCGGTTTACCAGCCAATCGTCCTACTTCCTGCCCGTTTATCCATACTTTTGCATCCTTACGAATCTCGGGACGGAACCGGATACGCACTTTATTGACCTGCTTTCCGTTCGTCTTCATACGATAACTGAACCAACCGGCCGCCTCACGCCAGTGAACCCCTTCATCATCCCCCGTACGGGAATTCTCCATCCGGATGAAATGGTCGCTTTCCGGTTGTTGTTCCCCACAAATCACTTTATCGGCGGTCATACCATCCAATGCGGCACGCTCCTTTTCCTCTTTTGCCAACTGTTCCTGCCTTGCCTGCAACTCCTGTACGGACAGCACAGGCCAATAGACCATATACCGGCACTCGTATAAACGGAAAAATCGGTTCCACAGTCATACCCTCATAGCGTTCGGGATAAACTCCGGACAATGTAAATGTCAACGGCTTACCTTCCACTTTCTTCAGATGAGAAAGAAGATTGTTCTTATCCCCCACAATGACAGGCATCGTTTGTAAAGGCAGACGCGGTCCGGCAGCAATGTGTCCGCCACGACTGTCATCGGCAAACATGCCATCCTGATTTTGCTTGCCCAACCGGGCGGCCAGCACAATCGGTCCGTATAAGATGGAATAGTTGGCAGAACCATCCGGCAGTGCAATGGCACGCAAATGCATCGGCAGTTCCAGCCTTACTTTGTCACCTTTTGACCAAGTACGGTTCAGGCTAACATATCCCTCTTTGACCGTTACGTTCTGCCGTTTACCATTAACAGACAAGCGTAATGCTTCCGGCTTCGTCCATTCGGGAATACGGAAAAGAAGGGTAAATTCTTTCTTTCCCTTTTCCGGAGAAATAACAAGAGTACTCCCCTCCTCATCGGGAAAAGCCGTCTGTTGCTCAATTTGGGTATCTCCCCCAGCGCAAGGTAGACGGAATGAAAAGATTGACATACAGATTATTATCCTTGTGTCCATAAATCATTTCACCATAACGGGCATGATTTTCCATCCCCCGATCCCACACAACACCAGAAACTGGTCTGAGGCTGCGAATAGACCCTGTAATGACCGGCACGCATCAGGGGTAAAATAAACAAATCCGCCTTGCACAGGATCTTGCGTGGAAAGGATATGGTTATAAAGCGCCCGTTCGTAATAATCCATAAAATGAACGTCCGCACTCGTTTCATACAGCATTTTTGTAAGGCGGAGCATATTGTAGGTGTTACAAGTCTCAGGCCCCTGCTCGCTGGTGAGCATACTGCTGAAATCATCAGCCGGATGAAAATGCTCACGCACACTGTTACCTCCGATAGTGATGCTTCGATGGTTTACCACTGTTTCCCAGAAATAGCGGGCGGCCTCGCTCCAATCCCGGTTGCCTTCCAAATCGGCAATACGTTTGAAACCTATCACTTTCGGTATTTGGGTATTGGCGTGCATACCAGTCAGTTTATCCTCCTGTCTCAACAAAGGCTGCAACACGGTGTGATGAGAAAATTGGTGAGCCAGTTTCAAGTAGCGTTTGTTGCCGGTGATAGCGGCAACATCGGCAAATGTTTCGTTCAGCCCTCCATGTTCGCTGCGCAGCATATCCTGTATCTGTTCATCGCTCAACTTGGATACCAGACGAATCATCCAGTCCGTGAGTTTCACCAACATTTCCTTTGCCTCCCGGCTATCGGTCTGAAGAGTTGCATCACGAAGGCCGGCATATATTTTATGAATATTGTAAAGAGGAACCCAGCGGTCGTTCAATCCGAAACCGGACGCGCGAATGTTTCCTTCCTCTATTTCTTTCCACATTTTGCGCCCGTTTGGAACTCCACACAGATAACCGTCACCGGCGGCATCCTGGCAGCGTTTCAGTTCACTTATCATATAATCCAGACGCGCCTTGATCTCCTTATTTCCCGTAGCGGCATACATATAGGAAAGGGCCGATAAATAATGTCCGCCAATATGACCGTCCAGCCCTGTATTTTCCCAATTGGTATAATTTCAGCTTGAGGGGAAAGACCAGCTTCCTTCAAATAAGGAGCTAACAGACGGTCGGGATCTATTCCCAGCAGATAACGGATATCCATATCCTCTGCGTGTTTGAAAGGGCTGGCGGTGAGCCGCACATCCTGACTGGAAAACTTTCTACTTTTGCGGGTAGCTGAGCATGCAAAGCTACAGAAGCTATAGCAAAAACGGAAGTGGATAAAATGGTTTTAAGTAAATTCATAGTATTATCACTCTTATGTATTTTATGATTCAAAGATACAACTATTCGGCTGTTCCGGCAAAACAAGTTTCAGCCAGAACAACCGAATCAATAAAAAGAATGCTATATGTCAATAACCGAAACCGGTTGCTTTTACATACACCTTATAATCTTTAATCATGCCGGGAGCTCCCTGTTCCGCACGTGGCAGAATACGGAAACCGGTCACGTTATATTCTTTGCCGAGATCTATCACCACCTGATGAGGATAAGCCGTATTATCCACCGTCTGCCAGAAAGTACTTTCTTGCAGGTCATAAATCTTGTCGGCTGTGCGGTTACCGCTACGGGTTTCCTCGCTGTCGGCATAAACAATCTTCCAGTTTTCACGAGAGATTTTCTCTCCTTTCTCATCCAACACATCAAACTCCGCAATGGCGGCAATGTTGGTATTATCAAAAGAAGACAGCCCTTCCAGACAGAAGTAACGTCCTTTCGTAACAGGAACTTTCACTTCTTGCCAACCGTTACCTGGTTTGAAAGTACCGGCAGATACCGGTGTTTTGCCTTCTCCAGTTTGATGGTCTGCCCCTGTTTACGATGCGTTTCAGGAACAGCCACACGAAGCATATCCAGGATAGGTTTGTTCAATCCGACGATGGTTGCCTCTTTCGGGCCTTTCCAAAGTCAAGAACGATGATTTCATTCACTCCTTTTTTGCAGCCAACAACCCGGCATGAACAGGGTTTGTTGAGGACCGATTTCCCAGAAACGTCCCATGGCATGACCGTTCACCCATACCATACCTTTTCCCCAAGACTCCATGTTCAGGAATGTATCAGCCACCTTATCCAAGGTAAAAGTAGCGCGATAGTAGGCCGGAACACTTTCATCATTTTTCTCTATGCCACAGGCGGCAGACGAGTTCATATCCTGAAAGTTCCGGGAAGATACAAATTCATAATCTACGGGAAGATTATAAACAGTCCAGCCTTTCAACGTTTCGGCATTCTTACCGTTCACCAGTTCCACTTTCTCGGTAATTCCCTTGCGGTCGTGAATGGACTTGTCAAAGTTCACACGCCCATGGCTTCCACCAATAAATCAAGCTGTGTACCGGCTTTTAATGCAGGCAGTGTAAGTTCCTGTTCTCCACCACGGCGATCCAGACGCCCCAACAGTTTCCCGTCGGCAAAAACCTGTGTCCAGTCATGCTGTTCGGTGAATTTTCAGAACGGTTTCCCGCTTTCACATCTTCCGGCAAATGGGTACGGTACAGGATACTTCCCCAGCCTTGGTCAAATTTCTCCATCGGCTGGATTTCCTCTGTCTGCTTCGGGTCGGGCAGATTGTCAACCAACGGAGCTATTTGAGTGAATTTAATGGCAGGGATTTCCATAACCGGTAAAGCTTCAGGAACTTCAGGCAATGTCTGTCCTTCGTCCAAGTAGTCCTTCAACATATCACGTAAAGCAAAATACTTGTCGGTGGTCCAGCCTGCTTCGCTGATAGGAGCATCATAGTCATAGCTGCTGCACATAGCCGAGTAAGCCGGATTATTGGCACCGCCCCACCAGCCAAAGGTCGTTCCTCCGTGGGTCATGTACAAACTGAAAGAAATACCTTTGTCCATCATCTCTTTCAGGCCATCCACCATGATTTGTCCGTCACGGGTTTCGTGCTTGCGCCCCCAGTGATCAAACCATCCGCTCCAGAACTCGCTGCACATCAACGGAGCGTCGGGACGTACTTCTTTCAGTTTGGCAAACTGCTTGTCGATATCAGCTCCCGTACCAAAATTTATAGTCCAAAGCAAATCATCCAAACCATTATTCAGGAAATTAGAACTCCAGTCACATTGGAACAAAGGCACTTCAGTAAAGCCTGCGGCGCGTACCGTATCACGGATGGCAGACACATAGGGCTTGTCCGTGCCATACGAACCATATTCGTTTTCCACCTGCACCATGATGATGTTACCACCACGGGTAATCTGCAAATCCTGCAACTGCTTGCCCACTTCATGCATAAAGGCTCCCACGTGCTGCATATAGAAAGGATCGAGAGTACGAAGCTGCACGCTGTCGTTCTTCAGCAGCCACCAAGGCAGCCCACCCATTTCCCATTCCGCACATACATACGGACCGGGACGCACAATGACGTACATACCATGCTTCTGAGCCAATTTACAGAAAGCTGCAATATCTTTATTACCTGTAAAATCATACTTACCGGGAGTTTCCTCATGCAAATTCCAAAAGACATACAGACAAAGCGTATTCATGCCCAATGCTTTACACATTTCAATACGATGTTCCCAGTATTCACGGGGAATACGCGGATAATGCACCTCTGCCGCTTTGACCACGAACGGTTTCCCATTCAGCAGAAAGGTATTCTTACCCGCTTCGAATGTCCCGGGCTTATTGCCGGCACATCCTGCCAGCAGCAGGACCGCCAGCAACAAAGTCAGTAATTTCTTCATCTTCATTTATCTATTATTATTTTTCATTCTTGTTTATCCGGATTACCGTAAATGAATAAGCCGGCAATTCATATCCGAATTTCTCGCTTACTTCCATTGTACCGGCTACAGGACGAGCCTGCTTGTCGGTCGGCTTGCCTGCCAGAACCCTCTTTACGGCAGTGGTGTTCATTCCTTCCAAAGAGGGGAGCTCCACTTGCGCATTCACCGCTACCGGCAGCAGATTCACCAGTTTCACGATCATATCTCCTGTCTTTCCGTCGCGAACTACCGACACGCCTATCCGTTTCTTCACCGCATCTTGTGCATTATCCAAAGTCACGGAAGAAGCGATGTATTCACTGCCCGCATTTTGTCCGTACATCTGCTGCGCATAGTAACCTACGGTGGGTTTTACCTCCGTATTATTGAAATAAATCAAATCCGGATTCCACTGGGTATGTCCCTCCTTAGCCAGTAACGGAGCGTAAGAAGTCATGGTCACCACATCGGCATTACGCTCCACGGAAGTCAGGTACAAGGCCTCGGCCAAAGCTGTTTCTATATTGTTGGGACGTCCCGGCAAATGAGCCGCATACTCTCCCAAAATACACTTTCGCCTTGTTACGGTCATAACGGTCATAGAAATCCTGATTGTTGATAAACCATCCCGGGGTGTTATAATAATGTTCATCCACCATCGGAATACCCATCTTAGTGGCGAATTTCCCAGCCTTCCTCATAATCACTGCCCTCATAGAACGGGCCTACCGTTCCGATAACGGTCACTTCGGGATATTTCTCCTTCACCGCATTGAAATCATGGTGAAACGTTCTTCAAAGATATCGGTAATCAAATCCTCGTTACCAATACCGATGTACTTCAGATTGAAAGGTTTGGGATGTCCGGCTTGCGCACG
>ENA-OQES01000839-OQES01000839.1-human-gut-metagenome-genome-assembly--contig:-NODE-839-length-12342-cov-4.755956_pt1 | contig 12342 bp, 12 predicted proteins | sample MGYA00242798_ERZ504641 | MGnify/ENA primary metagenome ERZ504641 (study PRJEB26092, sample SAMD00036327) | human gut metagenome | host: Homo sapiens | study: EMG produced TPA metagenomics assembly of... | reverse complement strand
CCGGTCCCTTTCCGAACCCGGAAGCTAAGGCCTGGCACGGCGATGGTACTGCACTCGAGAGGGTGTGGGAGAGTAGCGCGCCGCCGCATTCTTTCGTTGGGGGTTCCCGTCGAGCGTAACGCTCCGGAACCCCTTTTTTTGTTTGTTGTGCCGGCCCGCCGGCCGGAGCCCATTGCCCGGGGTTCCCGTCGGGCCTTTCCCGTTCCCGGTCGGCTCGGTCTGTTTCGGGCTTCCAAAGGGAATTTTTGTTATTCCACAAAGACTTCTGGTGAACAGATATTTTTTCGGAACGTGCTTTTGACACGGTATATGATACGGTTTTCTGAATACGGTTTGTGGAACGGAATCGGTAAGGATGGTAACGATGTTCCTGAACATCGATCAGCAGCTTGCACGATGTGAACGAGTTATTCGGCAACGTGTCCGCCCACATATTCATCGCACCATAGAGCCTCTCTCCATTGAAGCCTTTGACATTCCCGGAGAGCCTATGCCTGCGACAGATTTTTTCGTACATGAATCCAAAGGCGATGTGCCATTCCGACCGTTCGCTGTAGGTTCCGTATGGGGAACCACTTGGGGTACCACTTGGTTTCGGCTGAGAGGAAAACTGCCAATGGGATATCCGAAAAGCAAGCCCTTGGAACTGTCTATTGATTTAGGTTGGCTTGATCATTCGGTAGGTGGACATGTTGAAGGCATGGTCTATCGGTCAGATGGCACGGTTCTCAAAGCATTGCATCCGCGCAATCGTTGGGTGCCGTTCATTGATGCCGATGGAACGTGTCATATGGCAATCGGGAACGATGGCATGTTCACCGTGTATGTTGAAGCGGCCTGCAATCCGCTGATACTTGGTGTCACCACTTTCGATGAAACCGGGCTGGGGAATCATGCCACTGGAAAACCTGAGACGCAATATGTATTCCGAGCCGCTGAACTTACTGAATACGATGAACGCTTCGAAGAATACCACTTGGATTTAGATGCTATCCAAGGATTGATGAAAACTTTGCCGGATAAGGAATCCACACGCTATTACCAGCTAGCCAAGGCTTTGCAACGTTCTTTGAACATCTTTGATGAACAGCATCCGGATACCGTTGTCGAAGCACGTGAAGCGTTGTCTGAAGTGCTGTCTAAGCCGGCTAACGCTTCCGCTTTGCACGTCAGTGCGGTAGGACATGCTCATATCGATTCCGCATGGTTGTGGCCGGTGCGTGAGACCCGCCGCAAAGTGGCACGCACCGTATCGAATGTGCTCGCATTGATGGATAAGTATCCTGATTTCACATACGCGATGAGTTCGGCGCAACAGTACGCCTGGCTTGAACAGGACCATCCGGACCTATTCGTCCGCATGCTGCAACGTATTAAACAGGGACGGTTCATTCCCGTGGGCGGCATGTGGGTTGAGTCTGATGGCAATCTCCCAGCCGGAGAATCATTGATTCGCCAGATTGCCTATGGCAAACGGTATTTCCGTGAACATCTGGGAGTTGAACCACATGGCATCTGGTTGCCAGATAGTTTCGGTTATACGGGTGCATGGCCTCAGATCGCGCGAAGGGCCGGATACGACTGGTTTCTTACGCAGAAAATTTCATGGAACGATACTACTGAGTTTCCACACCATTCCTTCCAATGGGAGGGCATCGACGGTACGCGTATCCTTACGCATTTCCCGCCTTCTGATACTTATTCGGCTTGTGTAACTGCGGAAGAACTTATGTATACGGAACACAATTTCCGTGATAAGGATCTTTCCGATTGCGCCCTTATGTTGTTCGGTTATGGTGATGGCGGCGGCGGTCCCACGCGTGAGATGCTGGGCCGTCTGAAACGCTTTCATGATCTTGAGGGTTTACCTAAAGTCGAAACCAGTGGGCCTGACGAACTTTTGCGATATGATACGCAAGCAGATTGTAGACGAGGCAGGTGAAGAAAGTCCAATATGGCATGGTGAGCTTTATCTGGAGCTGCATCGAGGCACGCTTACCTCCCAGCAAGAGATGAAGCGCGGATGTCGTAACGAGGAAACGTGGCTACGGGCGGTGGAGTATTTGTGCGCCGCCGCGGCCATTGCCGACTCATCCTACACGTATCCAACCGACGAACTTGACGATATTTGGAAAACGCTGCTGCTCAACCAGTTCCATGACATCCTTCCCGGCTCCGCAATCGCATGGGTGCATCGTGAAGCCCGTGCGGATTATGCGCGTGATATCAAACGACTTGAAATGATTGCTGATTCGGCATGTGCGGTACTGCGTTGCGCCAGACCGGACGCTCCTGTGCTGGAACGTGCGCGAATCGCAGAATATCGGGTCGATGGCAACGCATGGAGGGCGGTTCCCGCCGAACCTGTGGCTGGTACGCAAGTTCGTTGACCCATACCGCTACAGGAGGTGTCATCCTGTCCAATGGTCTTGTCGAGACCGTCATCGAGCCTGACGGCACCGTTTCATCTTTGAAGGATGTTCAGGCTGGCCGTGAGCTCGTCCCCGATGGCATGAGGCTTGGCTCTTACGAATTGCTGAAAGACGAGCCGTCCGTTTGGGATGCTTGGGAGATTGAGCGCGATGCGTTTCTTCGTTATGAAACCTTGGCGAGTGGCTGCATCATTTCCACGGAAACAGGGGATGACGAGGCCTATGTGGTTGTGCGCACCAAATTTGGTCAGAGCCGTATCGACACTACGATAACGTTGCGTAGTGAAGCCAAACAGCTTGATTTTGCCGCTCACGTCGACTGGCACGAGCGGGAGCGTTTCCTCAAAGTCGGTTTTCCGTTGTCTGTTGTTGCGTCCATCGCGCAGTACGATTGCCAATATGGTCTGATTGAGCGGCCGATACATCGCAACACTCCTTCCGACGAAGCGAAATACGAAAGCTGCACGCGTCGTTTTGTACGTTTCAACGAGCCGGGCTATTCCGTAGCGATTGCCAACGGTTCCATATATGGTTCCGATGTGACGTCCATCGCCACAAATGGATCTACCGGTCGTGTGAACGGTACGATGTTCCGACTGTCGTTACTATCCTCACCGGTGTTTCCGGATCCAAAAGAGGATATCGGACCGCATGATTTTCAATGGTCCGTCATACTTGACGCGAGTCTGGCCCGTACTCTTCACGCAGCAGCGGAGCTTAATGCGCCGATAATTGGCAATGTTCCTGTATTCGATCCTTTAGTATCTTTGGAAACCGTGTCTGGCATGCCAATCATCGATTGGGTGAAATTGGCTGATGATGGTTCGGGAGATCTTGTAATACGACTGTATGAGGCCGCGGGAGGCCATGCCGAAGCCATGCTGCATCTGACAGAAGCGATTGGTGGCGGCCTGATAAGAGAAACCGATGTTATGGAAGGCGACGGATTGCCCGAGGATTTGCCGATTTGTCTCGAATCCCGCGAACCGGTGCCTGCCCAAGGCGCCCATATCCATCTCGCCCCGTTCCAGTTGGCCACGCTGCGTATCTCGCACTACTGACTCCGGTGTTTGACTCGATTCTGAGGCATCGAATGCGAAGCGATGATACGCAATGATCCATTCATCGGTTCCCGGAATGTTTACGATATTGTGGTGTCCGGTGGCGTAAAGGCCTCGTTCGGGAGCAGGCGTGACCAGTGGAATCGGGGGTGACCCATGGTTCGTCGATGGATTTGGCCATGGCATATTTGACATAATTGATATAACCTTTCTGATCATCCATGACCATTACAAAAGGAGTAATTACATGCAATATCGCAATGTGGGCGGGTCGGGACTCAAGGTTTCTGAGATCGCGCTAGGCAGCTGGATGACTCGACTCGAGGACGCCGCGGCAGTGGACATTGCCATGGATATCGCGCATAAGGCGTTTGATGCCGGAGTGAATTTCTTTGACTGCGCCGACGCTTATTCCGGAGGCGATGCGGAAGTGTTCCTTGGCAGGTTCATCAAAGATCTGCCTCGCGAAGACGTGGTGATTTCATCGAAGGTGTTTTTTCAAAACCGGCAATTCGGTCAATGGCGGTGGTCTGAGTCGCAAACATATTCTCAATAATTGTGAGCGAAGCCTGAAGAATCTTGGCACTGATTACATTGATTTATACTATTGTCATCGCTTTGATCCGGATACGCCGATGGAGGAGACTCTGCAGACGCTAAGCGACCTTGTGGATCAAGGCAAGATTCTTTATTACGGTGTGAGCGAGGAATGGAGCGCGGCACGTTTGGAACGCGCTCAGCGCATCATTTCCGAACGGGGATTGCATCCGTTGACCGTTGTCCAGCCGGAATACAACATGATGGACCGGTATATCGAGCATGAGATTGTGGATGTGTGCGACTACTATAACATTGGCATTACGCCGTTTTCCCCGCTTGCGCAGGGCTTGCTTACTGGCAAGTATCGAAAGGGGCAGCCGCTACCGGCTGGATCACGCGCTACATGGCAGTCCGATCATCAGATCAATGATCTGCTTACTGATGAGAACCTGGACAAGGTTGAGGCTCTGAGAGGGCTCGCCGATGGTTTGGGTATGAAAATGGCTACGCTGTCCTTGTCTTGGATTCTTCGTTTGCCTACTGTCAGTTCGGTGATCGTCGGTGCGTCCAAGCCTTCGCAGCTGGACGCCAGTCTTGCCGCGTCTGGAGTGGAATTGCCTGACGATGTATTGCAGCAGATTGACGGAATTCTGGGATTCCGCCGGTTTGAACGGCATATCGGCTGAACGTAGGATGCGTATGGCTGAGGGCTGAGGTGAGTTTCTCTGCCTTATCTCTCAGCCTTGTTGGCTCTTAGCTCTTAGTCTTGCCATGCCTGAAGTTTCAGATGATTGAGTGCGGTGTTGGGGTCATATGTGTCATCTAAACGTTCCTGATACATCGCAATCAATTCGTCGCGACGTCCTAGTGCTTCCAAAGCGGCCTCTCGAATCGTCTCCCACTCGTAGGGCACCACTTCTTCGGGGAACATCACCGTGGTTTGGTTCGGCGTGTCACGTTCCACCAAGTCGACGAAATTCAGTAGATCCTGCCACCGTTCCGAAGCGATCAATCGCGCCGCATATGCATCGGCGAGCGGTTCGGAAGTATGATTGTCACGTAGGAAACGATCAGCCTCATCAATGTCACCGCTAATCCGCAGCAAGTCATGCCGCAAAAACTGCACGGCATGATCGAATTGATTCTGCGCGGCCTGCGCAATCTCCTTTTCCGAAAGCAAAGCAGGATCAAGCATCGCGAGATTATTCAAATCTTCTGCGGATAAGGAATCATCGTCTTCAAACAAACTCAAATCGGTTTTCGCTTGCGCAACAGGCTGCGAATCAGTTTGTATGTCGCGGCTGTTGGAATCATCTGCCGAGTTTGACAACGTCGAAGCAGACGAGGCGAAATCACTCATCGTGGCAATGCCCTTATTCAACGCATCGTAAGCGAACATGCGCGTATCGTCCCACTGTGCGAACGACAATCCGCACGAGAGCAGTTCAACCATTTGCATGGCGTTGAGTCGAAAATCCTCATTGCAAGCCACCTGTGTGATCATGCGCAGTGCCTGCTCGCCCGTCATCGGATCGGCATTGCAGGCGACGGCATCCATGTATACGCGCACTGTCTGAATCAGATCCTTCAGATAGTCGAAACCCTCGTTGTCGCGGTCGGCCACATTGCCAACGAAGCGAGCCGTCATTTCCACGGCCTTGGCGAGGTTGCCGACCGCATCAAGCCAACGTGTGCTGGCCACTGCATTGCCGACCACCGCGTCCACGCCGGACAATGCCTGCGAATCCAGTGAAAACGTCGGCATGTCGATGCGTGGGATTTCCACGCCAGTGTCAGTGCGTTCCGCGGTAGGCACCATGGATGCGAGAGCGTCGAAATACCATTGCATAGGCATATTGATGACCGTGTCCGCGTCGGAAAGATTGGCGACCGGCACATCGTTACGTTGGTCAGAGCCTTCTCGACTGGCTTCGCGTATCATGTGGTTCCACAGGAAGGTCGGTCCGTCGAATTCGTTGGAACTGAGCCATCCGTTGTTGACGTAATCGGTGAGATCGTCGGCATCCTGCCTGCGATTGAAGCTGCCCTGTCCAGAATCCATTGCATGCCTTTCCATTGCGCATCTAGGTGAGGCGGTGTTGCTGGTTGAATATGTCTTATCGGTTCGCTACTGACGCCCAAGCCTATAGCATGATATGGCGCTTGTGCCGAAAGTTCCAGTTTCGATGCATGAAACATTCTGTGAAACACTTCTGCGCGCTTATTATGAGCTCTTGGTCGTGATTGCGATTCGTGCCGTTGCCGCTGTCTCCGTGATTCGAGATAAGTTGGGTGTCCTGGCCAGTAGAATTGCGATTGTTGTTGCATACGTCACGTAGTCGCGGCGTATTCCGTGGACTTAGGCGGGGCCATAAAGGCCCGTTATGGTCAGGTAAGAAAGAGAATTACCTATGAAGGTTGCAAGTGGCAATGTCCTGTGGCGGCAGCGTAAGCGTAATTGGTGCCGTACGCCATTCACATTCACCGTATACACGCTTACCGATCGGGAATTGAGCGTCAAAACCGGTATCTTGAATGAGAGATTCAACCTGATCAAGCTGTTTCGTATCGTTGACATCAGTGTGGAGCGTACGTTCCTGCAGCGTATCTTCGGTATGAGCACGCTTGTGCTGGATACGCGTGACCAGTCGTCTGGCAACGGCGTGGTGGCACTGAAGAACGTGATTAACGGTTTCGAGGTGCGTCAGGTGCTGCAGGAGGCTGTGGATGCGTCCCGGAAGGAGAATGGCATGTCCGCTCGTGAGTTCCTCGGAGTCCCGGGTGGACAGGAATTTGGTCCTGGTTCAGATGGTCTGGATGTCGACGGTTTTGATGCGGGTGCCTATGCGGACGGTCAGTAAGCTGTATCGGCGCGAAATGAGTCGATGAAGGTGGTTTGCGCATATGTCCGATATATGTGCAAACCACCTTGTCGTTTGGGTTGTCTGTTTCGGAATGGTTTTGTGCGCGAGAACTATTCGGGCGATCCCGATCAGTACTTGTTGGCGCCGGAGCCGATGAAGTTCACTTGGAAGCCACGGTGGTAGTGCAGGAACATATCCGCGCCGTAGCGATCGACCGGACGATGCGTGAATAGCATGCGGATGGCGAAGGCGGTCTGCACGTCTTCGGGCAGATTCATGAATTCCTTATGCGCGTCCCAATAGGGATTCATTGTGATGGCCGCGTCCGGTACGTAGGCGTAGCCGTAGCCGTCCTCGTTCACGTAGCCCATGAACGGCAGATCCCAGGCGTTATGCTCGGTAAGCGCTTGTTTGAAGTCTTCGACTTTGGCGAGTGCCTCGTCGCTGATGCCGAGGCTCTTGGCGACTTTGTTGGCTTCGGTGGTCTTCGCCTCGGCGTCTTGGCTGAACATGTTGAGATCTACGGTGATGATGGGGTTCTTATCGGCCATGGCTTTGTCCTTTTACCTTGTATTTACGAACATAAGTAATGTTTGTTTTTCCGTGTTCTCTTTAGATGAAAAAGCGAACATGTGTGGTGGATAGTTTTTCTGTCCATGAATAACGATATCACGATTAATGAGCGTTGTAATCGCTGAAAATAAGCTATATTTGTGGTTGTGTGCGTTAATTCGTTGCAATATAGGCAATCTGCCATGGAGTAAAAGAAATGAAAAAATATAACATTGAGCGTGTTCTTTTTATTTTGGAAATTCGTGTTGCTCTAGTGTTCATATGAACATGTGTAGTTGATTATGGTCTGTGTGAATGTGTCTGATTTTGATGAGATTTTTTAGCCCGCAAACCCGGTATTTCAATGACGGGTTAGGGCGTACCGAAGTTTGCGTATGGTAGCGGATGTGCTACGATTATTCCCATGGGCGCAAGCGATGAACGGTTCGCACATGGTAGGACTTCGGTATACAATCTGAACTACCACATCATCTGGTGCACGAAATACCGTCGCAAGGTGCTTAAGAACGGAATCGACTCGGATTTGAAGACGATTCTTAGGGAGATAGCCGACGAGCACGGCTACCGCATTCCCCGCATGGAGGTCGGCTTGGACGACCACATCCACCTGTTCGTGTCAGCGCCACCGAAAATCAGCGTGAGCAGCATCGTCAAACAGTTGAAGGGCACATCCAGTCTCCGACTGTTCGCCATGCACCCCGAACTGAAAAGCCAATACTGGAAACGCAAGGGCGAACGGAGCCTGTGGTCGCCCAGCTATTTCGCGGAAAGCATCGGCTCGGTCAACGAGCGGGCGGTGGCCAAATACATCGACGACCAACGGTCGAAGGAGCGTGAATCACAATGACCATGCGCAAGGTGGCGCAGCGCATACCGTTCACGCCGTCCAGGACTCAGGCCGCGTTGCTGGAACGGTGTTTCGGCGACAGGCGTTTCGCCTACAACCAGCAGGTCGAGGCGTTCAACGCGTACGACAAGGAGACGAACCCGAACCCCGAATATCCGAACGTGACCGGCATGAAGAACGCGAACGGGTGGCTCAGGGACAGTCCAATCCCGTCGAACGCGTTGAGCAACGCCATCATGGACTTCCGCAAGGCGCGGTCGGCGTACTTTCGCAAAGCCCAGTACGGGAAGCATCGTCCCGTTTCGCCTCAAGGAACGACAACATCCAATCGTTCCGCAATACCATGCCGATACGCCGTATGGACGGCAACCGGTACCCGTTGTCCAGGAAGCTTGGCTCGGTGCGCATCCGCAAACGCGACCGGCTGCGTTATCCAATCGAGAACCTGTCCAGCTGGACGGTGAAACGTGAGAACCGGACGTACTGTCTCGTGCTCCTGTTCGACGTGGACATCCAGCCGAAAACACGAGCCGAGGGCCATATCGGCATCGACTTGGGCGTCAAGGATCTCCTCACGCTGTCCACCGGCGAGAAGATCGACTATCCGAACCGGCTACGCCGATTGGAGGAGGATGTCAAACGGGAGCAGCGCAAACTGTCCCGTCGAACGAAAGGGTCGAACAACTACCGCAGACAGAGGGCGATCGTGGCCAAGGCGTACGCCAAGCTCCGCCACTACCGCGATAACTTCCAGCACCAACTGTCCCACAGGCTGATAGAAGAGAACCAATTCATCGGCATGGAGACCCTGATGGTACGGAACATGACGCGGAAGGCACGCAAGAGGCTGGACGCGGACGGCATGCCCATGCGCAACGGCCAGTCGCGCAAACGCGCGATGAACCGTTCCATACTCCGCGACGGGTAGAGCGGCCTCGTGGACAAGCTCTCCTACAAGGCGGAATGGTATGGTCGTATCCTCGTCCAAGTGGACAGGTTCTATCCAAGCTCGAAACTCTGCCATGACTGCGGGCACAAGTACAAGGGATTGCGGCTGTCCGAACGCGAATGGGTGTGCGAACGGTGCGGAATCCCACACGACAGGGACGTGAACGCCGCGTTGAACATTCGCGACGAGGCATTGCGGCTCAGCCGAGAAAAAGCATGACAAAAGAAGAGGAACCGGCCGACAACCGGGGATAGCCCGCTAAAAATGGGAAGCCTCTGGATTCAGACGTATCGTCTGAATCCAAGCAAGCCCAGTTCGCAGGAATCCCGTGGTTTCAACCACGGGAGTGTCAAGATGCGTCTCGGCGTTTGATGCGAGGATCGTTGGTGGGGCTGGTCGACTACTGTCATGGCTTTCTCCTGATTGGTGAATCAGATCCAGGATACAACGCGTCTCAAGGAAGAGGGGTGCGAAACTAGGACAAAAAACGACAGGGGGTATCGGGTTGGCGAAAACGACCACATGGCCATAAAACATGTCGTATTTCGAAAGAGGGGCATGATTTCGCTGGAATTGTCGTCACTCCTACTTGCACTGCTGCGTGTACCGGCAATTTGGAAAACCGGTGCAACCGTAGAACTTGCGCGACGGGTCGGCGCCGGCATGCCGCAATCGCAAGGCTTCTCCGCAATTTGGGCACTGCGGTGGCAGTTTCACGCCACGGAAGATGTTCGGGCAGATCCTGTCATGCAATTCGTACATAAACCGCGATGGACGCGACTGGTCGACCACGAAAAACAGTTTCTTCCGGCAGCGCGTCATCGCCACATAAAATAGGCGACGTTCCTCCGCATGCGGCATCCGTTCCACTTCCGGCAGCAGCAGACCGAGCAGCGGCTCTTCGGGAATCGCGCTCGGGAAGCCTTTCAAACCGCCGGAACAGCACAGCAGAAAAACGAAGTCGCGTTGCAGACCCTTGGATTTATGCGCGGTCATGAACTCGATATCCATCTTTGGCTTCTCAAGGAACACAATGCCACCAGTGTGCTCGTCAATCTGGAACAATCCGTCGCGATCGTTGCGTGACAGCAGATTCAGATCGCTTTTGTAACGTCCCAGCATAAGTACCGACGCGGTTTTCGGCAGCTTGCGTAACTGCTCGATGATCGCGTCGAAGCGCTCCTCCTGCGTGGCACCGCCAAGCGCCTTCAGCGAATAATCCTTCTTATCGGATGGATTATGCAAATGCTTGACATACAGGCTTTTGTCCTGCATGACAAACGCGCCGCTCGCGTCGATGAGACTCTGTCGGAATCGTCGCGTGGTGGTGATCTGGAACATGCGCGTCGGGCCCCAAGTGCGCCAAATTTCGGCGAAATCAAGGATGAGATGAATGTCGCTGCCGGCGAAACGGTAGATTGACTGCCAGTCGTCGCCCACGCAGAACAGCGTGAAATCGCTCTGCTCGCGCAATGCGCGGATCAGTTCGTAGCGCGGTCGCGACATGTCCTGGTATTCGTCGATGAGCACGTACTTGTATGGGTGACGGTAGGCGCCGCGCTGTATGCAGCGGATGGCGTCGGTGATCATGCCGGGAAAATCAATGCCATGCGTCGTGCGGAAATTGCTGATGTACGCGTTGTAGAGGGGCTCGATGAGTTGCAACATCTCGCGATTGCGGCCGACGTTTTTGCCGCCGCTGCGTTCGTTGAGCTCGCGCATACCGTCGATACCGATGCTGTTCTGACGCATATGCTGGATGATGGTCTGCGCGTTTTCGATGAGATTCTGCTTGTACTGGTTGAAGCCGTAATCATCCGTCGGCAGCTGGAAATCCTCGCTTTTCGCGGCTTTGCCGTATTTGCCGAGCAGTTCCTTCGACATGAGTTTGAATGCCAGCAGACGGTAGCCGATGTTTTTCGAAAGCAGTTGCTCGAATGTGTTGCGGACCACCGTGTTCGACGTGTGCCCGTCGATGATGGGACGGTTGGCGATGGTGGCCGCGCGGCAGATTTCCAAGCCGAGACTGTGGAACGTGCATGCGCGGATCGTTTTGCCGGTGCTTGCCATGATACGTTGCGACATGTCGCCCGCGGACGCCTTGGTGAACGACAGTACAAGAATTTCTTCAGGGGCGGCGCGCTTCGTGGCGAGCAGCCATGCGATATATCCGATAATGGTGGTGGTTTTGCCTGTTCCCGCGCCCGCGAGCACGAGGGTATTGTGGCCCGCTCCTGCGATTGCACTGATTTGCTCGTCGCTCAAATCGTGCTTTTCGATTTTGCCGATGATATTCTGCATCCGCTCAATCTGATCGGTGGGAAGCAACGGTTGCGGCATAAGCTTCTGCGCCGGTTGTGAATTGGCATGAGATTGCGCTCGCGAACGATTCGTTGTGACGGAAGTATTGCGAGCTGTGGTTTGTGTTTGCGCGCGGTATGACGATCGCGCCAATTGTGATGATTGGGATGGCTGCGTAGGCTGTTGCGCTTGACGTGATTGTGCGGTGGACTTGTGTTGCGTCGTCTGCTGTTGCGTGGGCTTGGGAACGTTTTGCTGCGCGGTCCTGAGGACGGGCTGAGTCGCCGGTTTGGAGACAGGCGGTTCTCCGCCAAGTGCGTTCATGAACTTGCTCAGCAATCCCATAATGCTCCTCCTCAACCAGTGCAAGGAGAAATTATATGTGCTGCCAATGAATGCTTCAGCGTCGGCTGCTTGAACGGAATCGCAATCCACCGACGCTGAAACTAATATTGGAGCTCAACGTTCGAAGGGGTAGGTGAGGTTCCAGTCGCGTCGTAGGGAATCCATGAGTTCCATAATGCGCATCGTATCGGCATGCGGCATCTCCGCGCATTCGGTATGTCCTTCAAGCAGAGCCTTTGCGGCCGACGCCACTTCATATTCGTAGCCGGTGAGCTGGGCGGGAACATCGTAATGTGCAACAATCGTATGATTGCCGTCATACACGTCAATCGCCTCAACATTATTAATGTTCTGGCACACCATATAACCATCGGTTCCCCACACGGATCCCGTGCGGTCGCTATGGCACAGAATCGAACTTTGCGCGGTC
>ENA-OQES01000837-OQES01000837.1-human-gut-metagenome-genome-assembly--contig:-NODE-837-length-12348-cov-2.879715_pt1 | contig 12348 bp, 17 predicted proteins | sample MGYA00242798_ERZ504641 | MGnify/ENA primary metagenome ERZ504641 (study PRJEB26092, sample SAMD00036327) | human gut metagenome | host: Homo sapiens | study: EMG produced TPA metagenomics assembly of... | reverse complement strand
CAAAGAGCTTTTTATCCCTCTCATTCAACACAATAATTTTGTCTGCATAATCAACCGTAAGCTGCTCATTTTTATAAAATACTGGTAAAATCAATCTTCTTCCAAGAGAAAGATCTTTGTCCTCTTTCATCTTAACTATTTTCTATATCATGAAAGAAAGAAACCACCGATATACCAGAAAATCTTGATTTGATCTTTTTTGATAAGCCGTCCACTAATAGAATTGTCAATATAAACAATGGATATACTTTTTTCTTGCATCACTTCAAAAATTGGATTTAATCGCTCTACTATTTAAGTATGGTGGATATCCATGAATCACCGCACTGGCTTTTTTGATTTTTGAAGAATTGCTCACCTTTATAACATGATCTGTTGTCTTTATTGGTTGATTTGTTATATACATAGTGTATACACTCAATTTTCCTTATCGAATTAATTATACGGCAGTGCATATTACTATTTGTCCCATAACCATTTTTAATCCTGCGGTGCTGCATCTGTTATCACAAGAACATTTTTTGCATTATAGATCCTTCCTATATTTCTTCTAAACAGTATTTCTGTTTTATTGACATAACAATTTTTCTCCATCTATAATATATCGATAAAAAGTTCCCTTTTTATCAATTTTATTTTCGAGTTTATATGTCAACTTATGAATCCCGGTCAAATCCTTTATCCATTCCCACTTATCCTCTGAAAAATCATCACCGAGTATCTTCACAAGATATTCGCTGTAATCACTGTTCATGTATGGTATCGCCTGTTCTGCTTCTGGCTCGCTTTTGATTACCTGTGTAATGATCAGATTCGGCAGCAGATACTCAATTACATGTTCGTTTTTGGAGCCAATATGCGAAAGCAACATTTCTTATCTCTCGAATTGTTTTGTTTCCCTTTTTTGCATGAAGAAACCATGCAGGATATAGCACAGGGTTATCTATCAGCAGTAGTGAATTTCGTACTGCAAAAAAATTCGCTATTTAAAATCATATCTGGAATAGGATCTGTAAGATATACCGTTGAATCAATCCATGTTCCACCATAATGTTCCAGTAATGCAAATCTCATCAGATCCGCATACCCCGCCATCGGAATCTGTCCAGCATCCTTTTTCTTTTCAATGTAATCTGGCAATCGAATGTAATTTGCAAGATTTTGATCATTCAGCAAAATGATTTTTTCGATTGGAATGTTTACTACAGATTCATAGCACTTCTGAACAATGATCGGTGCCTGTTCAATACCTTTGTTCCAATAAATCCAGATTGGATTCTCTACATCATTTTTTGGAAAGCTAAGCACCTCAACATCTATGTCTTTATACTTTAAATTATGGTTTTATCTTGGTAGAAGCTCGTTCCTGCCACAATACCTTCCGCACCTCATAATCCTTGACAAGATGCAATTTGATAAACATAAATGCCCCTCGTTTGACGGCATTCACAATTCCATATCTTTGAATAAAGCCTTTCATGCCAATATTTTGATAGTAGTCATTCAGCATAATAATTTAATTGTCTCCCTTTATCTTGCAGAAACTACTATTCAAAAGGCTCATAGATTCCGCACCAGATAATGGTAAACTGTTTCCTCCTTATCAATTGATGGTTCTAATTTATAGGTTAGTTTATGTATCCCAGTAAGCCGCTTAATCCAATTAAATTTTTCCTCTGTAAACCTATCTCCTAATACTCTAACCAGATATTCGCTGTAGTCACTATTCAAATAAGGCATCTTTTTTTCAACCTCTGGTGATGACCTCATTATTTGTGTGATTACAATATTTGAAAACAGATATTCTGGTACATGATTATTTCGTTTCCAGTAGGCAAACAGAACATTACGAATCTCACAAATCGTTCTATTATGTTGCTTGGCGTGGATGAACCAGACCGGATACAATACGGGATTATCAATTTCGCCGAGTGAATTGTGAAACACAAAAAAATTCACTATTTAATATTTCCTGTGGGATTTCATCTGTTAGCAGTATTGTTGCATCCATCCATGTCCCACCATAATGCTCCAATAATGCTACACGCATCAAATCTGTATAAATCGCTAATGGAAGGACTCCGCTTTTTAATTTCTCATTCAGATAATCCGGCATATTTATATAGTTCTGCACATTGTTTTCTGTAAGCAAAACAACTTGTCTGCCGGCATATTTTTTTCACAGATTGATAGCACGTCCTTACTATCTCAGGTGCCTGCTCCAACCCTGTATTCCAGAATAACCAAATAGGTTCATCTACTTGGGTTTCTGGGAACGTCAGCTTTTCAGGAGCAATATCTCTGAACTTCAGATATTTTTTGACAAACCGCTGTGCCACCCCCCGGATTGCCAAAGCAGTTTTCTCAGCTCATAATCTTTGACAATATGAAGCTGGTTACGAAGAAATTTCGTTCCGCATTCTTTTCTCCTCGATAAATTTTGCATCAGTTTTATATAGTAGCTCTCTGTCGTTTCATAATTCACCTGACTACAATTCTTTGTATATCTTTCCAATACATCTTGTGTTTGAAGAACTTTCTTTATCGCCTTCATCAGTTCTTCCACATTACCTGCTTCAAACAATTCTCCGGTTTCCACCAGGCTCAATTAATTCGGGGATACCTCCCATTTTCAGATCCAACAACAGGCGTACCCAAAAGGTACCGACTCCATAACAGAGTACGGGCAGTTTTCATACCATTCAGACGGGCAAACACTGATTGCTGCCTCAGCAATAATGCGATAGAGTTCTTCTCCAGTCTTAAATCCCAGATACTTCACATTGGGAATATCCTTCATTTTATCAACCGACGGGCCATAGCCAATAAACACAAATTCTGTATTTGGCATCTTCTTGGCTACTTCAAGCAAAGTATCTGTTCCTTTGTCTCGCGACAGATGTCCAAACTCTAATACATAACCCTTTTTTTGAATGTTATCCAAGTGCGGCATCTCTTTTTTCGAAATTATGCAGCCCGATGGTTTTATCACGGAATCTTTTCTGCGTGTCCAACTTTGATTTAAGAAAATAACTACAGCAAATATAGGCATCCACATATGAGTATGCCTTACTATATTTCCACATATATCCATCAAGTGTTCCAAGAAGACTTTTTGCTCTGGAATTTTTCAAGCATTTAGTTTGAAGGCAATGAATATAATGACCATCCAAGCATCGTTCACACGGCTTCATGTTCACATCGAACATTCCATGGCTGGGACAAACAAGCTGATAGTCATGTGTCGTGTAAACAATCTTACATTCTTTTTTGTTTCTTTACGCCATTTGTTAATTTCCAAAATAATAGAAGGGGTCAGATGATACTGTATATTATTGAGATGTACTACATCTGGCTGAAAATCATCTAAAACCGCACGAATTTTTTTACGCGCTTCTCTTGAGTAGATAATACGAAAAGGTGCATTAAATTTGCCTTTATTCCTTGAGAGAAATCCATATTCGTCACATATGATCCTACTCGATTTCCTACTATATTTTTTTGCATTTTCAAGACCAAAGTACTGGACTTCGTGCCCATGTTCTTCTAACATTTTTTCCTACATCGAATGTATACGTTTCCGCTCCACCTTTGGGAAATATAAATTTATTTACAAGTAAAATACGCATATCCTAATTTCCTTTTCTGTGAGTTTGCTTTATTTCATATCTCCTGTTCAGATAAAAAATTAGCAGAAATATTTATCAACAAATTTTTTTCATCATTTTCTATATAACTTCATCGTTTCCTTTACAACTTTATCCCAGTTGTATTTCTCGCAGATAAAGTCAGCTGCCTGATTCTTCATTCTTATAACCATTTCTGGATGGTCACAGGCCTCTTGCAATTTTTTTTTGCAAGTCCTCTATATTCGACCTTTTTAAAAATCAACGCCTTATCTTCCACAACCTCTGCACACTCTGGAATGTCGGATACCAGACAGCAATTGCCGTAGCTCATCGCCTCCAGCAGACTTAATGGCATTCCTTCCAGATCGGACGGCAGCGTGTAAATGTAAGCGTTGCTGTACAGTTCATCCAGCATTGCTCCCTGCACAAACCCAGTAAAAGAATCCGATCGTCACCCTTCGCCAGTTCTTTCAATTCCTCCATAAAGGAATCCGTATCACTAGAGCCACCTGCGATGACCAGTTTTTTATCTGTCTTGACATTCTTGAATGCCTCAACCAGATATCGAATCCCCTTCTCCGGCACCAGACGACCGAGGAACAGTATGTAGGAATCCTTTTCCAGTCCAAAATGATCCGTGATCAGCTTTGCCTCCCGAACCTCTGGCCGATTGACACCATTAGGGATAAAATGTGTCTCCCTTCCGTAGGTCTCCATGAAATATTTCTGAACGCCTTTGCTTAGAACAATGATTTCATCTGCATATTTTACGGCATTTTTTTCACCCTGCCGGATAAATTTTGATCCAACGCCAAATTTCCATTTTTCGCGGGCCCAGTCCAAACCGTGAATAGTGCTGATTACACGCTTGCCAAAAAGTTTTGGTATCCAACAGAAAAAAGCAGGACCTTCCGCATGGATATGCACCACATCATATCTTCCAAATGCACTACAAAGTGCTGCGAAAAAGGAAGAGCTTACCGCTGCAAGTCCCTTCTTCTCAATGGTCGGAACAACCTTTTGACGGATGCCATCATATTCAATTGTTTTGTCATACTCTGCACCGCTCACATGATGGCCTGCTCTATTGTAGCAAGTTATATCACAACCATTCTGTGCCATTCGGGTGCATAACTCTTTTACAACAATCTCTATCCCGCCTTCACGCGAAAGACGTTTCTGTCCGAAAACCGCAAGTCTGATTTTTTCTTCCATTACTTCTCTCCAACCGTCATTCCATAGTTTCTATTCTTGTCCTAGGCTTATACACAATCCCAGCAGTTCTTTTCCTTAAATTGTCATGCTCATCTTTCACTATTCACCTTTCCTACTTCATAGCACAACAACAAGCCTGTATACAGATTGCAGCAACAATCTATACGCAGGCTTGTCCTCGTACCTCCTCATTCTGTTTTCTGCTCTATCAGCTTTCGCTGTGGTGGGTTAAGTATAGAGCGCAACCAGAAGCCATTAACCCCTGAAAACACGCAGGCCCTAACGCACCATGACAAGCAGAAACAAGTTGAGGTGAAAAGGTCAAGCCGCGCAAACCCGCATGAAATCAGGCTTTTTTCTGGTTGTCCATATTATTTCACACTCCCCATGTATTGTAACCACGACCCTTTTACCAAACATCTTTGGCAGCCATGAGAAAAAGCTGGTCCTTCCGCGTGAATATGTACAACATCATATTTTCCAAATGCACTGTAAGTGCTGCAAAAAAATGATGAACTAACAGCTGCTAATCCCTTTTTTTACAATCGTTGGAACAGATTTTTGGCAAATGCCTTCATATTCGTTTTTTTTAATCAAACTCTGCTCCACTTACATGATGTCCTGATCGATTGTAGCAAGTGATCTTATGCCCATCTTGCGCCATTCTGGTGCAAAGTTCTTTTACAACAATTTCAATTCCGCCTTCTCTGCTCAGTCTTTTTTGACCAAACATAGAAATAGCTAATTTCTTTTCCATATGATTTAAAGCTTTCCTATTTCTTTATTTTGGAAAAATACGTGGGAATTTCTTGTTGAGTAGACATTTCTCAGTGCGTACCAAAATCGCCTCTTTTTTCGGGCTTGCATATGACATTTTGGTTCATATACAAGCCCCATGTCTTCTCATTTTTATCCAGTTCGGTGAACTTCATGACCGCTTTATGATCATTTTACGAAGCCACCTTGTATACAATTAGTATACCATTAATTTGTGATCCTACATCGCACCGTCCCGTTTGAATACAACCAGTACGGTTTTGAAAAGGATCTTTATATCCAGAGCAAAGTTCCACTCTGCAATGTACTGCCTGTCGAGTTTTACTACATCCTCGAAGTCAGTGATGTTGCTTCGTCCGCTGACCTGCCACATTCCTGTAATGCCAGGTTTGGTGGCAAGGCGGGCACGGTGGTGAAGATCATATTTGTCCCATTCATCTACCGTCGGCGGTCTTGTGCCTACAAGGCTCATGTCACCTTTTAATACGTTAAAGAACTGTGGGAATTCATCCAGGCTGAAGTCTCGAATGATATTTCCAATTCCTTTCTTTATTGTACCATCCGGAAGTTTCTTGGTTCCGATGATTCGTGGATCCCATTCCAGTTTAAACATCATACCGTCTTTTACACGGTTTTGTTTCATCAGTTCTTTCTTCCGCTCTTCTGCATCCATATACATGCTGCGGAATTTGTACATTTTGAATTTCTTACCGTTTTTCCCACACGGACTTGGGAAAAGAAAATCGGTCCGGGAGATTGTATGTAGATCAACGGTCCTAAGATCACGGTAAGGATCAATGTGATCAGGCATCCTACCAGTCCGCCTAAAATGTCCAGAGCGCGTTTCATAAAAAGCTGCTTGGTAGTTGCATAGTTGATACTGGTTGTCAGTACTGTGTAGATTCCCAGGCGTTCTACAAATTTCTTTTCGCCGATCAGGTTGGATGTCTTTGCCAGTTTCATATGAACAACCGCGCCCATTTCTGTCAGCTGGTTTAACAGCGTTTCCGGATACGGAGCATCGTCTGGAAGATTTACAAATACTTCATCTACCCATTCCCTGCAGACGTAATCCGCTACTGTGTCTGCATTTGCTACAACTGTAATGCTATCTCCACAATCATGCCCTACCATATCGCAGTCGATCACTGCCACACCTGCAACATGAAACATTTCATAATTAAAATTGCGAATATTATAGACCACCGTATCCAGCATGCTTTTTGTAGTTATGATCAACAGAGAACGTTTCATGCTGGAACGCATTTTTCTTTTCAGCTGGTCTTTCCACAAGATACGGGTCAGATAAGAAACAAGTAAATACAGAACCGTCATATAAAGCAATGCCAGTCTGGAATAATCCTCGCTTCTTTTTATATAGAAAAGATAAAACGTAGTTACCAGGATCACCAGGATCACATGTTTTACTGTCATTGCAAATTCCTGATAATATCCACGTTTTAACACATTTTTCAAAGATTCAAAGAGTAATAGTACGCCGGCATCGATCACAACTAAGATAAATGCCACGTTACAGTATATTAAATGGCTATAGGGGTTGCTAAGGCCATTTCTTAACATATAAGCCAATAAAAATGCGATCTGTAAACTCAGTTGGTCCCAGATCATAAAATCCAGATGTTTTCCCATCCTCTGGCGCTTTTTCGATACATATCCCCACTTCATCCTTTTTCGTTTGCGTTTATAACAGAGCCGGAAATGTCTCCCGGCTCCATCATAATAGTTGTTATTTTGCAAGAACCTGTACAGTACAAGAACCTGGTACTTCAAAACTTACATATTTTGTATTCCAGTTAATGGTAGGATTCTTAACTGTAACCCAATTGCTTGTATTGTTGTCTAAGTAGATAATTACAATATCTTTGCCTGCGGTTAAGGTACTTACATACAGATTAACTGTAGAACGAACATCATGTCCATTTTTCCTGAGAGATGATCGCACGGGTTTTACCTACATTAGCATACTCTTCCAGACCTGCATTAGGAACAAAATTCACTAGCCTTTTTTGGTTCCGTTATTTAAGGCCATTAATCTGACTTACAGATTCATCACCAAGTCCGGCAGTTTCTGCTTCACCAGTTGCAATACTCTGGTCAACGTCACTATTGGAAGCATCTTCAATCAATCCCATAGTTACTTCAGAACCATCCTTTGTAACATTGGTTACTTCCTGTCTTTCGTTGTCTCTTCCCTGGACAACAGTTGCTTCTGCTACTTTGTTTACTCCTGATCCTGCATTGGATCCAGCATTAGTATCGGAGTTCTGCTCTCCCTGCTGGCTGCCAGTATTAGTATTATTCTGGCTTTGGCTTGATGAATCCTGACCAATAGTTCCATCAGACTGACTACCAGGACTTGTAACTGCACCAGCTACTACCGGCATTGCTACCATAGCTGCAGCCATTGCCATAGCTACTAAAGCTTTCTTCTTCATGGTTATCACGCCTTCCTCCCTTTTGGGGTAAAATATATTTCAATAAGCAGCGTGTTTCCACACTGGATATTGTATAGTAATTATTCTGTTTCCCGGTAAAACAGATCTAAAATGATCTGGATCGCTGCCTGACGGTCAGCACGGTATACATCGTACTTCTCTGTTGTCTCTTCTACTCCGGGAACTGTGTAAAAATCTTCGCTGGTTAAACTGCCAGCTTCCATTCCATCCATTGCTATCTTTACATACTGATCCTTGGTCATATCTGTTACCATATAATCCTGAATCATGTCAAACAGATGTACCACGATCTGGCTGTCTGTCTTGGATGCGGCTTTTACTGCCTGAAAATACTGCGTAATATATTCCTGCTGCTGGTCCATACGGTACAGTGCAGTAAAATGATAATCCGTATCACGGTAACGCACAAAGGCTTCTGCCTGTTTTCCATGGAGAGTGACCTGATTGCCTTTGACAAATGCCGGATCCTTTTTCTCCATTCCCTCTGTAGGGACCGTTACTGTAACACCGCCTACAGCGTCATTTAACTGTGCTACTACTGTGGTATCAACTGCCATATACTGATCAATAGTAAATCCGCAAAGAAGCTTCTGTACAGATTCAACCATATTTTCACAGCTGCCTTCCCTGCCATCACCATAAGCATACGCCATAGTCAGCTGGGTGATCTTGGTATCATGAAGGGTTCTTTCCTTATTTGTAATAGGAATTTCTGTCATGGTATCACGTGGGATCATCAGGATCTTTAATGTATGTCGGGCAGTGTCCTGGGCGATCAGAAAGATACCGTCCGACTGACCGGCCAAGCCCAGCTCCTTTGTCTCTGTCATTGTATCACTTCTGTCAACACCCATACAGAGGATTGCCTTTACATACTGGTTTCTTCTGTAATTTTTTCCTTTATAGGTCAACTGATCCTGGGCTAAGATAGGCACCAGATTCAGATCTCTTGGATCTGCTGTCAATTCTTCTTTTTGCCCCGGAGCAATTCCTATTTCTTCTTCAGCAGCTGTCTGAGACTCTGCTTCAGCTTTCTGTCTTTCTTCATTGCGTGCCTGAATGATCAGTTCTGTTGCCTGCCGGTTTTTGTACATAGTCACGCCGCCCCAGATCCCCAGGGTCAGTGAAACAAGTCCTATACCGATCAAAGCGCTGTATATCTTCTTTTTCATATCAATCAGCCTGATTTCCTGTGTAACTGTTACTTATCAGTTGTCTGTGCTGCTTCAGCTTTTTCATATGGACTGTAGGCACCGTATTTATCATACTTACCATATCGGCCATACTTACCGTATTTACCATATTTTCCGTATCTGCCATAATAACCATTCTGGCTGAGGTCAACTTTGTTTAACACAACACCCAGAACACGGCAGCCGGTCTTGTCCAACTGGCTCTTTACCTTCTGTTCCAGACGGTAGCTTACTGCACCCTGTTCAACAACGATGATCGCACCGTCACAGTTGCTGGCTACAATAGCACTATCGATCAGGTTTGCCATAGGCGGTGTATCGATGATCACATAGTCGTAATCTTTCAGAGACTGGATCAGATCATGGAACAGATCTTCTTCCAGAAGCTCTGCCGGGTTTGGTGAATATGGTCCGGCAAAAATACGCTGAAACCTTCATAGTTTGTTTCGTAAATAATGTCTTCTCTGTTTTTCTGACCACTGAGGTACTGGGAAAGACCGTTTACCTCACCTTCCAGCTGATAACGGGATACCAGAACAGATTTACGGATATCTGCATCAATGAAGATCACCTTTTTACCGATCTGTGCAAATGATGCTGCTACAGAAAAGGCAACATCACTTTTTCCTTCATCTGGAAGTGCGCTGGTAAACATAATGGTGCGGATGTTGCTTCCGCAGAACTGGATATTGGTACGCAGGGTCTTAAGAGATTCTCTATAGTTATAATCATCTTTTATTTCGCGTTTTAAAGAAATTACTTTGTTATTCATTTACGATCCCCCTGCTTTCCTTTTTTCTTATCGTCTTTGTTATGCATATGAGAACGTCTGAGTGTCTGTTCATTCTTATTTTCTTCTGCTTCACCTTCACGAAGAGGTACAGATGCAAGAACAGTCAGTCCCATATATTTCTCTACATCTTCTTCTGTCTGAATGGTATCATTTAACAGCTCTTCTACAACTGTCAGACCACATACCAGAACAATTCCTAACATAGCTCCGATCATGGCATTCTTGCCATTGCTTGGGCTTGCCTTTTTATCAGATACAGTACCTTCCTCAATTACTTTAGGAGGAACCATTTCCATAATGTCTCCGATATACTCGGAAGAAGTCTTTGCAACGGAGTCTGCAATATCCTTTGCCATCACCGGATCTGGATCCTGAGCAGTGATAGAAAGAATTCGGGTATCATTTGGGTTATTAATAGTGATCTTGCTGACCATATTTTGCGTAACTGATATCCAGTTTCAGTTTATCAATGACTTCTGAAATAACCGGACGGCTGGTTACGATGATCTTGTAGTCCTGAGTCAGCTGGCTTCCTATCTGCAGGTCAGCTAAAGATGTCAGTGTAGTTTCTTTTGAAAGAATATATACCATTGAAGTCGAGGTATACTGCGGGGTAATAGCAAACTTGCTGAACAGGCCGAAGGCGCCCCCCATGATCACGCCTGCGCCAACGATCCAGAGAATTCTCTTCTTTAATGCGCGGAACAGCTGGAGAAGATCGATCTCTACTTCGTCATCATTCATGTTGATTGTCTTGTTATCCATACGTACCTTTTTCCTTTTCTTCCTATTATTATATAGTTTCATTTTTTTATGACGCGCAACGCGTTCTGGTAAGTAATGCACCAGATCTGTTGTGCATCAATATGACCGTCAAGCCATTTGAGTGCCTCTGTGATTTGAGGCGGTCTGTAATCTGACCTGTGCATGTCTGTCCCCAGGAAATGGATCACTCCTGATTTTACCTGTTCCCTGCACCACCGTACCTCCGGTGAGAACCAGTGTCCCTGGATACTGTCGTAATTCATCTGAAGTTTACATCCAATATCAAGGAGCTCTGAAGTTCCTTTTTTTTCGCAGGCAACCGTAACGCTCCATATGAGCAAGAATAGGCGTGTACCCGTTAGAGACCAGTTTGCGGATCCCCTGAAAAAGAATTTCATAAGAAACAGAAGGCATAAATTCTACCAGAACATATTGGCTGTCTGCCATGGTATATGCCTTCCCCTCATTCAGGCGCTGTGCAAGCTCATCGTGATAAAATGTTTCCTGGCCCGGAAAGATCCTGAACTTAGGATAGGTTTTCCGAATTTCCTGCTGAAGAAGCTTTGCTGAGTCATTTAATCCTTTCAGCACATGGCGTCTGGAATAGTGAGGTGTAGCGATCACACCTACAATCCCCTGGTCGGCCGCCCGTTTCAGCATTTCAACGGATTCTTCCATTGTCCTTGATCCATCATCCACACCCGGTATCACATGTGCATGAACATCTATTATTCGCTGCCGAACTTTCATTTTTATTAGTACCTTTCTTCCGGAATATTCTCAATGGGTTTTAATGCAGAAATAAGAAGTGTCAATTTTTTAAGAATACCCCCCCCCCTACGCTAATAACTATATAGTTTCCGCTTCGGCACGCCGGGACTGCCTAAAAGGGGATTTTTTCTATGAATGATTTTACATCATATTCTTTATAAAAGAAAGGTCATTTTTGTTTTTTAATGAATAATAAGGCCAAAGTTATTGTTTGTAACCTTTGCCTTAGTGAATTACTTCCTATTATATAGTGTTACACTGCGTTATTTCAGTTACAAAGCCAATTGATTTGCCAGGATCACACTGGCTGCCAGGCTGACAAACGCTGCTAAAAGTCCGCCTGCAAGTGTATAACGGGTACGGCTGATGCCTGCAGAACCGAAATAGACACTCATACAGTAAAGCACGGTTTCCGTACTTCCCATAAGAATAGATGCCATAAGCCCCACCTGGGAGTCGGGACCATAATTTTTAAACAGATCCAGCACCAGGCCTACTGCGGCAGAGTTGGAAACGAGACGTATAAAAGCAATGGGGATAATGGGGCCGGGGAGACCGATGGAAGTAGCCGGAACTTCTAAAAGTATGGGTTAAAAATTCTAAAAATCCCGATGCACGAAGGACGCCTACCGCTGTCATTAATCCAACTAATGAAGGAAGGACCTGGACAACGGTCTGCATCCCCTCTTTTGCGCCATATAAAAAACTCATCAAATACCGGTCTTTTT
>ENA-OQES01000836-OQES01000836.1-human-gut-metagenome-genome-assembly--contig:-NODE-836-length-12361-cov-2.304152_pt1 | contig 12361 bp, 18 predicted proteins | sample MGYA00242798_ERZ504641 | MGnify/ENA primary metagenome ERZ504641 (study PRJEB26092, sample SAMD00036327) | human gut metagenome | host: Homo sapiens | study: EMG produced TPA metagenomics assembly of... | reverse complement strand
TATCGATATTAGAATACAAATCTTTGTATGTCACCATCTCATCTACCCTTTGAGTGATAACCTCACCATTCACCAAACGTTCCAAAACATCTTTTGTAAGCATTCCGTTATCGCTAATGCTGTCAATAAAGTGATTGATAACATCATTACCACTGGTATTCATCCAATAGTTTTTCGGAGCGGCATTCTGGCTTTCTCTATGATCTTTACAATAATTTACAACATCCCATGGGCAATATACATCTGCATTTCCAAAACGATAACCATCATACCACTCTTTTACTTCCTCAAAATGACTGCTTAACCCATAATATGAGAGCATTTCCTGTACTTCCTCACTGGTAAAGCCAAAATGTTTCATCAAATTCATCATCTGTGATTGAATATACCGTAAAATTATTCAATCCAGTGAATATACTTTCCTTGGCAATGCGCAAACATCCAGTTAAAACCGCAAACGCAAGGCTCGCATTCGTTTTCAAATACATTGCCAAATAAATTACGAAGTAAAAGAACCATTTTATCATAAAAATTATTCTCATATGCCTTAGCTAAAGGTACGTCATATCCATCAATGAGTACAACAACTTTTTGACCATAATGTTTTTCCAATAATGTTGTAAGCTTTTTTAAACTCATTGCTAACACTGCTGGCTGCATTTCCATATCAATTAAAGTCTCATAACGCATCTTATCAATTTTGGTAAGTTTTCACTATCCAATAAAAACTGAAAACATTCTGCCTCATCATTTATAATTTGCACCATCAAACGATATGCTTCATCGTAGTTTGCTGCATCTGCGCCTTTTAAGCTAATTGAAATCACTGGATACTTTCCCATATATCGTTCACGCAATCTTCAAAAAAAAAGACACTGCATGTCTCCATACAGTGTCTTAATAATCTAGCATTCTTCTGATATTCTGTTTTTATCTTCCGAACTTTTCAGCAACGTCCTCTTCTCCGAAGCATTCACTGATCGGTGCACCTGGTGCTACCATTGGGAATACCTTGTCGTCCTTGTCAATCTGAGCATCAATTACTACTGGAATATTCAGCTCGATTGCTTCCTTAACTGCATTATCAAACTCTTCGCATGTGCTTACTGTGTAGCCCTTTGCTCCAAGACCCTCTGCTACCTTTGCAAAGTCAACGCGGTCATTTAACACTGTCTGAGAATAACGCTGTCCGTAGAACAGATCCTGCCACTGACGTACCATACCAAGCACGTGATTGTTTACAACGACCTCTATAACTGGGATATTATATCGAGTTGCTGTTGCAATCTCATTCATATTCATACGGAAGCAGCCATCTCCTGCGATATTGAATACAAGCTTATCCTTACGAGCCATCTTTGCACCAATCGCAGCGCCAAGACCATAGCCCATAGTTCCAAGTCCGCCTGATGTTAAAAGCTGTCTCGGTGCCTTATACTTATAATACTGTGCTGCCCACATCTGGTGCTGTCCTACCTCAGTAGAGATAATAGCATCGCCATGTGTTGCCTCATAGATTTTTTCGATAATATAAGGACCAGTCAGAACACCCTTATGATAAGTCATCGGATGTGCTTCCTCATAACTCTTAACTTCTGTAATCCACTCATTATGATTCATCTGAGGAAGCTTTTCATTTAACTTTTCTAAGATAACCTTGACATCACCGATAACACTTGCATCTGTTTTGATGTTCTTATTGATCTCTGCCGGATCTACATCAAACTGCAGAATCTTTGCATTTGCGGCAAATTTCTTTGCATTTCCATACACACGATCACTGAAGCGTGCTCCGACAACTACAAGAAGGTCACACTGGCTTACTCCATAGTTTGATGCCTTTGTTCCATGCATACCAAGCATACCTGTATACAAAGGATCAGTACCGTTGAAGGCACCCTTGCCCATTAAGGTATCCGCAACTGGAGAATCAATCTTATGAACAAATTCATTAAGCTGTGCGTCTGCATCTGATGCAATTGCACCGCCTCCGACAAAAACGTATGGCTTCTTTGACGCCTCAATCATCTTGACTGCAGTTTCAATATCTTCTGCCTTAATGCGATCTGTAATACGTTTAACCTGCTCTGGCTCTTTACGCTCATATTCTGCCTTATTTGCAGTAACATCCTTTGTAATATCAATAAGCACCGGACCCGGACGTCCTTCCTTTGCAATCTTGAATGCACGACGAACTGTATCAGCCAGTTTATTGACATCCTTTACGATGAAATTATGCTTTGTGATCGGCATTGTAACACCAGCGATATCGATCTCCTGGAAGGAATCTCTTCCCAGAAGTGAAACAGCAACGTTACATGTAATTGCAATAATCGGAATAGAATCCATGTAAGCTGTTGCAATTCCCGTTACCAGATTGGTAGCACCTGGGCCAGATGTGGCCATGCAGACACCTACCTTTCCGGTTGCCCTTGCATAGCCGTCTGCTGCATGAGACGCGCCCTGCTCATTGGGAGGTTAAAATATGTGTAATTTCATCCGAATGCTTGTAAAGAGCATCATATACATTCAGAATGCAGCCGCCCGGATAACCAAACACGGTATCTACGCCCTGTTCCCTTAAACACTGTACTAAAATTTCAGAACCTGTTAACTCCATATTTATTTTCCCTTCCTTATATCTGTCTTATCTATGTTTTATATCAGAAAACCAGCTTATTTATTAGTTCCCGGAACCTGCAAAACTGCACCCTTACTTGCATCAGTTACAAGTGCCGCGTAGCGTGCCAGATAACCAGTTGTTACCTTTGGCTCTCTTGGTGTCCATGCTGCCTTTCTTCTTGCCATCTCCTCGTCAGAAACACGCACATTCAAAGTGTTTGCCGGAATATTGATCTCGATGATATCTCCTTCTTCAACAAGTGCAATTGGACCGCCGACAGCTGCCTCTGGGCATACATGTCCGATGCTTGCTCCTCTTGAAGCACCTGAAAACGTCCATCTGTAATCAATGCAACACTGGAACCAAGTCCCATACCTGCAATTGCAGAAGTCGGATTTACATTTCTCTCATACCAGGGCCACCCTTTGGTCCCTCGTAACGGATAACTACAACATCACCTGCAACGATTTTTCCGCCCTTGATTGCTGCGATTGCATCATCCTCACAGTCAAATACACGAGCCGGTCCCTCATGAACCATCATCTCTGGTGCAACTGCTGAACGCTTTACAACACCTGAATCTGGTGCCAAATTACCCTTTAATACAGCAATTCCGCCAGTCTGGCTATATGGATTATCGATTGGACGAATAACCTCAGGGTCCTTATTCACAACGTTTGCAATGTTCTCTCCAACTGTCTTTCCTGTAACTGTAATACAATCAAGATTTAACAGATTCTTCTTTGACAGCTCATTCATAACGGCGTAAACACCGCCTGCTTCATTTAACTGCTCCATATAAGTATGACCTGCCGGAGCTAAGTGACACAGATTTGGAGTTTTTGCACTAATGCCATTTGCGATATCAACGTTTAAAGCTACACCAGCCTCTCTTGCGATTGCCGGAAGATGAAGCATACTGTTTGTAGAACATCCAAGTGCCATATCAACAGTCAATGCATTGACAAATGCCTTCTCTGTCATGATATCTCTTGGGCAGATATTCTTTTCAACCATCTCCATAACTTTCATACCAGCGTGCTTTGCAAGCTTAATTCTCTCAGAATAAACAGCTGGAATGGTTCCGTTGCCCTGAAGTCCCATACCAAGTGCCTCTGTCAGACAGTTCATGGAGTTTGCAGTGTACATACCTGAGCAGGAACCACATGTTGGACATGTCTTGCACTCATACTCATATACATCTTCTTCAGTCATCTTGCCTGCTGCGTAAGCACCAACTGCCTCAAACATGGAGGAAAGGCTTGTTCTCTGTCCCTTTACATGACCTGCAAGCATCGGACCACCGCTGACAAATACAGTCGGGATATTGATTCTGGCTGCTGCCATTAACAGACCAGGTACATTTTTGTCACAATTTGGAACCATAACAAGACCATCAAACTGATGGGCCATTGCCATACACTCGGTAGAATCTGCAATCAGATCTCTCGTAACAAGAGAATACTTCATACCAACGTGTCCCATTGCAATACCATCGCAGACAGCGATAGCTGGGAATACAACCGGCACGCCTCCTGCCATTGCTACGCCTAATTTAACAGCTTCTACAATCTTGTCCAGGTTCATATGACCTGGAACAATCTCATTATAGGAGCTGACAATACCAATCATTGGCTTGTCCATCTCTTCCTTTGTAAATCCTAATGCATTAAACAGTGATCTATGAGGTGCCTGTTGCATTCCTTTTTTTACATTGTCACTTCTCATGTTTTTAACCCCTTCCAAATTTGTTAACCAAGAATTTTTTCTGCAATCAGATCGCCCATAGAAACTGTGCCAACCTGTGTCATACCCTCTGACATGATATCAATTGTGCGGTAGCCCGCCTTAAGTACCTCTTCTACTGCTGTCTCAACTGCCTTTGCTTCTTCATCAAGATCGAAAGAGTATCTAAGCAGCATGGCAGCAGATAAAATTGTCGCAATCGGGTTTGCAATGCCCTTACCTGCAATATCTGGTGCAGAGCCATGGCTTGGTTCATAAAGTCCAAGCTTTCCTGCACCAAGGCTTGCTGATGATAACATGCCAATGGAGCCTGTAATCATACTTGCCTCATCAGAAAGAATATCACCAAACATATTCTCTGTCAAAATAACATCAAACTGTCTCGGATTCATAACAAGCTGCATGGCACAGTTATCAACAAGCATATGCTTTACTGTTACATCAGGATAATCCTTTGCAACTTCATCAACAACTGCTCTCCAAAGTCTTGAAGTGTCAAGAACATTTGCTTTGTCAACGCTTGTTACATTTTTTGCCGCGCTTTCTTGCAACCTCAAATGCTTTAACTGCAATCCTTTTAATCTCATTCTCATCGTATGCCATAATATCAGTTGACTTACGAATGCCATCAATTTCCTCTGTCTTATGTTCACCGAAGTATACGCCTCCGGTCAACTCTCTCATCATAACAATATCAAATCCATCGCCGATAATCTCTGGCTTTAATGGACAAGCATCTTTTAATTGTGAAAACAGCTTTGCCGGACGGATATTTGCAAACAGACCAAGACCTTTACGAATCTTTAACAGACCTGCCTCCGGACGTAAATTTGGTGCTACCTGATACCATCTTGAGTTTCCGACGTTTCCGCCTACTGCACCTAAAAGCACGGCATCACTAGCCTTTGCCTTTTCAAGTGATTCTTCGGTCAGCGGTTCGCCATACGCATCAATTGAGCAGCCGCCCATAAGAAGCGTCTCGTATTCAAACTCATGTCCATATTTTTTTGGCTACGGTATCCAGTACCTTTTTGGCCTCAGCCACAATCTCAGGACCAATTCCGTCTCCTGGTATCAATGCAATCTTACCTGTCATCCTGTATCCTTTCCAACAGCAAAAAGCTGTCTGCAAAAAAGGTTTCTTTTTTTATCATATGAAAGTACAAGCACCTTTCAGCACTTGTACTTCCCTATGTTAGTATATTTTGACATTTTTTTACAAGAGAACAAACTTCGTTTCCACAAATAGCATCAATAATCAATTAAATTACATCAAGTTTTTTGAAGCAATACACTACTTTGGGATAAAAAGCAATAGGTTATTTGCTCTTATATATCATTATTCATTGATACGCTCAAACACCATTTCATAACCGTCACTTCCAAAGTTTAAGCTTCGGTTCACACGGCTGATTGTCGCAGTAGATGCACCTGTTTTCTGTGCAATCTCAAGATATGTGTTTTTCTGGCGCAGCATAGCTGCTACCTCAAAGCGCTGTGCGATAGACTGAAGTTCATTGACGGTACATACATCTTCCAAAAAAAGCATAACACTCATCAAGATTTTTCAATGTGAGAATTGCTTGAAACAAATGATCTGTTTCAGGGTTTTTAACTTTTTTTATTCATTCTGGTTTCCGTGTGCTCAAACAATATATTATTAAAGCACACACCCTCTCCTTTCTACATTCCTGTTTTTATTTTTTCTGGTTTTAATTAGATTTTTAACCCTATGCATGTATTTTGACACGCTAAAGCGAAAAAGTCAAGTCTTTTTGATAAAATTTAATCTTTTCATTTGTACTACTGTTTAAGTTTGCTCCATTTTCTTCATCTAAATGAAAACCTTCTGGTGATACCTTCTGCTCTCCGCACACATCCATACCTAGAAATATAGCACCTGACTTCTTTGCATCTGTCAAAAAACAAAGAATCTGTGAAAGCTGCATGGTTCCCTGGCTCCAGTCCGTAACTGCTTCCTCTTTGTTTAATACATCCTTATCAAGAGAAATATATACAGGCCACTTTGAAAGTTCCTTACACAAAGCTTCCTTTTGCTGTTCAAATTCAACCTCTGTCACCCATGTGATGCGAGAATCTTTTAAAAGCTGCTCTGCTGTTTTATCCTCATCTGCCGGACCTACTAATACTGCCTTTTTTAAATTAGGAAGATTTTCTAGTGCATGAAGAACCCAACTTCCACATGTTAAAAAGACCGCCGCCAAATGTGCTCTCCATGCAGTCTGAATGATGGTCAAATAAAAGAAGGCTAAATGGACTGATTTATGCGCTGCAAAAACAAAAGACTGACATAATGATAGTCGCCTGAATCAATAAAATGAAGCGCATTCACTGGAATATGCGCCAAACGCTTTTCAAGCTCTGTTTCGCCTCATCACTGCGAAAAATACAGACTTCCTAAAATATCAGTGCAGTCTGTATATATACAGTCTAAGCCTGGCTTATTTAAAATATTGTCTGTTTCTTCTATGTCTTTTGCTTTCCAAAAAGGACTGACTGTCATAGGCACCTGACAAAGAAATCATATAATAAGGATTTTTGCTCACGCTTCTTTTCCTTTCTTATCTATTATTCCAGACAGTTTTTTAGATAATCTCTTACTTCAATCAGATCTGGCAAAATTACTTCGGCAAGACTTTGCATTTCTTCATTTGCTTCAAGAAGATCAGGCACCATAATAGGATGAAGACCTGCCGCATGGAGTGAACGCATTCCGTTATATGAATCCTCAACACCATATGCGCTCTCTGGAGTAATGCCCATACGCTTGCATGCCTCTAAATAAATATCAGGCTCTGGCTTACTCCTTTTTTGCCATCTCACCGCCTACAATCACATCAAAATACTGTATTAAACCAGCATGAGTCAGCTGACGAATGACTGTCTCACTTCTTGTAGATGAAGCAAGTCCAACATTAGCACCGCTCTCCTTTAGCCATGACAAAAGCTCTCTAGCTCCCTTTTTTTACAGGAAGCCCTTCTGTCTCTTCAATTTCGTGAAAGCGATTAGATGTATCTTTTCTAAACTCCTCATAAGGGAAATCTGGTCCTTCAAAGCGAAACATTGTTTCCTTTGTCTTTTCAATTGTAGTGCCAATGCAGGCATGAAACATGCCCTTTGCATCTTTCAATTTATATTTTTCCTTATAATCCTCCCAGCAGCGCTCACATACATGCTCAGAATCAAAGATGACACCATCCATATCAAATATAACGTTCTTCATTTTACACCTCTTAAGCTCATATTTAAAAGTACAATAGCCGCCCTGTTGCCAGGGCGGCGAAATATTATTTTAATTAATCTACATATTTCTTTAAAGTATTGCGAACAGCATCTTTTCCTGCAAGCATTTCAACAAACATGCCCTCTACCTTGTCTGCAAGACCTGCCTCGTACATATCAACACCAAAGATTGCCTTATTAGTGAGAATTTCCTTAAGCTGTCCTGTATAAGTCTCTGGCTTTCCTGCCTCTACACCAGAAAGCTTTTCCTGCAAATTAGCAAGCATTGGATCACTGCTAAGCTCCATCTTCTCAAGCTTATCATCTGTTCCAAGAAGATAACGAAGCCATCCTGCAATTGCAAGCGGAATGTATACAAGTGAGGAACAATCAAGCTCACTGCTTGCCATGTAGGATTTCATTGTCTCACCAAAACGAACAACGATCTTCTGAGAAGTATCAGTTGCAATACGCTGCGGTGTATCTGGCATAAATGGATTTGGAAGACGCTTCTCGATTACTTCATCGATAAATGCCTTCGGGGAAAGGATGCCAGGATCGGTAACTACCTTCATACCCTCATCGTAACCGATATGACGAATAAGTCCTGTAAGCTCCTTGTCATTCATCTCATCTGCAATCAGGTTGTATCCAAGCAGACAGCCATAAACAGCCAGAGCTGTGTGCAACGGATTTAAGCAGGTAGTTACCTTCATACGCTCTACACGGTTTACAGTGTCACGGTCAGTCAGATATACACCAGCCTTCTCAAGTGCCGGTCTTCCTGCCGGGAACTTGTCCTCAATTACAAGGTACTGCGGTCCCTCTGCATTTACAAACGGTGCAATATAGGTATTTCTGGAAGTAATAACAGGTGCCATTTCTTCAACGCCTGCTGCCTCTAATTTTTCCTCAACAGCCTTTGCCGGTCTTGGTGTGATCTTATCGATCATACTCCACGGGAAGCTGATGCTTGATTCATCCTCAAGATATGTGATGAACTCTTTTGTTACAAAACCTTTCTCTGCCCATGCCTTTGCGATTGTCATTACAGATGCCTGAAGCTTCTCTCCATTATGAGAGCAGTTATCCATGCTTACAACAGCAAGCGGATAACGGCCTGCCTTGAAAACGCTCTAAAAAGAAGTGCAGCAACAATGCTCATTGCATGCTTGCTGCTCTCTGGACCATTTTCAATATCAGATACAACAACTGGAAGAAAGGTTTCCATCAATACCATTTTAATGCATAACCCTTCTCAGTAACTGTAAAGCTGATCATCTGTAAGGATGGATTTACAAATATAGCCTTTAATCTGCCATACTCTGCCTCATCAGCTGTATTTGCCTTAATTCCGTCTGCAATACTTGCAATTACACGGCTTGAGGTATTTCCGTCTGGAAGAAGCGTTACCATCAGTGTCATTGACTCATGTGGCTTGTAGATCTTATCGATGATATCATAATCAAAAGTCTCTGCTGCTAATAATTCCTCTGTCAGCAGCACCTTTATTTAACAGATCTTCCTGCAGTCCTGCAATATAGCCGCGGAAATATTTCCTGCTCCAAAGTGTAACCCATACAGGCTCCTCAAGTGTCTTTTATGAACTGCTTCAATATCATAAGACGGCAGTGTAATACCTGCCATTTTCAAATTCAGTTTTTCATTTTGTGTTACATCCTGTAATGTCAGTTTCATCTCTGATTCTCCTTTACAATTGACTCCCACAGACCGCACAAATATGCAGCACCAAGTGCTCTGTCATACAGACCATATCCAGGCATTGCCTTCTCGCCCCAGATCATTCTTCCGTGGTCTGGACGAATAATTCCATCAAATCCAGTATCGTACAGTGCCTTCATGATTGCATGCATATCAAAGGTACCATCTGAAGACAGATGTGCAGACTCCTCAAAATCATTCATGCCATCGTTAAACTGTAAGTTTCTGATATGTGCAAAATGGATTCTTCCCTTAAGTGCGTGAATCATCTCAACTAAGTTGTTGTTTAAGTTTGTTCCGTAAGATCCGGTACAGAAGGTAACACCATTGTGCGGGTTGTCTACCATCTTCATCATACGCATGATGTGATCCTTGTTGTTGATAATACGCGGAAGACCAAATACGCTCCAAGACGGATCATCTGGATGAATTGCCATATTGATATCATACTTATCACATACAGGCATAATTGCCTCAAGGAAATACTTTAAGTTTGCAAACAGCTTCTCCTCGTCGATATCTGCATACTCCTCAAACAGCTGCTTAACCTTTGCCATACGCTCTGGCTCCCAGCCTGGCATAACTGTTCCGTTCATGTCATTTGAAATAGAATCAAACATCTTAGCTGGATCAATGCTGTCTACTGTCTTCTGATTGTAAGCAAGAACGGTAGAACCATCCTTTCTCATACGTGCAAGCTCTGTACGAGTCCAGTCAAATACTGGCATGAAATTATAACATACCATATGAATATCAGCCTTACCAAGATTCTCAAGTGTCTTTATATATGCATCAATATCTTTGTCACGCTCTGGAGCTCCCGTTTTGATTGCATCGCTGATATTTACACTCTCAATGCCTGGAAGGGTCAAACCTGCTGCCTCTACCTCATTCTTAAGAGCCATAATCTCCTCATAAGTCCACAGCTCACCTGGCATTTTGTTGTAAAGAGTAGAAATAACACCCTTTACATAAGCGGTCTGTCTGATCTGCTGTAAAGTAACGGTATCATACTGGCTGCCGTACCATCTCATTGTCATCTGCATAACGAATTCTCCTCCTGTTTGAACTGCCAATTATCCATTACAGATAAGCGGCAGTTTTATATATTTTTTACTATACTTACATATTAGCATAGATCACTGTGATTGAAAATGTGTTTTTTACATTTTTTGTGTGGTTTTTGGTATTAAAATTTTTGTTCGTGCTGCACTCATACTTACAAAAACTGTGTCACATCTTTGCATGCCACATAGCTTAGTTCAAAGTTCTGCGCTGTCAATGTTTTTGACTCTTTGTCATAAGATGGTGACGTTTCTTTTGCACGTTTTTTAAATGTCGCAAAACTAACATCTGATTTTTGACCGCCGCAAACACAAAGATAAGCTGCATTTTTTGCTGTAAGCACGCTGCTCACAAATTAAAAATTCATACCATTATGTGCTTCCAGTTTTTCACTGCACCATAATGCCAGATAGCCTGTTTCTTTGCGAAGGAATATCCAATTTTCTTCATGAATCACCTCATCAAAACGACACTCTGGGCAATATAAATGAGTATAGCCAATTGGATGCTCATCTGGAATCACATAAATACCGCCAAGAAGACCATGCTGCTGTTTTAATGCCGGCATCACACCATTTCCATGCCAGTAGCCTGGGCGCATATCGCCCTCTTCTGATGTAGAACCTGGATGCGTAACGAAAATGCTCGCTTCTCCGTCAAGCGCTGCATACCACATGTGCTGCTGATAACCGTATGTACCTGGTCTAAAATATGTAGTGCCATGAAAACGTTCGTTAAATGATTTCGTAAAGTTATGTGTCGTGATATCCACATCTTCCTTAAGAGTCTCATTTTCCCAACGTGTAAACGGCTCTCTAGGAGATGCTACGCTCGTCAAGCAATAGTCATCATTTTTCTCCAGATAAACTCTTGCATTGCCCGTTGTATAATTTGTCTCAACATCATCCTCCATAAGCTTTACAAGACCTTCTGGAATCGGATAGTGACTGCTTGCATAAAAACCAAGCCATCCCTCTCCAAATGTGTATGGCAGCTTTGGATTGATCAAATTCATAAGTGCCATTGCTCCCTGATCAAACGGATACAATACACTTCTGTAAACACGTCCCATCGGTGCCACAATACCAGTTTTATAAGTGTGAAGAGCAAGCATAGACAACATCTTATCAGTAACAGCTGCCGCGCGCTTTGAAATTTCCGGCTCTGAATAATCAACTACATTAATCAATGCAGCAAATGTAACGCACATATAGACAGTACTCAAAAACTCCTCAAAGCCATACTCTTCTACATCATCAAGCCACTGCAAAACTTTGTTTCTTCCATATAAATGAAGTTCTTTTCCTGTCATCTTTGCACGTGGGAAATATTCATCTGGATACATCTCTCCTGCATTCATCGCACATGTATAGAACATCAGCGCATGGTTCTCGCTCCAAAAGCACATGCCATCAAAACCGTCCATATCCATCCAGTAGCGATAATTGATCATAACATCTTTTATACGCTCTTTCATTGCTCCCTCAACTGGATAATTATGCAGATAACGAATCAGTCCGCACATCAAAAAGTCAGAGCAGTCATATCGCTCTTCGATCATCTCAAGCATCTCATACATCAATCGCTCATCATCCATAGAGTTGTCATTGAAATACTTTCTTGCAAGGATGTTAGAGATCGGGAAACCAAATTTCTCTCCGCGGCTTTCGCTCATAACATCTGCAATTCGTCTGAATATAAGCTCCTTATTCTCTTCAAAGCTAAATGCACTTCCATCTTCGCGCATTGCATATTGAGGGACAAGCTGCTCGGTGCGTTCAAATACACGCTTAAGCTCAAGCTTTCCTAACACAACCTTCACTGTTACATATGGCTGTCCATTTTCTAAAAGAATCTCGTTTTTTTCCCCTCTGCCTGATACCAAAACAGCAGGTATCTTTGCCTTTGCAAAAATCCTCTTCATGATAGCGATATGTATAACTTGTTCCTGCTGGAGCTGG
>ENA-OQES01000835-OQES01000835.1-human-gut-metagenome-genome-assembly--contig:-NODE-835-length-12361-cov-3.739088_pt1 | contig 12361 bp, 10 predicted proteins | sample MGYA00242798_ERZ504641 | MGnify/ENA primary metagenome ERZ504641 (study PRJEB26092, sample SAMD00036327) | human gut metagenome | host: Homo sapiens | study: EMG produced TPA metagenomics assembly of... | reverse complement strand
CCCGTTTACAAGGCGGCGGCGGAAGCTTTGCCCTCATCAGCCGCCTGCGGGCGGCAGCTTCCCCCGAAGGGGAAGCCTTCAGAACGGGCGCAGCCCCTCGGGGAAGCCTTTAGAACTGACAGGAGCCTTCTCCCCTTGGGGGAGAAGGTGTCCGCGGCTCCGCCCGCGGACGGATGAGGGGAGAGCCTGCGGAGGTTGCCCCATTAAAAGGGAGGCTACGCGAACTTTGCCCTCATCAGCCGCCTGCGGGCGCAGCCCCTCGGGGGAAGCCTTTAGAACTGGCGGCAGCCCCCACGGGGAAAAGCCTTTGGAAGTAAGGGGTGTAACAATGGGAAAGTACAAAATCTTCGTGGACGGTTCCTCTGGGACCACCGGTCTGCGCATTGCGGACCGGCTGGCGGAACGGGACGAATTTGAAATTCTGAAAATCTCCGAGGCGGACCGCAAGGATGTCCGCGCACGGGCGGCGGTCATCAATGAGAGCGACCTCTCGTTCCTCTGCCTGCCGGACGACGCCGCGCGTGAGGTCGTGCCGCTGCTGCGGGACGATGTGCGCATTCTCGACACGAGCACGGCGCACCGCACCGCGCCCGGCTGGGTCTACGGCCTGCCCGAGCTGCACGGCACCCGCGAGGCGCTGAAAACCGCGACCCGCGTCGCCGTGCCGGGCTGCCACGCCACCGGCTTTATCGCGCCCGTCGCGCCGCTGGTGGAGCTGGGGATCATCCCTAAGGCCGCGCACCTGAACGTGACGAGCCTGACCGGCTACAGCGGCGGCGGCAAAAAGATGATCGCCGAGTACGAGGCCGAGCGCACCAACAAGGCGCTGAACGCCCCGCGCCCCTACGGCCTGGCGCTGCACCACAAGCACCTGCCCGAGATGGCCGCCGTCACGGGGCTGGACACCGCACCGAATTTCGTCCCCGTTGTGGCCGACTACTACGCGGGCATGGAGACGATGATCCCGCTGGATGTAACGGCGCTGGGTGTTTCCGCGCCGCAGGTCGCGTCCGCGCTGGCGGAATATTACGCCGGTCAGCCGATGATAAAGGTGCATCCCCTGTGCGAGGGCACGGACGGCGGCTTTTTGGCCGCCAACAAGCTGGCGGGTAAGGACACGCTGGAAATTTACTGCCTGGCCAACCCGGACGGCACCCGGATGCAGCTTATCAGCCTGTTTGACAACCTCGGCAAGGGCAGCTCGGGCGCGGCAGTGCAGTGCATGAATCTGATGCTGGGGCTGGAGGAGACCAAGGGACTGGCGCGTTGAGCGGCTTCCCCTTGGGGAAGCTGTCAGCGGCCCGCCCGCTGACTGATGAGGGCGGCTTTGCCGGAACAACCCGTTTACGGGCGGCAATGGCGGACTTTGCCCTCATCCGGCCTGCGGCCACCTTCCCCCGAAGGGGAAGGCTTTTGAAGTTCGATATAAAATAGCAAGAGGGGTACATACAATGTCTGATTTCAAATCAATTCCCGGCGGCATCTGTGCGCCGAAGGGCTTTTCCGCGGCGGGCGTGCATTGCGGCATCCGCCATAACCATTCCAAGCTCGACCTGGCGCTGATCAAGGCGGACGTCCGCTGCGCGGGCGCGGGCTGCTATACCACCAACAAGGTCTACGGCGCACCCATCACGGTGGACCGCGAGCACCTGAAGGACGGCTATGCACAGGCCATCGTTGTGAACAGCGGCAACGCCAACACCTGCGCGCCCAACGGTGTGCAGCTGGCTAAGGACACCTGCGACATCGTCGCCAAGGAACTGGGTATCCGCGCGGACGACGTGCTGCCGTCCTCCACCGGCGTCATCGGCCAGGCCATGAGCATCGAGCCGTTCGCCAGGGGCATCCCGGAGGCCGCCGCCAAGCTGGCCGCCGACGAGGCCGGCAGCCACGACGCGGCTACCGCGATCATGACCACCGACACCCACCCGAAGGAAATTGCGCTGGAATTTGCCGTCGGCGGCAAGGCCGTGCGCATCGGCGCTATCGCCAAGGGCAGCGGCATGATCCACCCGAACATGGCCACGATGCTGCTCTTTATGACCACCGACGCCAAGGTCACGCCCGCTGCGCTGCAAAAGGCGCTGTCCACCGTCGTGCCCGCCACCTTCAACCAGATTTCGGTTGACGGCGATACCTCCACGAACGACACCGTGCTGCTGCTGGCCAGCGGCCTGTCCGGCGCAGAAATTGCCGAGGGCACGCCCGATTACGATACGTTTGTCGCCGCGCTGACCGAGGTTGCTGAGCATCTGAGCCGTGAGCTGGCCGGTGACGGCGAGGGCGCAACGAAGCTGCTGGAATGCACCGTGACCGGTGCGCCCGACCTGGCGACGGCCCGCGCTGTGTCCAAGAGCGTCATCCACTCCACCCTGTTCAAGGCCGCCATGTTCGGCGCGGACGCCAACTGGGGCCGCGTGCTCTGCGCCATCGGCTACACGCCGGGCGATTTCGACATCAGCAAGACGTCGGTGCGCCTCAAGAGCAAGGCCGGTGAGGTCTTTGTCTGCGAGAACGCCGCCTACCACCCCTACAGTGAGGACGAGGCCGCTGTGGTGCTCAAGGAGGACGAGATCGACATCCTCGTGGACCTTGGCAGCGGCGACGCCACCGCCAAGGCCTGGGGCTGCGATCTGACGTATGATTATGTGAAGATCAATGGGGATTACAGAACCTGAATAAGTATGGCTTCCCCCTCGGGGCTGCGCCCGCAGGCGCGTGTCGGAGCGCAACCGCCGAAGGCGGCTCTTAGCGCGTAGACTGAAGCCGACTGATGAGGGCAGAGCTTACGGCGGTAACCCGCTCACGGGCAATCGCAGCAGGCTTGCCCCTCATCCGGCCCTGCGGGGCCACCTTCCCCCAAGGGGGAAGGCTTTAGGAGTAGGGGATGCGGAGGAACACAATGCAAAAAACGAACAAATGGCCCTGCTGTTCAGCGAGGCTACACCTTATATCCAGAAATACCACGGTAAAACGCTGGTTATAAAGTACGGCGGCAACGCGATGGTCAACGATGACCTCAAGCTGGCCGTCATGAACGACCTGGTCACGCTGACGCTGCTCGGCGTGCGTGTCGTGCTGGTGCACGGCGGCGGCCCGGCTATTAACAGTATGCTGAAAAAGGGTGGGCAAGAGTCCAATTTGTGGGCGGCCTGCGCTACACTGATGAGGAGACCATGGGCATCGTCCAGCAGGTGCTGGCCGGGCAGGTCAACAAGGATCTGGTCGCGCTGCTCAAGGGCCGCGGCGTCGGCCTGTGCGGCATGGACGGCCACATGATCATGTGCAAGCGCAAGTCGGACGTTGACCTCGGCTACGTCGGTGAGATCGAGAAGGTCAACACGACGCTGATCGACCACCTGCTGGCCGACAGCTTTATCCCGGTCATTGCCACCGTCGGCATGGACGACAACGGCGTCCCCTACAACATCAACGCCGACACTGCCGCAGCGGAGATCGCCATTGCCCTGCACGCCGAAAAGCTCGTCAGCATGACGGATATTGTCGGCCTGCTCTATGATAAGAACGACGAGTCTACGCTCATCCCCGAGGTCGAGGTCTCCGAGATCGAGGGTTACAAGGCCGCGGGCGTCATTGCGGGCGGTATGCTGCCCAAGATCGAGGGCATGGCCGACGCCATCTATCAGGGCGTCCACGAGGCCGTCATCATCGATGGCCGCGTCCCGCACTCGATCCTGCTCGAGATGTTCAGCGACAGAGGCGCAGGCACGATGTTCTATCGGAGAGGAAACCGGTAAATGGCTTCCCCGAGGGGCTGCGCCCGCAGGCGCGTGTCGGAGCGCAACCGCCGAAGGCGGCTCTTAGCGCGTAGACTGAAGCTGTCAGCGGCCCCGCCCGCTGACTGATGAGGGCGAAGTGTTTGGCGCGGTCCCGCAAGCGGGCAGCCGCAGGACACTTGCCCCTCATCCGGCCTGCGGCCACCTTCCCCCAAGGGGGTAAGGCTTCAAAGCGGGCCGCCTTCCCGCGAAGGGGAAGGCTTTTGCGTATGATAAAAAGGGGGGTTCACCCAATTGAATACCGAAAAGTTATTCCCGTGATAACGACTACATCCTCCACACCTATGGCCGCAGCCAGGTCGTGCTGGCGGAGGGCGAGGGCATGACGGCCAGGGACGCCGACGGCAAGAGCTACCTTGACTTCACGTCGGGCATCGGCGTCAACTCGCTGGGCTACTGCCACCCCGCGTGGGTCAGGGCTGTGGCCGACCAGGCCGCAACGCTGCAGCACACGTCGAACCTGTATTACACCGCCCCCGACGGCAAGCTGGCGTAAAAAAGCTCTGCCGCCGCACCGGGCTGGACGCCGTGTTCTTCGGCAACTCGGGTGCCGAGGCCAACGAGGGCGCGATCAAGTGCGCCCGCAAATACAGCGTAGATACCTATGGCGAGAGCCGGAATAAGGTCATCACGCTGGTCAACTCCTTCCATGGCCGCACACTGGCGACCCTGACCGCCACCGGCCAGGACGTGTTCCACCACGACTTCGGCCCCTTCCCGGGAAATTTTGACTACGTGCCCGCGGGCGACTTTGCTGCGCTGGAAAAGGCCGCCGACAAGAACACCTGCGCCGTCATGATGGAGCTGGTGCAGGGCGAGGGCGGCGTCGTCGCGCTGGACGCGGACTACGTCGCCAGGGTCGCGGCGTTCTGCAGGGGAAAAAGACATCCTCGTCATTGTGGACGAGGTGCAGACCGGCGTGGGCCGCACCGGCAAGTTCCTGGCGTGCGAGCATTTTGATCTGCACCCCGACATCGTCACGCTGGCGAAGGGGCTCGGCGGCGGTCTGCCCATCGGCGCGGTGCTGATGAACAAAAAGGTCGCCGACCACATGAAGCCCGGCTCCCACGGCTCGACGTTCGGCGGCAACCCGGTCTGCTGCGCCGGTGCGCTGGCCGTGCTGGACGAGATGGACGACGACTTCCTCGCCAACGTCAACGAGCGCGCGGTCCAGCTGCGCGCCGGGCTGGCGAAGCTGCCCCATGTCAGGGAGGTCAGCGGCCTCGGCCTGATGGTGGGCATCGCGTTTGACGACGGCATCAAGGCCGCCGACGTCCGCGCCGCCTGCGAGAAGGCGGGTCTGCTGGTGCTGACCGCCAAGACCCGCCTGCGTCTGCTGCCGCCGCTGATCCTGACGGCGGACGACGTGGACGACGCGCTGGCGATTTTGCGCAGCGTACTGGAGAAATGCGTATGAAACATCTGCTGAAGCTGGGCGGCATGACGTCCGAGGAAATTCTGCACATTCTGGATGTGGCCGACGAGTACAAGCGGCTGCACAAGGACGGCGTGGACCCGAAGGATCTGCAGGGCAAGGCGGTGGCGCTGGTTTTCGCCAAAAACTCCACCCGCACCCGCCCACCGCGGCGAGGAGATCGCCCCCGATGTGCTGGAAGCCCACGCCGACGAAATTTTCGACGAGGCGGAGAACCGCATCTACGTGGAAAAGGCCGTGCTGGCGGTGCTGCTGGCGGGAAAATAAGAGTATTGCAGTAAGAGGAGCGGCAGGGGAGCGCGAGCGCGCGAACCTGCCGATTTTTTTGGAGGTAATGGGGAAACGGGAGGCTGCGGAGGGGTCAAGACCCCTCCCTACGATGCAAAAGATAAACGGGCGGCAGCGGCGAAGCTGCGGCGGGGTGAGGGCACCCCGCCCTACGGACTGTGGAAAAGTGGGATGTAGGGCGGCCTGCCCCCAGGCCGCCGTGCCCTTTTGCGACAAGGAGAAGCCTTGCGGATCATTGTAGGGGGCGGCGTCCCCGACGCCCCGCGGAGGGGTCAAGACCCCTCCCTACGATGCAAAAGATAAACGGGCGGCAATGGCAAGGCTACGGGCCGGGCATGCCCGGCCCCTACGGGGGCTGTTTCCGGCCACTTGACGCCATGTGGTATACTGGGTATATCACTGTCAGGAGGTACACTATGCCAAAACAAACGATCCAACAAAAAATTCCGCCATGCGCTGGGCCGGTTTACCGCCAAACGGATCGCTATGATCCTGCTGGGCACGGCCATCCTGTCGTTCGGCATCCATAATATCCACCAGCGCACCGCCATCACCGAGGGCGGCATCATCGGCCTGGTGCTGCTCATCAACCATTGGCTCGGCGTGCCCGCGTCGGTGGCGTCGCCCCTGCTCGACGCGGCCAGCTACGCGCTGGCGTTCAAATTTCTCGGGTGGGACTTTTTGCTCTCGGCAGGGGTGGCCAGCGTGAGCCTGGCCGGGTTCTATAGGATCTGGGAATGCCTGCCCCCGATGCTGCCCGACCTGACGCCCTGGCCGCTGGCGGCGGCGCTGCTGGGCGGCGTGTTCGTCGGCGTCGGCGTGGGGCTCATCGTGCGGCAGGGCGGTCCAGCGGCGGCGACGACGCCCTCGCCCTTGTCATTCATAAGCTGACCGGGTGGCGGCTCTCCCGCGCCTACCTGTTCACCGATCTGACCATCCTGTTCGCGTCGCTGTCCTACATCCCGTTCCGGCGCATCGCGATTTTCCCTCGTTACGGTCACGGTGTCGTCGCTGCTCATCGATTTTATCAAGGAATGGCAGCCGAAAACAAATGTGTTAAAAACGCGCGGAACGCTTGTACATAGCGGGAAAATTGCGGTATAATAGGCTGTGTACTTTTTGCAATGACACCCACGGAGGTCTGCGATATGAAACTTACCCGCAAGCTCGCGGCACTGGCAATGGCCGTGCTGCTGGCAGTCAGCCTGACGGCCTGCTCCCCGAAGCAGGTCGCCCAGGATATGGTCGTGCATCTGGTCCACAAGCTGGGCCTGGTCGAGGAATCCGACGAGGATGACACCGACACCACCACAAAAGCGCCCGCCGGCGGCAGCGTGGAGTTCCCCGCCGAGATGGACACCACCGCGGCCCGCGTTGTGACCTACCCGGTAGAGAACACGCTGTATGTCTCTTTTAACGGCATTGCCAACCGCTCCACCGAGTATTTCGTGGCGGGCGGTGACAGCATGACCGTGACCGGCTACGCCACCACCGAGGCCAGCAACGAGAAATATATGTACTTCAAGATCGCGTTCTGGGAGCTGTCTGACGACAAGACGATGACCAGCTACGTGCCGGACTCGACGATCTACTACTGCGCCGACGGTGCCGATTACCAGTACAACGTGACCGGCCTGACCGCGGGCAAGCAGTACAAAATCACGATCAGCTATGACAACGGCAACAAGTATTATGTCACCGGCGGCCTGAAGGTCGAGGGTCTGGGCAGCACCGAGCTGAACACCTACGGCGACGATACGACGACCGGCTGATAACGGCAGCAATGCCGCCCGTGCCGCTTGCGGCAGGGCGGCTTTTTGGTTTGTATTGCAGGGACCGCACAACACAGAGAGGAATTGGAACATGGATAAAAAATCAGCTGCGCAACACGCTGATGCTTATGGCCTGCGCATTCATCTGGGGCACGGCCTTTGTGGCGCAGAGCGTCGGCAGCGATTATATGGGCCCGTACACGTTTCTGGCCAGCCGCAGCTGGCTGGCCTGTGCGTTTCTGCTGGGCCTGATGGCCGTGCTGCGCAAGATGGGCAAAACGAACCCCGCCGCGGAGCCGGGCTTCTGGCAGAACAAAAAATGTGCTGCTGCGCGGCGGTATTTTCTGCGGTGTGGCGCTGTTTGCGGCGTCCGCCGCGCAGCAGATGGGCATTGGCACGACCAGCACGGCCAAGGCGGGCTTTATGACGGCGCTCTACGTTGTGCTGGTGCCGGTGGCGGGGGGTTTTCCTGGGCAGCCGCCCCGGCGCCAAGCTGTGGTGCTGTGTCGCGGCCAGCGTCGTGGGGCTGTATCTGCTCTGTCTGGCTGGGCGCGACACGCTGAGCCTGACCGGCGGCGAGTGGCAGCTTTTGGTCTGCGCGATCCTGTTCACGGCGCAGATCATGCTGGTCAACCATTTCAGCCCGCAGCTCGACGGCATCCAGCTGAGCTTTGTGCAGTTCTTTGTGGTCTCGGTTTTGTCCACGATTTTCGCGTTTGTCTTTGAGGCCCCGTCGCCCGACCAGTTCCGCGCCGCGGCGGTCTCGATTGCCTATTGCGGCATCATGTCCAGCGGCGTGGCCTACACGCTGCAGATCGTCGGCCAGAAGGAGCTGGACCCGACGATTGCCAGTCTGGCGATGTGTCTCGAGAGTGTGTTCAGCGCCCTGGCCGGTTGGCTGATCCTAGGCGAGACGCTCTCTGCCACCGAGCTGTGCGGCTGCGCGCTGATGTTCGGCGCGATTGTGGTGAGTCAGCTGCCGGAGAAACGACTGAAGGGGTAACGGCAGCTCTGTAGGGGCGGCATATATGCCGCCCGCAGCCTACCGCGGCAACCCGTCAACGGGAAAGGGGGCGGGCTGCCGCCCTCCCTTGCCCCTCTCGTCCGCAACCCATTCACAGCAGTCCGTAGGGGCCGGGCATGCCCGGCCCGCAGCCTTGCCATTACCGCCCATGTATCTATTGCTCCGTAGGGAGGGGTCTTGAGCCCCCCTCCGTAACTTCACGTCAAATCCCGTCAACGTTCCGCCTGTAGGGGAGAGATTCATCCCTCCCGGTTGTTCGCGCCGCCGCTCATTCCGCGGGGCGTCGGGGACGCCGCCCCCTACAACATTCACCGCCGCCCTTCCTTAACAACCATCCTACCCCACCTCAAGGAGCCACCCATGCAGGATCTGCGCAAAATCTTCCGTTATGCCCGCCCGTACCGGCGCGATCTGTTCGCGGCGGTGGGGCTGATCTTTATTGAATGTATCTTTGAAATGGTCATCCCCGTCCTGATGTCCACCCTCGTGGATGACGGCGTGCCCGCCCATAACATGGCCGTCATCTTCCGGCAGGGCGGGCTGATGATTTTGTGCGCGGTGCTTGCGCTTATCACGGGGCTGCTGTATGCGCGGTACGCGGCGCGGTTCGCAAACGGGTTCGCGGCGGAGCTGCGCATGGCGGAGTATGCCGCCGTGCAGAAATTCGACTTCGCCAACCTCGACCGCTTCTCCGATGCGTCCCTCGTCACCCGCATGACCACCGACGTCACGGTCATGCTCAACGCCGTCAACGCCGGTCTGCGTCCGCTGGTGCGCAGCCCGGTCATGCTCTGCATGGGGCTGGCGATGGCCTGCGTGCTCAGCCCGCGGCTGACGATTGTATTCCTCGTCACAACGCCGATCCTGGCCGCCGTCCTCGCCTGGATCGTCACAAAGGTCGGCCCGCTCTATGGCCGCCAGCAGAGCGCCGTGGATCACCTGAATGGCCGCATCCAAGAGTCCCTGACCGCCATCCGCGCCATCAAGGCGTTCGTCCGCGGCGACTACGAGAACGCCCAGTTCGACACCGTCAACACGGAATTAAGCGATGCTTCGACGGAAACCTTCCGCTATGCCGTCCTCAACCTGCCAGCGTTCCAGACCGTCATGTATACGGCCATCGTCTGCATCCTTTGGTTCGGCGGCAATTATATCCTCGTCGGCACGATGTCCGTCGGCCAGCTGACGGCGTTTTTGAGCTATGTTTTGCAGGTGCTCAACTCGGTCATGATGTTCTCCGGCGTCTTTCTGCAGATGTCCCGCTCGCTGGCCAGCGCCCGCCGCATCCGTGAGGTCCTGACCGAGACGCCCGACCTTGCGAATGCCGCCGCGCCGGTGGACACCATCCCCGACGGCCAAATCGACTTTGACCACGTCAGCTTCAAATACAATGCCAAAGCGGAGAAAAATGCCCTCTCCGACATCACGCTCCACATCCCGGCAGGTGCGACGGTGGGCATCATCGGCGGCACGGGCGCGGCCAAAACGACGCTCGTCCAGCTTATTCCGCGCCTGTACGACGCCACCGAGGGCACGGTCCGGGTCGGCGGGCGCGACGTCCGCGGCTACGATGTGAACGCCCTGCGGGACGCCGTCGGCATCGTGCTGCAAAAGAACCTGCTGTTCTCCGGCACGATCCGCGACAACCTGAAATGGGGCGATCCCGACGCGACGGACGACGACCTCTGGGCCGCCTGCCGCGCCGCCCATGCGGACGAATTTTTGTCCCGGATGCCCGACGGCCTTGACACCGACCTGGGCCAGGGCGGGTGCAACGTCTCGGGCGGGCAGAAGCAGCGCCTCTGCATCGCGCGGACGCTGCTCAAGCACCCGAAGGTGCTGATTTTCGACGACTCCACCAGCGCCGTGGACACGGCGACGGAGTCGGGCATCCGCCATGCGCTGGCCGGACTGGGCAGCGTGACAAAGCTCATCATTGCCCAGCGCATCACGTCGGTGCAGAGCGCCGACCTCATCGTCATTCTGGACGACGGGCGGCTGCATGCCGTGGGCACGCATGACGAGCTGCTGGCAAAAGATAAGATCTATCAGGAAATTTACCATTCCCAGATGAAAGGGGGCGACGCAGATGGCGAAGCCATTCGGCGGTAAGCGCCCGCAGGACCTGCGGCACACGCTGCGCCGCTTCATGGACTATCTGGGCCGCCACAAAATCATGCTCGGCGTCGTCGGCCTGCTGGCGGCGGTCAGTGCGCTGGCCGCGCTGCTGGGCACCTACATGATCCGCCCCATCGTCAACGGCGTGCTGGAAAACGGCAGCGCCGCCTATCTGGCCGGTGTCGTGGCGCTGACCGCGGGCATCTACATCGTCGGCGCACTGTCTACCTTGGGCTACACCCAGCTCATGGTCCGTGCCGCGCAGAAGATTTTGCAGGACATCCGCCGCGACCTGTTCGCACATCTGCAGACGCTGCCGCTGCACTACTTTGACACGAACCGCAAGGGCGATCTGATGAGCCTGTTCACGAACGACGTGGACACGATCTCGGACGCGCTGAACAACAGCTTTGCGGTGGTCATCCAGACCTTTATTCAGGTCGCAGGCACGCTGCTTTTGCTGTTCGTCCTCAACTGGCGGCTCTCGCTGCTGGTGGTCGTTGGCTATATTGCTATGTTCTGGTATATCAACTACTCGACACAGCGCAGCCGCGCCTTTTATGCGCGCCAGCAGGCCAGCCTCGGTGAGCTGGACGCCTACATGGAGGAGATGATCGCCGGGCAGAAGGTCGTCAAGGTGTTCAACCACCAGCAGGCCGACATGGCCGCCTTTGCCGCCCGCAATGAGAAGCTGCGCGAGGCAGGCACCGGCGCGCAGAGCTACGCCGCCACGATGATTCCCGCCGTCGTCAGCATCGGCTACCTGAACTACGCGATCATTGCGGTGGTCGGCGGCCTCATGGTCATGTGGGGCTGGTCCGACCTCGGCAGCCTGGCCAGCTATCTGGTCTTTGTGCGCCAGACGACGCTGCCCATCAACCAGCTGACCCAGCAGGGCAACTTCCTGCTGGCGGCGCTGGCGGGCGCGGAGCGTATCTTCACGGTCATGGAGGAAAAGCCGGAGATCGACGAGGGCACGGTGGAGCTGGTCAGCGTGCGGGAAAACAGCGATGGTACGTTGACCGAGTGCGCCGGGAGCACGGGCTGCTGGGCCTGGTGTGACCGCCGCCGCCCCGACGTCCCGCTCGAGCCGCTGCACGGCGACGTGCGGTTCCACGACGTCAGCTTTGGCTATACGCCGGACCGGATGATTCTGCAGAACCTCTCGCTCTACGCCAAGCCGGGGCAAAAAATTGCCTTTGTCGGCTCCACGGGCGCGGGCAAGACCACGATTACCAACCTCATCAACCGCTTTTATGAGGTGTCGGGCGGGTCCATCACCTACGACGGCATGGATGTGCGGCTCATCAAGAAAAACGATCTGCGCCGCTCGCTGGGCGTCGTCTTGCAGGACACCCACCTGTTCACCGGCACGGTGGCGGACAACATCCGCTTCGGCAAGCTGGACGCGACGCAGGCGGAAATTGAAAAGGCGGCCAAAATTTGCGAACGCCGACTCCTTCATCCGCCGCCTGCCGCAGGGCTACAACACGATGGTGACGAGCGACGGCGCAAACCTGAGCCAGGGACAGCGCCAGCTGCTGGCCATCGCCCGCGCCGCCGTCGCCGACCCGCCGGTGCTGATTCTGGACGAGGCCACGTCGAGCATCGACACCCGCACCGAGGCGCTGATCCAGAAGGGCATGGACGGCCTGATGGAGGGCCGCACGGTGTTTGTCATCGCGCACCGGCTTTCCACGGTGCGCAACGCGGACGCCATCATCGTGCTGGAGCATGGCCATATCATTGAGCGCGGCACCCACGACGAGCTGCTGGCCAAAAATGGGCGAGTATTACCAGCTGTATCACGGGATGTTTGAACTGGCGTAAAGATTCATGCCTCCCTCTGCGAGGGAGGTGCCCCGAAGGGGCGGAGGGAGAGAACCTTGCAATAGCCCGAAATGCTTCGGATTGCCGCAAGGTTCTC
>ENA-OQES01000834-OQES01000834.1-human-gut-metagenome-genome-assembly--contig:-NODE-834-length-12373-cov-2.316348_pt1 | contig 12373 bp, 12 predicted proteins | sample MGYA00242798_ERZ504641 | MGnify/ENA primary metagenome ERZ504641 (study PRJEB26092, sample SAMD00036327) | human gut metagenome | host: Homo sapiens | study: EMG produced TPA metagenomics assembly of... | reverse complement strand
GGTAAAGGAGAATATCATGCAGAAAATAGGAAGAAATGATCCCTGCTGGTGCGGCAGCGGACATAAATATAAAAATTGCCATATGGATTTTGACGTAAAACTGTCAGAATACCGTCACAAAGGTTCCAAGGTACCAAGTCATGCCATGATCGAAAAATCCGGAGCAGATCGCAGCAATCCGCGAAAGCGCAAAGATCAATGTGTCTGTTTTGGATTATGTTGCAGAACATATCTGTGCCGGCATCTCAACCGAGCAGATCGATCTGTGGGTTTACGAACAGACTACTCACAGAGGCGGAATTCCGGCTCCCTTAAACTATGAAGGATTTCCAAAGAGCGTCTGCACCTCTGTAAACGATCAGGTATGCCATGGTATCCCTTCTGCTGATGTGATCTTAAAAGATGGTGATATCATTAATGTAGACGTTTCTACTATTTATAAAGGATACTACTCCGACTCTTCCAGAATGTTCTGTATCGGTGAAGTCTCCCCTGAAAAGAAGCGTCTGGTAGAGGTAACCAAACAGGCGATCGAAGAAGGTTTAAAACAGGTACGGCCATGGGGACACTTAGGTGATATGGGTCAGGCCATCAACGACTATGCTACTGCAAACGGTTATACCGTTGTCCGGGAGATCGGCGGTCACGGCGTAGGCCTGGAATTCCACGAAGATCCATGGGTAAGTTTTGTTTCTAAAAAAGGAACAGAGATGCTTATGGTTCCGGGTATGATCTTTACCATTGAACCTATGATCAATATGGGGAAAAGCAGATATCTTCGTTGACGCGGAAAATGACTGGACCATCTATACAGATGACGGTATGCCTTCCGCCCAGTGGGAGATCCAGGTTCTGATCACAGAGGATGGATACGAGATCCTTTCCTGGTAACAGGATCCGGCAGCCAGATCTGTCTCTTACAGGTCTGGCTGCCGTTCTGTAAACGATATATCCGAAACATTCAAAAACTTATTTTCTATATTTAATTCCAGCCGTCTGGCAGATATTTTCTGGTGTTTTCGATCATATCATGTACCAGGCTGCGCACCTGTGCCTCCTGAGGCTGCTTTCCCTTTACAACAGGGTCATGCAGGAAAGCCTGTACTACCAGTTCTTCATCACAGGTAAGTGCTGCCTTTAAGGTCCTCTCATGGTTTTCAATGTGAGGCATCAGCAGGGCTTTTACATTTTCAGGTACTTTCCCTGCAGCCACCGGATGGATACTGTCTCTGTCAAACAGGGCGTTTGTCTCTACCAGGGCATTTTCCGGAAGATTTGGGATCTGACCGGCTGTATTTGGGATATTTACATTGCTGACTACACGTCCCAGTCCACACAGTGCCTTGATCAGAAGAATTCCCTCTTCTCCTGTTGGCGTCAGATCGATCTCCTCTTCTCCTGCTGCCAGTCTGTGACTTCTCTCCAGACGTTTCTTCAGATCTTCTTTTCTCCAGTCTACTGTTGTCAGACCGAACTTCCAGGAAGCAACTGTTTCCGGATCATTCAGATACTCATTTCCAGGCATAAATTCCGCCAGATGACGGTCTCCTGCTGCTGCGATCAGCCCATACCTGCAAAAAATGATCCATTTTTCACACGATTGGCGCATTTAAAACGAATGAATTCATCCAGTTTTCACCTTCCAGCTGATAACCTTCTTCAAAATGATGATCTATATAATTCTTGTATACAGGGAATAAGTCAACTCCTTTATAACTTGCCTCCGTAAACCAGGTGAAATGGTTGATCCCCACTACATTTACATGAATATCATGCCAGTCTGCAATCTTGTCTCCTGTTTCTTCTTCGTAGATACCCCCTTAAAACCTTCTGGGTACCAAATACCTCATGGCAGCAGCCAAATGCCTTGATCTGCGGAAATACATGATACAGTGTTTTCACACACAGGGACATAGGATTGGTATAATTGATCACCCAGCAATCAGGAGCATACTTTTTTGATCGCCTCTGCGATCTCTACAAACATAGGGATCGTGCGCAGCCCTCTTATGATCCCGCCTGGGCCTGCTGTATCACCTACTGACTGATAAATACCAAGGCGCTCCGGCAGATGTACATCGGAAGCCATCTCATCAAAAGTTCCCGGTAAAATAGAGATCACTGCAAAATCACAGCCTGTAAGAACTTCTTTCAAACTGTCCTTTACCTCAAACTTCCAGTCTCCCTTTGCCTCCGGTCGGTTCATCAGGTGATTGCCGATCACTTCATTGGTCTGTGCTGCTTTCCTGTCAATGTCATATAAACGGATGGTTCCGCTGATCTCGTCTTCCAGTGCCAGATCCGTCATAAATGTCCACGCCCATCCTCTGGAACCTCCTCCATGTATGAATCTGAATATCAGAAACTTTTCCTTTACTGTACTTCATATACGCTGCCTCCTGTTACAATATGTGTCCTTTATGTAGGTCCTTTTATGTGTCTCAATTTTAGAATAAAATATGTAAAATCGCTAACAAAATCAGATATACTTTTTGTAGTTTTTATCTTATCGGCTACGTTTTAAATGCAACTCTATGCTATAATAGGCGCAGCAGGAACAGGAGCACTTATCATTATGGAACAGGACACACTTTATCTTTCTTTCAGTGAAATACCTGACGCATCTGAAAATTTTATTTAAAGGGGAAATTCCCGGCATTTTCGTTGAAGAAGCCATCCGCAGCCACAGTTTTTCCATGGTCACACGCCATTTTCATGAAAGCCTGGAATTATATTTTCTCATAGAAGGGGAACGTTTTTATTTCGTAGAACAGGATACCTATCATTTGCAGGAACATATGGCTATCCTGGTAGACCAGAACCAGATCCATAAAACCTGCCCTGCAGGTACAGGGAAAAAAGCACCACCGTTTTCTGATGCAGTTAGAAGGACCTGTATTAGACCAGCTTCTCCGCCTGTGTGGATCTGTAAGTCTGGAAGAATTTGGAAATGCCTATCGTGGTATTACAAGATTTTCTGTGGATCAATGGGCTCAGATTCTTTCCCTTCTGACACAGATCAAGGAACAATTTACACTTATCTCATCCCGGACAACTCCTGGCAATAAACAGGACACAATGACTGCCAACGGTTTGATCCGTCTGTATACCGTTCAGCTTCTCCTTCTCCTGATCCAGATCAGAAGGACGCAGGAAGAGGGCGGCTGGAAGGAAAACCTTCAAAACAATCTGGTCCACACAGGTATGTATCAGCAGGTACATGATATTGCTATTTATCTCCAAAATCACTGCAGTGAGAAAAAGCAGCCTGGATCAGATCGCTACCCATTTTTTGCATCAGCCGTTCCTACTTGACCCGGATCTTTCGCAAATGTTACCGGTTTTCACCATTACAGAATACCAGAACATCTGCCGCATCAAAAAATGCCCAGCTTCTCCTGCGAGAAACTGAGCTTTCCATGACGGATATTGCCCTTGAAGCGGGCTTTATAAATCTCCCCTATTTTGAACGAGTATTTCGCAAAACTACTTCTCTTACACCCCTTCAATACCGCCGTCAGATGCGGCCATATTCATAACCTGACATTTCATATACCTGGATTCGGGCATCACACTGCCCTTTAAGTCCTGCTTTTCCCTGTTTACCATACACACGGGTAGTAAATACCTGGCTTCCCTTATTAATAAACAGTTCCAAAGAAGTTGTGTCCGCAAACAAAGTAAGGTCTGTCAGTTCTTCGATCCATACCTTGCGGATCGTCCTGCCGCTTCCACAGTTACCCAGGTCCAGCGTCAGAACATGATCCATATAGGTCAGTTTTACTCCATCGCTGATGGAAAATTCCATACTTTTTGCAATCCTTAAAGTCGATCTGCACTTTGGCACATTTGGGTAGTTCCAAATTTTGGAATTCTTCTTTGGAAATGTTCTGCCATTCCGGCAAAGTTTCTCCAATTCCTTTACCGGCTCCTGATACAGCTTTCCATCCCTTATATGGAGCTGTCTCGGGATCGTTAAGGCATGCTGCCAGCCATTTTTTTACAGTAGGATTTGTATAATCTGCATCCGGTATTCCCATCCATCCGATCAGGATCCGTCTTCCCTGCTGATCCTCAAAGGTCTGCGGAGCATAAAAATCAAATCCCCGGTCTACCATCTGAAAATTATCTGTAGTCTTAATTACCCAGGTTCCCGGTGTAAAATCATAATCTAACGGAATACATACACACTGATGGACATTCCAGTAATCATATCCCTTCTTTTCTACACCCTGAGGGCAACAGATCAGACACAGCTGCCATCCAGTTCAAAAAGATCCGGGCATTCCCACATATAGCCAAAGGCATTTTCTGTGGTGATCCGTCCATGATATTTCCAGTTTGTCAGGTCATCGGAACGGTATACCAGTACCAGGCCCTTGCTCTCTTTGTCCCTTGCTCCTAAGACCATGTAATAGCCATCTTCCCTCTTAATGATCTTTGGATCCCTTACATGGGCACTGATATCTGCCGGATAATCACTGTTGGTCATCAGGCATTTCTTCGGTGAAAAATGCATTCCGTCTTCGCTGGTGACATACATGGTATTGCTGACTCTTCCACTGTTGATGTAATCATAATCCGGGCGGTCAAACAATTTTACATTTCCTGTATAAAAGAAGTTGATCTTCCCATTTTCACAGAAAGCAGAGCCGGAATATACGCCATGAGCATCCTCATCGCTGTCCGGGAATAAGACCGGCTGGCACTGTTCATAGGTAACAAGATCCTTTGGTTTTATAATGACCCCACAGTTTTAATTCTCCGGTTGGCTCAAATGGGGGGTATACTGATAATAAATGTAGGTATTCTCCTTTAAACTGACAGAGACCATTGGGATCATTCATCCAGCCGGTTTCCGGCATCAGGTGAAATGCAAGCCGGTCCGGGTCTTCTGCCACCTGTTTTCTGTATGCCTCATTTTCCCCATACCATGTTTCATAATCTTTCTGAAATACTTTCTCATATTTTTTCAAGGGATGCCTCCTGCTATTGCCAGCTGTATTATTTGTAGTCTTACTTTCTGGTTACTTTTACTGCCGCGGTATTCTCGTCTGCATTTTCACTGGAAAGTGGGGTAATATCCAGGTTCATTGCTTCCGGGAAGATCATCATAGTCTGTGGATTTAAACCTTTTTCCCGGATAAAGTCCAGGTCTGCTTTTAAAAGCTTATCGCCCTTCTTTACTGTATCGCCCTGGGTAACAAACGCTTCAAACCCTTCGCCGTCTAACTGTACCGTGTTGATACCTACGTGAATGAGCAGTTCCACGCCATCGGCAGATTTGATACCAACTGCATGTTTGGTAGGGAATAATAAAGATACAGTACCATCACATGGAGCATAAACGGTTCCGTCTGCTGCTTCTACTGCAATACCATCACCTAACATTTTGGATGCGAACATTTCATCTGCAGACTCTGTTACAGGAAGGACTTTTCCTTTCATCGGGGGATGTAAAGGTAAGTTCCTGGTTTTCCTGTGCTGTTTCTGCAGTCTCTTCTGGTTCTGTTACAACTGCTTCCGGTTTGATCTCATCTGTTGTTGCTTTCACATCAGAATTCACTTCTGCTTCTTTATCTGCATCTGTAGTTTTAGCTTCTACTTCTGCTGTTTCTTTCTCAATCCATTTTTTTCCCAGAATACAACAGTCAGTCCAAAGGATACTGCCATAGAAAGGATCAGACCGATGGCAAAGTGACCATAATCTTCCGGCTTCATGGAGATAAATCCAGGGAGTCCGGCTGCGCCTAAAGCCTGTGCCAGTGTTTTAGTCCATGCAAGATAAGCACTTCCTACACCGGAACCAATAATTGCTGCATCAAAAATGGATATTTCAGTTTTAAGGTCACACCAAACATAGCCGGCTCTGTGATACCTAAAAGAGCGGATACACCAGATGCGGAACAAATAGATTTTAATTTTTCGTTTTTGGTAAGCAGCAGCACTGCAAGAACAGCTGCTCCCTGTGCCACGTTATTCATACTAGCTGTAGAGAAGATAAAGCTTCCGCCTGTATGAACACTGTCTGCTAAAAGCTGAGTCTCAATGGCAATGAAGCTGTGATGCATACCAGTCATAGTGATCGGTGCATAAGTAAGACCGAAGATCGCGCCGCCTACAAAACCAAGAGAATTATAAAGCCATGTAATACCTGCTGCCAGAAGATTTCCTGCCTCTCTTAATACAGGTCCTACAAAAATGAAGGTAAGGAAGGAAGTAATCAGAATAGACAGCAGCGGAGTTGTCAGATTATCCAGCCAGGAAGGTGTTACCTTACGCAGGCGTTTTTGCAATATTTGCAATGATCCATGAAACAGCCAGTACCGGAAGAACGGTTCCCTGATAACCAATAGCTGCCACATTCAGCCCCAGGATATTCCATACAGGCGGATCTGCAATACCAATCTGGTATGCATTTAGAAGATCCGGATGTACCATGATCATACCCATAGCTGCGCCTAAGAAGGCATTTCCGCCAAATTTCTTCGTAGCACTAAATCCGATGAGCACCGGCAAAAATGTAAATGGCGCGCTTGCAAAAGTATTTACTGCTGTTGCCAGGCCTGCCCACTGTGGATAAAGCTCAATGACACTGCTTCCATTTATTAAAGGGGATGTCAGCACATTGTTAAGGCCCATTAAAAGACCGCCTGCAACGATTGCCGGGATAATAGGAACGAAAATGTCACTGAGCATTTTGATAAAGCGCTGGATGGCGTTGCCGCTCTTCTCTTCTTTTTCATTAGATGCCTGCTCTTCTAATGTGCCTAACTGCTTCTGCACTTCTGCACACACCAGATTTACAGTGCCTGAACCAAAAATGATCTGAAACTGGGACTGTGTAAGAAATACTCCTTTACACCCTCTAAATCACTTAAAGCTTCTTCGTTTCTCAGTGAATTATCACGAAGCTGAAAACGAAGTCTGGTAGCACAATGAGCTACTGATTTGATGTTTTTCTTACCGCCCACATACTGAATTACCTGTTCTGCAATTTTTGCGTAATCCATTTTTTACCTTCCCTTTCTTTTTAATGTTCTCTCGGATTTTTTTGTTCCGGAGACATTTCACACAACTATTATTTATAGTGATTATATGACCACACTTTGTGGTATATCCGGTACCAATCTTTGTTTTTCTGTCTCTATTGTAACTATCTCCCCTGTTTGTGATTGGTACCGGTTCCATATTTGTATCATATACCTTTTTGTGTCTAATGTCAATGTTATTTATGGTACCGGTTCCATTGTTGAGTGTAAAAAAATTAAAGGTCATTTTATGCAACTTGCACAAACACGACCTTTTATTACTTTCTTTGCTTTTGGACCCTTTTGGGCCCGGTTCTGCCCTGTCTATTTCCCGTTTATTTTACTGTATTTTCATTCTCACACTTTTTCCAAGTATCATTTCAAAGCCTACGATCTGTTTTTTTCGGTACCGGTTCCTCTCTTATCATCTTAAGAAGAGTCTCCGCTCCCAGATAGCCCAGTCCATAGGAGTCAAAACGCAGGGTGGTAAGCTGTGGAGACAACAATTCGCTTTCATCATAGCCGCCAAAACCGGCTACTGATACCTGCTCCGGAATTAAAATGCCATGCTTTTGCAATATACGGTATGCTCCAAAAGCCAGACGGTCTGTAGCGCAGATCACACCGTCAGGAATTCCTTTCTCAAGGACTTTTTCCATCATTTCCTGGCCGCTTACGTAGCTATAATCTCCTGTTTCTACGGTCATCACCTGGGATCCGCTCTCTTTGATCCCCTCTAAGACTCCCTGGCGGCGGAAAATTCCCACTGCCTCGTCTTCTTCCTCTACGCCTAAATAAGCGATCTTTCCACGGACCCTGCTTCCCATAAAACTTCCCATGGTCTTTCCTGCTGTGTAATCGTCCATAGTTACAGTAATTCCCTCTTCAAAGTTCTGGGCAAGAACTACTACCGGCACCGGCGAATTCATAAGAAGCTGCTTATGTTCCTCGGTAAGAGAAAATGGCACTGAATAAAATACCGTCTACTTTCTGGGTAAAAAAGGCGGTTGATATTTTCCAGTTCCAGCTTTGGGCTGTGATCTGAGTCCTTGATCAAAATGCCTCATATCCCTGACTTCTCAGATAACGGCCAACGCTTGTGACCACACGGCTGGTCACTTTTGAGTTCAAAGTAGGGACGATCACACCAACTGTATTGCTTTCTTTGGCTTTCAGCCTTGCAAAAACTGTTCGGGATATAGTTATTCTCTTTCACCACATTCTGGATCTTTTTTCTCGTCTCTTCTTTGATGCTTCCCCCATTAAAATACCGGGATACTGTACTTTTGGTAACTCCCGCCAGCTCTGCAATATCAGCCATTGTCAGCTTTTCAGCCATGATGCATTTCCCTTTCTTTTTAAAAACCCCGGAGAGTTTTTACGCCCTCCGGGGTTGATTTAACCTAATCTATTCTAACTCACTTTGCAGGATGAATTAGTCATTTCCATAAAGTGCAACCAGCTTAGACAGATGCTCGTAACGCTCTTTTGCTTCTTTCTCGTTACGTGCGAACAGAGTAGCTGCTCTGTCTGGGTTCTTCATGGTTAAGGACAGGTAACGAACCTCGCCCTTTAAGAAGTCCTGATATCCTTCCATCTTAGGAGCCTTAGAATCTAAGGTGAACTTCTTCTCAGCAGCTGGGTTGTAACGGAAGTTGTTCCAGTATCCGCACTCAAGAGCCAGCTTCTCTTCGGTCATAGCCTTGTCCATACCCTTCTTGATACCATGGTTGATACATGGAGCGTAAGCGATGATCAGGGATGGTCCTGGATATGCTTCTGCTTCAGCCAGAGCCTTAACAGTCTGAGCCATATCGCCACCCATACAGATCTGAGCAACGTATACATAACCATAGCTCATTGCAATACCAGCAAGGTCTTTCTTCTTAGTCTCTTTACCGCCTGCAGCGAACTGAGCTACAGCACCGGTCTTAGTAGACTTGGAAGCCTGACCACCTGTATTGGAGTAAACCTCGGTATCGTAAACCATGATGTTGATATCTTTTCCGGAAGCCAGAACGTGGTCTACACCGCCGAAGCCGATATCGTAAGCCCATCCGTCACCACCGAAGATCCACTGGGATTTCTTAGCTAAGAAGTCCTTGTTAGCTACGATCTCTTTGCAGGTTGGGCAGTCAATGCCGTCTAATGCAGCAACTAACTTGTCAGTTGCAGTTCCGTTTAATGCGCCTACAGCGTAGGTATCTAACCATTCCTTGCAAGCAGCCTTAACTTCTTCAGAAGCGTTCTCGTTAGCCATTACAGACTCAACCTTGGACTTTAAGCCATCTCTGATAGCGTTCTGAGCCAGTAACATACCGTAACCAAACTCAGCGTTGTCCTCGAACAGGGAGTTATCCCATGCAGGACCCTGGCCCTTAGCGTTCATGGTGTAAGGTGTAGATGGTGAAGAGTTACCCCAAATAGAAGAGCATCCGGTTGCGTTTGCGATGTACATTCTGTCACCGAACAGCTGGGTGATCAGCTTAGCGTATGGAGTTTCACCACAGCCTGCGCATGCGCCGGAGAACTCAAGGAGAGGTTTCTTGAACTGGCTACCCTTAACAGTGTTCTCTTTGAACTTAGCGATAACTTCTTCCTTAACTGGCAGAGTCTCAGCGAAGTCGTAGTTAGCCTGCTCAGACAGACTAGCCTCTAATGGCTTCATTTCCAGAGCCTTGTTACCCTTCATACCTGGGCAAACGTTAGCACAGGAACCACATCCGGTACAATCCAGAGCAGAGATAGCCATGGAGAACTTGTATCCTGGCATACCAGTCATATCCTTCATCTTCATATCTGCAGGAGCCTTAGCAGCTTCCTCAGCAGTCATAGCTACCGGACGGATAACAGCGTGTGGGCAGACATAAGAACAGAAGTTACACTGGATACAGTTATCAACGTTCCATACAGGAACCTTAACAGCGATACCACGCTTCTCGTATGCAGAAGAACCGGATGGTGTAGAACCATCAACGTAATCCTTGAATGCAGATACAGGCAGTGTGTTACCTTCCTGAGCGCTTACCTTGGTCTGGATGTTGTTTACGAAGTCTACAACTTCCTTTCTTCCCTCGGTAACTACCTTGTAGTCAAGTCCTTCATCTTCGCAGTTAGCCCAGCTTGCTGGAACTTCTACTTTGTGAACGCCCTTGGCACCAGCATCGATAGCTGCCCAGTTCTTCATGACAACGTCTTCACCCTTACGTCCGTAAGTTGCCTTTGCAGCAGCCTTCATCAGCTCGTTAGCCTTTTCAGCTGGGATGATTCCGGTCAGCTCGAAGAATGCGGACTGTAAGATTGTGTTGATACGTGTTGGTCCCATACCGGTCTCGATACCGATCTTAACACCGTCGATGGTGTAGAAGTTGATCTTGTGATCAGCGATGAACTTCTTAACCTGGCCTGGTAAGTGCTTCTCAAGGCCTTCCATATCCCATGCGCAGTTTAACAGGAAGGTACCGCCGTCAACCAGCTCCTGTACCATGTTGTACTTACGTACATAGGATGGATTATGACATGCTACGAAGTTAGCCTTGTGGATTAAGTAGGTAGACTTAATTGGGCTGTGTCCGAAACGCAGATGAGACATTGTAACACCGCCGGACTTCTTAGAGTCATAATCAAAGTATGCCTGAGCATACATATCTGTATTATCACCAATGATCTTGATGGAGTTCTTGTTAGCACCTACGGTACCGTCAGCACCCAGACCCCAGAACTTACAGTTAGTAGTTCCTTCTGGAGTAGTAACTAATGGAGCACCGATCTCAAGAGACAGGTTGGTAACATCATCAACGATACCGATGGTGAATGGAGTCTTAGCTTCATTCTCATATACTGCTACGATCTGAGCAGGTGTGGTATCCTTAGAACCTAAGCCGTAACGTCCGGTTAAGATCTTAACCTGGTCAAACTTGCTTCCCTTAAGAGCAGCAACAACATCCAGGTACAGAGGCTCGCCAATAGCGCCTGGCTCTTTTGTTCTGTCTAATACGGAGATAGTCTTAACAGTTTCTGGAATAGCATCGATCAGAGCCTGTGCACAGAATGGTCTGTACAGACGAACCTTAACAACGCCGACCTTCTTGCCCTGCTTTGTTAAGTAGTCGATGGTCTCTTCAATGGTATCATTTACAGAACCCATAGCGATGATAACATGCTCTGCGTCTGCTGCACCATAGTAGTTGAACAGCTTATAATCTGTACCAAGCTTTGCGTTAACCTTGTCCATGTACTCCTGAACGATTGCTGGAAGAGCATCATAGTATGGGTTGCAAGCTTCTCTTGCCTGGAAGAAGATATCTGGGTTCTGAGCGGAACCTCTCTGGCATGGATGGTTTGGATTTAATGCATGCTTACGGAATTCAGCGATCGCATCCATATCAGCCATATCCTTCAGATCTTCGTAATCCCAGGTCTCGATCTTCTGGATCTCATGAGATGTACGGAAACCATCGAAGAAGTTGATGAAAGGAACTTTACCCTTGATAGCTGCCAGATGAGCAACTGGGGTTAAGTCCATAACTTCCTGTACACTGGACTCGCACAGCATTGCGCATCCAGTCTGACGACAGGCATAAACGTCGGAGTGATCACCGAAAATAGATAATGCATGGCTAGCAAGTGCACGGGCAGATACGTTAAATACGCCTGGCAGCTGCTCACCAGCGATCTTATAAAGGTTAGGGATCATCAGTAACAGACCCTGGGAAGCTGTGTAGGTGGTGGTTAAAGCACCTGCTGCCAGAGAACCGTGTACAGCACCTGCTGCACCAGCCTCAGACTGCATCTCTGTGATCTGAACTTCATGACCAAAAATATTGGTTCTTCCGTCTGTTGCCCACTCATCTGTAGCTTCAGCCATAGGTGAAGATGGGGTAATCGGATAAATAGCCGCTACATCAGTAAATGCATATGATGCATGAGCTGCTGCATGGTTACCATCCATGGTTTTCATTTTTCTTGCCATTTTGATTTCCTCCTGCAATTAGTGAATGAAATATGTATATTATAGTTATATAAAATACATGTGGGTCTGCGTGGGAAATAAACCCTCACAGACTGGCCTATGCTTATTATATCAATTATTCATTAAATTGCAAATGTTTAATTCGTATTACTGCAAAAAATACAATGTATACAGTATAATTTGTGCATTTGTTCAGGTGTTCATGGTTTGAACACGAGTTAGTCTTGTCAAACTATTATATATATACTCAATAAACCGGCAGGTGGTTTTTGGTGAATTTTTTATCTGGCAGTTTTATCATTTTATGCCTTTTTACTGTACAAATCCCTCTATTCTTTCTTGTTCATCAAGTTCGCCATCATGTACAGAC
>ENA-OQES01000833-OQES01000833.1-human-gut-metagenome-genome-assembly--contig:-NODE-833-length-12422-cov-2.177064_pt1 | contig 12422 bp, 14 predicted proteins | sample MGYA00242798_ERZ504641 | MGnify/ENA primary metagenome ERZ504641 (study PRJEB26092, sample SAMD00036327) | human gut metagenome | host: Homo sapiens | study: EMG produced TPA metagenomics assembly of... | reverse complement strand
TTGCTGGGGAGTGACGTTTCATGCCAAATGCGTGGTGCTGACTGCCGGTACTTTCCTAAACGGGCTGATGCACATCGGACACAAGATGCTGGCAGGAGGACGCTGTGCGGAACCGGGCATCGTATCACCTGACTGAATCCATCACCCGGCCACGGCATTACGGCCGGACGCATGAAACGGGTACCCCGGTGCGCATCGACGGAAAGAGCGTACACTTTGACCTGATGGATACACAGGACGGCGAGAATGATTTCCACCGCTTCTCGTTTATCAGCGAACCGCGCCACCTGAAACAACTGCAATGCTGGACCTGCTTTACCAACGAAGAGGTACACGAGATACTACGGAAAGGTCTGCCCGACTCTCCCCCTTTTTCAACGGACAAAATCCAAAGCATCGGACCGCGTTATTGTCCCAGTATAGAAAACCCAAAATCGTAACCTTTCCCCGACAAGCCGCAACATCAGCTTTTTCCTGGAACCCGAAGGAGAAACCACACAGGAACTTTACCTGAACGGGTTCTCTTCTTCACTGCCCATGGACATACAGTTGGCGGCATTGAAGAAAGTACCCGCATTTAAGGACTTGGTAGTCTATCGTCCGGGATACGCCATCGAATATGATTACTTCGACCCCACCCAACTGAAACATACGTTGGAATCGAAAATAATCAAGAACCTGTTCCTTGCCGGACAAGTAAACGGAACTACCGGTTACGAAGAAGCAGGCGGACAGGGAATCATTGCCGGCATCAACGCACACATCAATTGCCACGGTGGCGAACCGTTCACACTGGGACGGGACGAGGCCTACATCGGTGTCTTGATTGACGATCTGGTTACAAAAGGTGTGGACGAACCTTATCGTATGTTCACCTCCCGTGCCGAATACCGCATCCTGCTCCGACAAGACGATGCAGATATGCGCCTTACCGAACGCGCCTACAAGCTGGGACTGGTAAAACAAGACCGTTACGAACATCTTTGCAGCAAACGGGAAGCCGTGAACCAAATCATCGACTTTGCCAAAACCTTCTCCATCAAAGCCGCATTAATCAATGATGCTTTGGAAAGTTTGGGTACTGCCCGTCTGACACACGGCTGCAAACTAATCGACCTGCTGAACCGTCCGCAGATTACCATCGAAAATATAGCCGGCCACATTCCGGCTTTCAAAGCCATGCTGGACCAAATTACCGACCGTAAAGAAGAAGTGATTGAAGCTGCCGAAGTGCTGATCAAATACCAGGGATACATTGACCGCGAACGAATGATCGCCGACAAGATACATCGTCTGGAAGCCATCCGCATCAAAGGCAAGTTCGATTACAACTCATTGAATTCGCTCTCTACCGAAGCCCGGCAGAAACTGATGAAGATAGATCCCGAAACTTTGGCCCAAGCCAGCCGCATACCGGGTATCTCTCCTAGCGACATCAATGTCTTACTAGTCCTGCTGGGACGGTGAAACAAGGTATGTTTCACGTGAAACAAGTAATTTAATAGACTAACAATAAAATACTGGTTATGAGCAAAGAAACGCTTAAAGCAAACTTAAGAGAAATTCCAGATTTCCCCATTCCGGGAATTCTGTTTTACGATGTGACAACCCTGTTCAAAAACCCCGAATGCTTGCAGGAAATACTAGATACTCTATACGAGATGTACAAGGACAAAGGCATCACCAAAGTAGTAGGTATTGAATCGCGTGGCTTCATTATGGGTGGTGCGCTGGCGGCACGGTTAGGTGCCGGATTCGTGATGGCACGCAAGCCGGGCAAACTTCCCGCAGAAGTAGTAGAGGAAACATATGCAAAAGAGTATGGAACCGACACCATTCAGATACATAAAGACGCCATCGATGAGAACGACGTGGTTCTGCTGCACGATGATTTATTGGCTACCGGCGGAACCATGGCGGCCACTCATCGCTTGGTACAAAGATGTGGCGCCAAAAAGATTTTCATCAATTTCATTATCGAACTGGGAGGTCTGAACGGCAGAAAGGCATTCCCCGAAGATATCACGGTGGATACACTGCTTACTTTATAGTGTCACACAACATGTCCGTCAAAAACGGGGCCCCATCATCGTTCACAATGAAAAAAGAGATCTATGGAATGAGATGGACGATGAAACCGAAAGATATATATCTTCAGGCTGTAAGATATATAATGTTACAGCTTGAAGATATATAATGTTACAACCGAAAGATATAGGATGTTGCGGTTGCAACATCAACTCAAGAAACAGTTCTGCCAACCGGCAATATTCAATAAGCATGTATTGGGAAAAAAAAAGAGATTACAACCAATGATTATCTGAAAGGAATTGTACTAAACCTGCCCGACAGCCCGGCATTACCAATACTTGAACTCCGAAGGAACCATTATCTACGTTGGAAAGGCAAAAACCTGAAGCGCAGAGATCTCTTCTTATTTTAATAGAGAACATCCCCCAACGGCTAAGACACGACTTGCTGGTCAGCAAAATTGCAGATATCCGTTATATCGTGGATCAAAAACAGAAGAAGACGGCCCCTTTTACTCAGCAAAACAACCTGATAAAGAAATACAAGCCACGTTACAATGTATTGCTGAAAGACTGACAAGACTTATCCCCTCTATTTGTGTAAGCAACGAATATTTCCCACGTATTTTCAAAACCCGGCAAGTCATCCGCAACGGATCCTCTTATTATGGTCCGTACAGTCACATGCCCTCCATGCTTGCCGTGATGGACTTGATCAAAAAGCTCTACCCCATCCGTACCTGCAAACTCAATCTAAGTCCCGAAAACATTCGCGCCGGCAAGTTCAACGTATGTCTGGAATATCACATAAAGAACTGCAAAGGGCCCTGCATCGGGCAGCAGTCACACGAAGAATACATGAAGAATATCGGTGAAATCGAAAAATATTCTGAAAGGAGATACCCAGATTGTAAGTGACCTGCTGATGGAAGAGATGCAAGCGCTTGCTGCCGAAATGAAATTTGAGGAAGCACAGAAAATAAAAGAGAAATATGACTTGATAGAAAACTATCGTTCCAAGAGCGAAGTCGTTAATTCCATCATTCATAATGTGGATGTGTTCTCCATTGAAATGGAAGAAAATTCAGCCTATATCAACTATCTGCATATCACAAACGGATGCATCAACCAAGCCTTCACCTTCGAATACAAGAAACGTCTGAACGAAACGAAAGAAGAACTTCTACAATTGGGCATTATTGAGATGCGTGAACGATATAAGAGCACTTCCCGCGAAATCATCGTACCTTTTGAACTGGATATGGAGATGAACAATGTATCCTTTACCGTTCCCCAACGAGGAGAAAAGAAGCATTTGCTGGATCTTTCCGTAATGAACGTGAAACAGTATAAAGTGGACCGCTTGAAACAGGCGAAAAATGTTGAATCCTGAACAAAGAAGCGTCCGTCTGATGAAAGAAATCCAGGAGCAGCTGCACATGAAAAAACCTACCGAACCACATCGAATGTTTCGATAATTCCAATATTCAAGGCTCGGACGCGGTGGCCGCCTGCGTCGTTTTCAAAAATGGCGAAACCAAGCAAGAAGGAGTACCGGAAATACATCATCAAGACAGTGACCGGACCCGACGATTACGCCTCGATGAAAGAGGTGGTACGCCGCCGGTATAGCCGTGCCATAGAGGAAGGTTCCCCCCCGTGCCCGACCTCATCATTACCGACGGTGGAAAGGGGCAAATGGAAGTGGTGAGAGAAGTGATAGAGGACGAACTTCATCTGGATATCCCCATAGCCGGACTGGCCAAAGACCGCAAGCACCGCACCTCGGAATTGTTATACGGATTCCCTCCGCTGACCATCGGTGTGAAGCAAAGCACTCCCTTGTTCCATCTGTTGGAAAACATACAGAACGAGGTACACCGCTTCGCCATCACCTTCCACCGGGACAAACGAAGCAAGAGTCAGGTGGCGTCCGCCTTGGACAATATCAAGGGAATAGGCGAAAAAAGAAAGACCGCCCTGCTGAAAACATTCAAAAGCGTCAGCCGCATCAGGCAAGCCTCACTGGAAGAGATTGCAGCCGTGGTAGGTGAAGCAGCCGCTAAAAATATCAAAGAAAATCTCACAGAATAAAAGGGATTTCCTACCTTTGCATACATCTACTACAGGGACATGCTCTGCCTCGTATCAGTCCAGGCAAGAAGCCGGCAACATATTGTCCATTGTAGAAGCGGAAACATTACCGATAAACAACTAGAATTTTTTCTAACAAGAAATTAAAGAATATAAATATGAGAGTAGTTATTCAACGAGTAAGCCACGCCTCTGTTACCATAGAAGGCGTATGCAAATCGGCGATAAAAGAAGGATTCATGATATTGGTTGGCATTGAAGAAGCTGATACACAAGAAGATGCCGACTGGTTATGCAAAAAAAGTAATAGGACTGAGAGTCTTTGACGATGAAAATGGAGTCATGAATAAATCTATCCTAGAGGTAGGAGGCAACATATTGGTGATCAGCCAATTCACACTACACGCATCTACAAAAAAATGGCAACCGTCCCTCCTATATCCGTGCTGCAAAGCATGATGTAGCCATCCCCCTCTACAATTATTTCTGCCAAGAACTGAGCATCGGTCTGGGCAAAGAAGTAGGAACCGGAGAATTCGGAGCAGACATGAAAGTTGAACTTCTGAACAACGGTCCTGTTACTATATGTATGGACACCAAAAACAAGGAATAATGACACTGGAAGAAGCACAAAAAGAAGTGGACCGCTGGATTAAAACGTATGGTGTACGTTACTTCAGCGAACTGACCAATATGGCCGTTCTGACCGAGGAAGTAGGCGAACTGGCACGTGTGATGGCACGCAAATACGGAGATCAGTCTTTCAAGCAAGGAGAGAAAGACAACCTTGCCGATGAAATGGCAGATGTACTGTGGGTCCTTATCTGTCTGGCCAACCAGACCGGAGTAAACCTGACCGAAGCCTTCCGTCAAAACTTGGAGAAGAAAACAAATAGAGATAAAGACAGACATAAAAACAATCCCAAATTATAAAGAATTATGGAACATAATCACGAATTCGAAGGTGGACATGAACATCGTCATGACCACGATCATGGACCTGAGCACAGCAAGTACGAAGAAGCACTTGCCAAGTATAACATCCGTTTGCACGATGAGGAGTAAAAGCGAAAACTGCCCTACTCATCGAAAAACATGTAGCAGAAAACAATACACCGGGACGTAAAGAAATTCCTGTTCCATTGCATTGACCTAACCACTTTAAAGTGTACTGATCAGATGAAAGTGTAATGAAATTCACCGGAAAGTAAATGATTTGTTGACAAGTACCCCGATCTGGACAATGTAGCCGCAATCTGTGTATATCCTAATATGGCAGAAGTAGTCAACGACACCTTGGAAGCAGATCATGTAAACATAGCCTGTGTATCGGGCGGTTTTCCCTCCTCGCAAACCTTTACCGAAGTAAAGGTAGCCGAAACAGCCATGGCTCTCCATACCGGAGCCGATGAGATAGATATCGTTATCCCGGTAGGCAAGTTCCTGAGTGGGGATTACGAAGGAATGTGTGATGAAATAGAAGAATTAAAAGCTGTATGTGGTGAGCATCACCTGAAAGTGATCTTGGAAACCGGAGCACTGGGAAGCGCATCCAACATCAAAAAATGCGTCTATTCTATCGATGTATTCCGGAGCCGATTTCATCAAAACCTCTACTGGAAAGGAAAACCCCGCCGCTACTCCTGAAGCCGCCTTGGTGATGTGCGAGGCTATCAAAGAATACTATATGACAACAGGCCGCAAAGTAGGATTCAAACCCGCCGGAGGAATTAATACCGTACACGATGCTTTGGTTTACTATACCATTGTAAAAGAAGTGTTAGGTGAAGAATGGCTGACAAACGAGTTATTCCGCTTAGGAACAAGCCGCCTGGCCAATCTGCTTCTCTCAGAAATTGTAGGTCAAGAAACCAAGTTCTTCTAAACAAAGAACTGTTTCACTATTTAAATAACAACCACATTTAAAGTGACCGGAATGAGCTTTATCTATTCCGGTTATTTTAAAGGTAAACCTTCTACCAAAGAAAGGCGTACCTCAAAAAGTTCGGGCGTGGTCCTTATTGTATAAAGGACTACGCCCGAACTTTTTGAAGTACATATCTTCAACAATCGTACTATTTATCTCTTTCAATCACATAATCAATATAAGCAGTCAAAGCATCTTTTACAGCTTGACCGGCTGATTGTGGAAGTAAAGCCAACGCTTTATTACGATAATCCACCATTGCCTGCCTGGCATACTCTATCCCTCCCTTCACCTTAGTATATTCGATGAAACGGGCAATATCTTCATCCGAAGCGTCTAATGCCCGGATGCGTAGCGCCAGTTTCCGCATCTCCTCATCATCAAACATATTCAACACATACAAAGCCGGCAATGTCAGCTTCCCTTCACGCATATCGTTCCCGGTAGGTTTACCTATCTCATCAGAAGAATAATAGTCGAAAATATCATCCTTTATCTGGAAAGCAATACCAATCATTTCGCCAAACAGACGAGCATTTTTCACCATTTCATCGGATGCATGCACCGAAATAGCCCCCGCTTCCGCACTGGCAGTAAACAATGCAGCCGTCTTTTTACGAATGACATCATAATACACTTCTTCCGAGAACTCAGAAGCATTAATATTCGCCAATTGAATAATCTCGCCTTCAGATAAGTTCTGTCCAAACAAGCCACCAAATCTACAATTGTAATCTCGCGGGTCATGGCAGAATGCTTCAGGCTGGTTGCCAGCATATAGTCGCCTACCAGAACCGACACCTTATTATTATAGATAGCATTTACCGAAGACTGCCCACGGCGCTTGTCACTCTCATCCACCACATCATCGTGCACCAGGCTGGCCGTATGGAGCAACTCCAATGAAAGAGCCGCATGAAGCGTAGAATCATTGATTTCACCGAATAATTTAGCAATCAACAACGCCAATATGGGACGCATCATCTTGCCATTTCTCTGCTTAATATAGGATAACACCTCACTAAGTAAAGAATTGGAACTTTGGAGCGAAGAGTCAAAACAACCTTCTAAAATTTCCTCAAAACTCCTTGTCAATAGGCAATTTGATTTGCTGTAATTTGTCCATGCAGGTTAATTTGTGCACAAAAGTAGTAATAAAAGACGGAATACGGTATTTTTTTTCAGTCTTTACAATGAAAAAAATCTAAGATTTTTTAGAATGGACAAACTTTTTACTATTAGATGCTTATGCATTAATATACCGTGCGTATTACGCTTTCATCAAAGCCGCGTATTAACTCCAAGGGTTTCAACACTTCAGCCGTACTGGGATTTGTCAATATCATCGCCTTAAAGTCGGCATAGTCGGCATCCGTTATCTTAAAATCTTTAGGAGCCGGAATCGTGGGGTGCTTCAAACAATACTCCGTAGCGTAATTAAATATCAAGTTGTCATTCACCAAGTAGAACAGGATATTAGGCAACTTATCCTGCTTGACGGTAATATCGGGAGTAACTCCGCCACCGTCACGTACCTCACGTCCGGCAGCAGTATGGAATACGGTAGTCAAGCTATCCGGAATACGTCCTACGCTGCCATCCTCATTGCGATGTTTGTAGTCGATAGCCTGCACGCAACGGCCGCTCGGAATATAGTATTTGGAAGTTGTCAGTTTCATTGTGCCTCCATAAGGCAGCGGACGGGTGGTCTGCACAAGCCCTTTTCCAAACGTACGGTTACCCACCACTACTGCACGGTCATAATCCTGCAATGCACCTGCCAGGATTTCCGATGCAGAAGCTGTTGCACTATTCACCAGCACAGCCAGCGGAATTTCCAAATCCAGCGGCTCACGCAACGTCTTGTACGTATTGCTTGCCTGTTTGATCTTTCCTTTCGTTGTCACCAGTGTTTGCCGCGCGGCAGGAAGAAGTTGGCTATTTCCACGGCTTCGTCCAGCAAACCGCCGCCGTTATTACGCAGGTCGATAACCAAAGAAGTTATTCCCTGCTTTTTCAAATCAAGAAATGCCTGCTTGAACTCTTTGGAAGGATTACCGGAGAAAGTGCTCAGGTTGATATAACCGATGTTGTTATCCAACATTGCATAATAAGGAATGAAAGGTAACTGGATAGAACGGCGTACTATATCGAACTCCAACGGCTGTTCCGTTCCGGGACGTTGCACCTTCAGTTTGAAGCTCGTGCCTACCTGCCCGCGAAGCATCTCGCTAACCTCCTGATTATTCTTTCCTGCAAGGTCCTTGCCGTCGATTTCCATAAGAATATCGCCTGCCTTCAGGCCTACGGTAGCCGCCGGCATATGTTCGTAAGGTTCGGCTATCATGGAACGCTTCAGTTTGGTATTCCAGGTTATGATAGAGCCGATACCGCCATACGTATTCTTCAACATCTGTTCCAGTTCGCTTTGATCGTCTTCCGGAAAATATTGCGTATAGGGGTCAAGTGAATACAGCATGGATTCGATGCCGGTACGGATAGTCTTGTTCGGGTCTATCGTATCCACATAAAACATATCCAATTCCTTTACTATAGAATTGAATATATCCAAATTCTTTGCCACCTGAAAACTACGGTTGTCTCCACTCTTAAACCCGAAAAAAGGAAACTTGTACCTACTGCTACCAATAGGACAGCTATCCAACGTATCTTTAAATATTTCATATATTCTAATTTATCATTATTATATCTTCCTTTATCTTCTCCCACTTTGAATCCGGCAGCTCCGTTCCAATCACCTGTATTACCTCACCCGACAGGATAGCACCTATTTTTCCGCACTTTTCCAAAGAATATCCGCAGGTCAGTCCATATAGGAAACCTGCCGCAAAAAAAGTCTCCGGCACCGGTAGTATCAACCACTTTCGCCAACCGGCACAGCCTCAACACGTACTTCTTCCGTTCCCTTACGAATCAGCGAGCCGCGCGCTCCCACCTTTACAATGGCAATGCTACACATTTTAGCGATAATATCCAACGCCTTCCCTCAGGTTCTTTACCGGTAAACGCCTTCGCCTCTTCTTCATTGGCAAAAATCAATATCCACATATTTTATTTACCCAGCAAAAGAGAAGAAACTCATGGTCGCCCGCCACGATGTTATAACTTGCCATATCCAGACAGACCTGCAAACCGGCTTCATTTGGCCAACTCAATAGCCCGGAGAATCATATCGTGTTCCTGTACCAGATAACCCTCTATAAACAGATAAGTATATCCCTTGAACATCTCCAGCGACAGTTCTTCCGCTTTCAACGTAGACGCTGCTCCCAAATATGTGCCGAACGTGCGCTCTCCGTCCGGAGATATAAAAGTAGACGCCACTCCCGAAGGCAATGTATCTGAAACTAATAAATCAGCTTCCGTTCCATGCTTCAGCAGACTTTCCCGAAAAAATGTTACCATAAGAATCATTATTTATCTTTCCGATGAACCCGGTTCCCGCTCCAAGCTGCGCCATGCCACGGATTGCATTTCCGGCAGAGCCACCGGTAGCCAAAGTGAGTTTTCATACGGCTAAATTCTTCATTGATTTTCAGTAACTTATCTTCATCTATAAGCGTCATACTGCCCTTGGGCAAGTCCATTTTAGTTAAGATTTCATCACTGTCAAGGGTTGCTAACACATCGACCAATGCGTTTCCCAATCCAATTATTTATCCATTTCTGATATTTTTTTGGCAAAGATATTGCATATTTCAAAATATCCTATTACTTTTGCAGCGCATTTGAGAAAAAACAACATTCTTCCTTAGCTCAGTCGGTTAGAGCATCTGACTGTTAATCAGAGGGTCCTTGGTTCAAGTCCAAGAGGAAGAGCAAAAGAAAAACTTAAATGCAACATTCTTCCTTAGCTCAGTCGGTTAGAGCATCTGACTGTTAATCAGAGGGTCCTTGGTTCAAGTCCAAGAGGAAGAGCAAAAAATGGTTCGTCATTACGGCGAACCTTTTTTTAGTTGGATATCCCATTTCCTCCAGAGGAGCCCCCAAAAAAGTATCCCATTCCTTACCTCACCAGGTTACAAGAATGGGATATACAAACAAAACAAACAACAAGGCCATCCGTCACAGACAGCCATTGTATATGATAAGAGATTCTATATATTTTCTTTTCCAACCGGAATAAGTTCTATCCATCTGATAAATACTGTAAGGCTCAGCATACTTACTGTTATTCAGTTGTTGCTGCTGTCAAAAACCAAAATCTCTGTTATTGAATAACTCATTTAATTTGGTCATAGTATGATAAACTTCTCCATTTACCGTATAATGCAGTTCCACATTGTCTATATACCAATCGAAATTATATTCCTTGCGCAAACGTAACTCATACCGGCCATCCTCCCGAATGGTCATGACACCAATACGGCTGCCGTTCACCTCACGTTCAAAAGATACAAAAGCTCCCTTAGGCACAGGTTTAGTCTCCCCGTTAGCAGTATAGCGGATGGTTCCGGTAATGGATTCATTGGTTACTTTAAATGTCTTTTCAAAGAATACCACCTGCCTATTATTCGAACTGACGACAATATCCCCGGCACTTACCGCTGATTTGGTTTTGAAAGGAAGCTTTTTCCGTTCTCCCCTTTGACTTCCTGCACCAGCAGCATCGTCCTTTTGCAAGGCTTCACCTACTCCATACCGTCTTTCATCCTCCCGATTAGCCTCTACCGTATAAATAAAGCGTCCTTCTGTGCTCGGATCGGCTTTCAGCTTGTTTTTATCTAAGTTGAATTCCTTCAGGCGTGCATCATCTATTTCCAGCATAGGCGCATCAATATAGATTTCGAACTCTTCTCCAAACGGATCGACAGACTTTCCATCTGAACCGGTAAAACTGGTTACATCAAAGCTAATATCCACTTCCTGTTCAGGTTCATAAGTCCATGTCAGCGGTGTTTCCTCCTCCTCCGCATTGCCCGAAGCATCAGTACCTATATCATCCACCCGTGCGGCAAAGCGGAAAGGATGGTAATTGGCAAGCTCAAAGGTAACGGAGCGATAGGTATTTCCCGTATACTCGGCTTCATTATTCGACGGTAATCCTGAGGGAGAGCCATGCTGGTTGGATGCCATACGTACTACTTCCGCACTCCGTGCAACATTAGTCTTCATGTAAATGGAGTAACGTCCTGTTTCTTCCGGATTTCCGGCATCAATCGGCTTAAACATATATACACGTCCTCCTGAGCCCCATTCACTCTTGTCTACTTCATAAAAAGTACAATCAAAAGTTACTCCATCAGGTTCTTCTCCGTCCTTTATATGATCCAAATATTGGGAATAAAGTAAAAACTCATCCTTATTACCTGCATTTATAGCCATTGCACCATCTTTCAACAGCATATCAAACTGTACTAAGGCTCCTTTCTTCTGCGGCACCAAACGGTAAAGGATTTTCTCATCATCCGCAAAGTCTCCTCCACCTTCTGCTCCATTATACTCTCCCAGTCCCACTACTGTTATCGACTTTTGTGAAGAGCCTGCAAAAGTAAAGACACGATGCATGGTGTTGAAGTGTTCGGCTTCGATACTGATATCCTTGGTTGCCCCATACTTCCTCATTCAGAATATTCCTGAAATAAACACGCTGTACACCAGGTTCCGTCACAGTATACACATATTTATATTTCCATTCCGGCATCTCCGTTCCATAACCTTCTTCACCTTCACGCACCAGCGGCAATACCATACCCGATTCATGGCGCACATCCAAAGCCTCTACTGCAAGCAGTACCCTGAGCGGAAAGAGCTCTGTCGGACAATCTTCCGGAATAGTAAACATTATAGTAGCGTGCGCACCGCCATCATCCATATTGCCATCAAATTTCCGTAGATGCCCATGCCGGCGTAAAATTCTGCTTCTTCACCATAATCACCTTGAGTTTTACGTTGCAGGCGGTCATTTTTTCACCAACAATGTACCTTCCAGTTTCTGGTTATTATTCATTGGCAGGAGATTAATGATAATCTTTCCTTCACCTTCCCCGTTACTGTTTATGGTAAAAGCTTCCGTTATCGTATTGGCTGCCACGGTATTTCCGTCAAGCCATGTTACAACCGGCTTGTCTGCTTCGGTAATTACAGTGCCGTTCTTGCCCGACAGTGTATATTTCAGTTCGGCAGTCTTACCCGCTCTTTCATCATTATACACGACACTCGTTTGGTCCACGGCCAATATATAGTTGTTATCTTCCACCGACTCAACTTCGTCCGATATGGAAAGCCACACATTGTTTGTGGCAGCCGCTGTAAGTGCTGCTTCAAGGTAGGCTGTCCATAAGAAAGCGCTCCTGCAATATGGAATGTATAATGATGGTTCCTTCGTATCAATTCCTGCTCACCGTTCT
>ENA-OQES01000832-OQES01000832.1-human-gut-metagenome-genome-assembly--contig:-NODE-832-length-12426-cov-4.974063_pt1 | contig 12426 bp, 10 predicted proteins | sample MGYA00242798_ERZ504641 | MGnify/ENA primary metagenome ERZ504641 (study PRJEB26092, sample SAMD00036327) | human gut metagenome | host: Homo sapiens | study: EMG produced TPA metagenomics assembly of... | reverse complement strand
TTCCGCGTGAGTTCAACACGATGGCCGTTGACGACGGCATCGCCATGGGACACACCGGCATGCTGTACTCCCTGCCGAGCCGTGACATCATCGCCGACACCGTGGAATATCAGGTGAACGCGCACTGCGCCGACGCGCTGATCTGCATCCCGAACTGCGACAAGGTCGTGCCGGGCATGCTGATGGCCGCTCTGCGTCTGAACATCCCGACCGTCTTCGTTTCCGGCGGCCCAATGGAGGCCGGTACCACGGTGCTTCCTGACGGCACAGTGAAGAAGAACACCGATCTGATCGACGTGATGTACGCCTCCGCCGACGACAATCTGAACGAAGAGGATCTGCTCGCCTATGAGAAGACCGTCTGCCCGACCTGTGGTTCCTGCGCCGGCATGTTCACCGCAAACTCGATGAACTGCCTTACCGAGGCCATCGGCCTGGCCCTGCCGGGCAATGGCACCATTCTGGCTTCGCACTCCTACCGTAAGGATTTGTTCAAGCGCGCCGCCGAACAGATCGTCAAGATCGCCAAGCAGTATTACGACGATGATGACGAGACTGTGCTCCCGCGTTCCATCGCCACCAAGGAAGCGTTCGAGAACGCCATGACCATGGATGTGGCCATGGGCGGCTCCACCAACACCGTGCTGCACATCCTCGCCATGGCGCAGTCCGCCGACGTGGACTTCACGCTTGACGATATCGAGCGCATTTCCCACACCGTGCCCTGCATCTGCAAGGCTTCACCGTCCGGCGAGTGGGAGATCTCCGATGTGCATCGTGCCGGTGGCATCACCGGCATTCTCGGCGAGCTCGACCGTGCCGGCAAGCTGCACCGCGACGTGCATTCCATCGATTACAAGACGCTTGAGGACAAGCTCAACGACTGGGACATCATGCGTGATACCTGCACCGAGCAGGCCAAGCAGATGTATCTGGCGGCCCCGGGTCACATCGTGTCCCCGGATCCGTGGACGCACACCACCCTGTTCGATTCCCTCGACCGCGACCGTGTGAACGGTGCGATCCACGACATCGACCATCCGGCCGTCACCGAAGGCGGTCTGGCCGTGCTGCGCGGCAACCTCGCGCCTGACGGCTGCGTGGTGAAGACCGCCGGTGTGCCGAAGGAGATTTGGACCTTCCGTGGACCGGCACTGGTCGTCGAATCCCAGGAACAGGCCATCGAGGTTATCCTCAACGACACCCTGAAGCCCGGTATGGCACTGGTCATCCGCTACGAGGGACCAAAGGGCGGTCCGGGCATGCAGGAGATGCTGTACCCGACGTCGTTCGTCAAGGGCAAGGGTATCGGCAAGCAGGTCGCCATGCTGACCGACGGCCGCTACTCCGGCGGCTCCTCCGGTCTGGCCATCGGCCATATCGCTCCCGAGGCAGCGAACAAGGGCCCGATCGCCCTTATCAAGAACGGCGACATCATTAACATCGATATCCCGAACCGTACGGTGAACGTCGAGCTTTCCCGACGAAGAGCTGACCCAACGCCGCGCCGAACTCGAAGCCGGTGACGGCTATGTGGCACACCGCGACCGCAAGGTCTCCCAGGCGCTGAAGGCCTACGCGGCCTTCGCCCGTTCCGCAGATAAGGGCTGCCACGCGCGATCCGGAGCTGATCAACAAGCTTTCCGGTCTCGCCTGAGTTTCAGTGAATCTCAAATAATACATAATGTGGATTGCGTAGTTTTACTTACTGCGCAATCCACATTTTTTTCAAAAAAGCATGCGCCCGATATATTCGAACGCATGTTGCAGTCTTTAATTATTATGATTACAGATTGAATTCCGTTGCAATAAGATTCCACAGTTCGTTTGCAGCATCATCGACAACATTATTGACGATGACTTTGTCGAATTCCGATTCCGCGGCAAGCTCGATTTTCGCGGTTTCCAAACGTTTCGCCTGCTGTTCCGGGGTTTCGGTACCACGCCCGACAAGACGACGCTCCAATTCCTCGAATGACGGCGGTGCAATGAACACGGTCATCACATCAAGGCCCAACTCCCCCTGCACGCTGTTTGACGCTACGGGCACCTTGGATGTCGATTTCCTAGAATGACTGGAATATTCTGTTCAAGATGTTCCACGACTGGTTTCACGGGCGTGCCGTAGTGGGCAAGACCGAAGACGTCAGCGGTTTCCAAAAAAGCTCACCGGCATCTTCTTTGGCGAGAAACTCCTGTTCGGTCATGAAGAAGTAATTGACGCCATCCACTTCGCCTGGACGTGGTTTACGGGTCGTTGCGGATACCGACAGCCAAATCTGCGGATGCTGCTCACGTACGCGTCCCAAAACGGTGCCCTTACCAACACCGGCGGGACCACAAAGCACAATCAAACGTCCATGACGAGAGTCAGTCATTACATCCTCATTTTTCATAACAATCAACAGAACATGGAATATGGAATCTCAGCATCGGATTTGAGAACGCGCGATCACTCTTCTTCGTCGTCGTCCAAAACCTCATCATCGATTTCGTTCTGCGCTTCGACAAGCGCCTGACGAATATCGAGCGCCACGGATTCCGTGGCCGCGCTCAGAGCGGCAATATCCGGGCCGTGTGCGGCGATAAAACGAGATACGGTGACAAGCACATTGCCTTTAGTGCCTTTGAATACCGTCTTGAGGTCGCGGGTTTCAGCACCTTGCCATCCGTAGCCCGGAGACAGAATAGGACCAGTGAACTTAGCTGGATCGACACCGGAGTCATTGATCCACTGACCAATGGTGGCACCGATGATCAAGCCAACGGAACCCATACCGTCATTGCCCTTGTTGAATTTCTGCGCGGTGCTGGCGATGCCGTAGGCCACGGTTCTACCCTTGTATTCGCCCGCTTGACGAATGGCTGTCTGCAGGCTGGCACCTTCTTGATTCGAGGTCAACGATGCGATGAACACGCCTCGACCGTTATTGAGCGCGTCGTTGATCACACCGCCCAAAGAACGTGCACCGTAGTACGGCAGCAAGGTGATGGCGTCGGCCAGCAGAGGAGATCCCGGCTTGAAATAGGCGTCGGCGAATGCGGACACCGTAGTCGGCAGACCGCCGTGCAGGCAGTCGACAATGGTGATGATTCCCATCTGACGGGCCGCATACAGTACCCGTTCGAGCGCCGCGATACCTTTCGAACCGTAGCGCTCGAACATGGAGAACTGGAATTTGACGGCTGCCGCTCTCCCATTGGCTGCCTGCAACATACGCATGGAGTACAGTTCCGCACCTAAGGCGTCCACATTGTAGCCCCAGTCAGTAAGGAGTTGCCGATGCGGGTCGATGCCCACACACAGCGGACCATACTTGGCCATGGAATTGCTCAGACGCAGACCGAAATCCGAACGCTGGGCATTCATCTCTTCACTACTGAGGCTACTTACCATTACTCACGGCTTTCCAACTCGAACAGCTGCTGGGAATGATCCTGAATGCTCATGATCTGATAATCATTATTGCGCACAGCCTCGATGGCCATCAATACAGCGGAGAATTCCGTCATGGTGGTGAACTGAGGCAGATCCGCGGCAATGGCCGCCGAACGGATGGCATAGCCGTCGGAACGGGATCCACGGGAGTTCGGCGTGTTGAGGATCAGATCGATGGCACCTTCTTCGATCAGCTGTACGACATTCTTGCCGACGCTGCCTTCCGCATGGTAGGTGGTAATCGGATCATCCGGATCGGAATCCATACGCACGCTGATCTTATCGACGATCTTGGAGTCGATGCCATAGCGACGCAACACGGATGCGGTACCCTCGGTGGCCCAAATGTTGAAGCCAAGCTCCACCAAGCGTGCGGCAAACAATGGCAGTTGACGCTTGTCGGTGTCGTTCACAGAGATGAACACGTTGCCGCTTGTCGGCAAGCCACCGTCATAGGCGGCCAGCTGGCTCTTAGCGAACGCATGCGGGAAGTCACGGTCAAAGCCCATGACCTCGCCGGTGGAACGCATCTCCGGTCCGAGCAGCACGTCGACGGTCTTGCCGAGCGGTGTGCGGAAACGCTTGAACGGAAGCACGGATTCCTTGACGGCAACCTGCTGACCGCGGCGAATATCTCCACCATCGCCGTGAGGCAACAACAAGTCGTTGTCGCGCTGCTGCTGAATGGTTTCGCCGGCCATGATGCGAGCCGCCGCCTTGGCCAGTGCCACGCCGGTCGCCTTGGAAGCGAACGGTACGGTACGGGAAGCACGTGGATTTGCCTCGATGACGTACAGGGTGTTGGCCATGAAGGCGTACTGCACGTTGATCAGGCCTTGCACGCCACAGCCCTTGGCGATGGCATAGGTGCCTTCGCGCAGACGACGGATCTGATCATCGGAAAGGGTGCTCGGAGGCAAGGTGCATGCGGCATCGCCGGAGTGCACACCGGCTTCCTCGACATGCTCCATAATGCCGCCGATATACAACTCTTCACCGTCGAACAGGGCATCAACGTCGATTTCCACGGCGTCCTGCAGGAACTTGTCGATCAGCAGCGGAGAAGGCAGACGGCCAGAAACCACGGTATCGGCCTGGGCTTCCTTCAATGCGCGGTCCACGTACTTGCGCAACTGGGCATCGTCATACACGATTTCCATGCCACGACCACCAAGCACGTAGCTCGGACGTACCAGCACCGGGTAACCGATGTTGTGTGCCGCTTCACGGGCTTCGTCAAGACTCAAGGCGGTGCCGTAGCGAGGCGCGTTCATCTCGGCCTTCTTCAGCACTTCGCCGAAGAGCTCACGGTTTTCAGCCAGATCGATGGATTCAGGCGTGGTGCCGAGAATCGGCACGCCAGCAGCCTTCAGACGAGCTGCCAAAGACAACGGGGCTCTGTCCACCAAGCTGAACGATAACACCCTTGACTGGGCCCATCTTCTTTTCGGCCTCGTAGATTTCGAGCACATCTTCGAAGGTAAGCGGTTCAAAGTACAGGCGATCGGACATGTCGTAATCGGTCGACACGGTTTCCGGGTTGCAGTTGACCATGATGGTGTCATAGTCCTTGCCCAGTTCCTGCACGGCATGCACGCAGGTGTAGTCGAACTCGATACCCTGACCGATACGGTTCGGGCCGGAGCCGAGAATGATCACGGCTTCGCGCTCACGCGGGCGCAGTTCGCTTTCATCCGCATAGCAGGAGTAGTAGTACGGAGTCACCGCGTCGAACTCGGCAGCGCAAGTATCGACCGTCTTGAAGACCGGGCGAAGATCATACGACCAACGAAGCTCACGGATCGTGTTTTCGCCTTCATCTCCCAAGCGACGCAGGTGGGCGATCTGCAGATCGGAAAGACCAGCCAGCTTCGCCTTCTTCAGCAGCTTGCGGCTAAGTTTCTCCGCTCCCTTGATTTCAAGAGCTGTCTCATTGATGAGTTCGAACTGGCGAATGAACCATGGGTCGATCTTGGTGGCGTCGAAGATCTGCTGTTCGGTGGCGCCTCCCCACAGGGCACGCTGAATCTGAAGATAACGATGCTCGGTCGGCACCTTGATGGCGTCCAGCAGCTCATCGACTTCCTGTGCGGAAGGCTTGTCGCCATCCCAGCTGAAGCTCATGTGACGCTTGTCGATGGAGCGCATGGCCTTGCCGAGGGATTCCTGGAAGTTGCCTGCCAGCGCCATGGCCTCGCCCACGGACTTCATGGAGGTGGTCAGCGTCGGATCGGCACCCGGGAACTTTTCGAAAGCGAAACGCGGGACTTTGGTGACCACGTAGTCGATGGTCGGCTCGAAGCTGGCCGGAGTGGACTGCGTGATATCGTTCTGGATTTCGTCGAGCGTGTAGCCAAGAGCCAGCTTGGTGGCGATCTTCGCGATCGGGAAGCCGGTTGCCTTGGATGCCAGAGCGGAGGAACGGGACACACGCGGGTTCATTTCGATGACGATGATACGTCCGGTGTTCGGATTGATAGCGAACTGGATGTTGCAGCCGCCAGTATCGACGCCCACGCCACGAATAATGGCGATGCCGATATCACGAAGCTTCTGATATTCGCGATCGGTCAGGGTGAACACAGGCGCCACGGTAATGGAATCGCCGGTGTGCACACCAACAGGATCCACGTTCTCAATCGGGCAGACGACCACGACATTGTCTTTCTTGTCGCGCATCAGCTCGAGTTCGTATTCCTTCCAGCCTTCGATGCCTTCTTCGATCAGCACCTCGTCGGTCGGGAATAATGGATGCCCGCGCCTGCGATGCGGTGCAGTTCCTCTTCGTCGTGCGCGATGCCGGAACCAAGGCCACCCATGGTGAAGCTCGGTCGCACAACCAGCGGATAGCCGAACTTCTCAGCGATCTTATCGACCTCTTCGAGGGAATGGGCGATATCGGAACGTGCGGATTCGGCACCAGCCTCCTCCACGACCTTCTTGAAGAGCTCACGATCCTCACCACGGTCGATGGCTTCAAGGGAAGCACCGATCAGCTCGACGTTGTACTTCTTGAGCACACCGGCCTCGCCCAGTGCCATGGCTGCGTTCAGTGCGGTCTGACCGCCTAGGGTCGGCAGCAGGGCGTCAGGACGTTCCTTGGCGATGATCTGCTCGAGGATCGGGGTGGAGATCGGCTCGATGTAGGTGGCATCCGCCATTTCCGGATCGGTCATGATGGTGGCCGGGTTGGAGTTGACGAGAATGACTCGGATGCCTTCCTCACGAAGCACGCGGCAGGCCTGAGTGCCCGAGTAATCGAATTCTGCGGCCTGGCCGATCACAATCGGACCGGAGCCGATGACCATCACGGACTTGATGTCTGTGCGCTTAGGCATTGCGGGTTCCCTCCTTGGCGGAACGCATGAGATCCACGAAACGATCGAACAGGTATGCGGCATCGTGCGGGCCGGCTGCAGCCTCCGGATGGTACTGCACGGAGAATGCCGGAATATCGACGCACTGCAGGCCTTCAACCACGTTGTCGTTCAGATCGATGTGACTGACGAACACCTTGCCGTACTTGCCGTTTTCGAACGGCGCGTCAACGGTTTCGCCGATCGGCGCGTCGACGGCGAAACCGTGGTTATGCGCGGTGATTTCGATTTTGCCGGTAGTCATGTCTTTGACCGGCTGGTTGATGCCACGGTGGCCGAACTTCAGCTTGTACGTACCGAAGCCAAGCGCACGTCCGAGCAGCTGGTTGCCGAAGCAGATGCCGAAGAACGGATAACCTGCATCAAGCACCTGACGAAGCAAGTTCACCTCAGGGGCGGCCTGTTCCGGATCTCCCGGGCCATTGGAGAAGAAAACACCATCAGGATGGAGAGCTTCAAGCTCGTTGAACGTGATGCTGGAAGGCACCACATGCACACGGCAACCGCGTTCAGCCATACGATGCGGAGTCATGGCCTTGATGCCAAGATCGACCGCGGCGATGGTGAACAGCGGCTCCTTGCCTGCGAATTCACCACACGGTTCGATGGTGTAGGCTTCCTTGGTGCTGACCTCGTCGTAGAGGCTCATCCCCTTCATCTGCGGAGTGGATTTAACCTCGTCGAGCATGGATTCGATGGTGCGCAGCTTGCCATTGTCGTCAAGCAAGGCGTCACCGGAGAAAATCGCAGCACGCATCACACCGGCGGAACGCAGGTGACGCACCAGCTTGCGGGTGTCGATACGGCTGATGCCAACAATCTTGTTGGCTTCCAGATCGTCATCAAGGCTGCCGGTGGCGCGCCAATTACTCACGTTCGGGCTGGGATCGCGCACGACGTAGCCGGCAACCCAGATTCGCGTGGATTCCGGATCCTCCCCATTGATTCCCGTGTCCCCAATATGAGGGAACGTCTGTACCACGATCTGACGATCGTAGCTGGGGTCCGTAAGCGTCTCCTGATAACCGGTCATGCCGGTCGCGAAAACGATCTCCCCGCTGGTCGTGCCGATCGCGCCGTAAGGTTCACCCACATACACCTGTCCGTCTTCGAGAACGAGAACGGCATCTTGAGGGTCAAACATCACGGCTTCGGAATCATACTGGTTCACCAAAACCCCCTTATAGTCAAGGTATTCGTACCAAGGATAGCGGCCGGTTAGGACTCGCGACCCGGCCGAATCGCTTAACTTTCAGCTTTATTCAGCTGAAGGTTCGGTCGGTTGCTCATCCACTTGAGCGGCATCCGCATCAGCGCTTACCGCGCTGAGCAGACCGTGGATGAATGCCGGTGATTCGTCATCACACAACGTCTTGGCAAGGCCAAGCGCCTCGTCGATGGCCACCATATTGGGAACATCATCATTGAACATGATCTCCCATGCGGCGATACGCAGAATATTGCGATCGACAACGCCCATACGCTTGACCTTCCAACCGGTGGAATGCTCGTCAAGCGTGGAATCGATGGCTGCGATATGTTCCGCAACGCCACGAACGATTTCGATGGCGTATTCAGGCAGCGGAGTCTGGGCGCCGGGCTGCTCAATGCGCTCAGCAAGAAGGGACAGGATGTCCTGTCCCTTCTCATCCGCTTCATACAACGTATTCAGAGCCCTCTTACGAGCGGTGGAACGTGCCATGAAACTTCTTTCGTCCTTACTCTCAGTTCTCGCGGCCGAGGTAGGAGCCGTCGGTGGTGTTCACCTTGACCTTCTCGCCTTCGCCGATGAACAGCGGAACCTGAATCTCGGCACCAGTCTCAACGGTGGCCGGCTTGGTACCGGCGTTGGAACGGTTACCCTGCAGACCCGGTTCGGTATGGGTGACGGTCAGGATCACGGAAGCCGGCAGTTCGACGGACAGCGGGGTGCCGTCGTGGAAGGACACGACGCAGTCAGTTCCTTCCAGCAGGAACTTGGCCTGGTCGCCGACGAGAGCCTTCGGAATGTAGATCTGATCGTAGGTGGTCATATCCATGAACACGAAGTTGTCGCCGTCCTCGTAGGAGTACTGGAGGTTGCGGTTGTCAACGGTTTCGAACTCCATCTTCATGCCGGCATTGAAAGTCTTGTCGACAATCTTGCCCGAGAGGACATTCTTGATGGTGGTGCGCACGAAAGCAGGGCCCTTGCCCGGCTTGACGTGCTGGAACTTGATGACGGCCCACAGCTGGCCATCGAGGTTCAGGACGGAACCGTTCTTGATGTCATTGGTAGTCTGTGCCAAATTAACTCACCTATTTTCTTCGTCTAACAGGGAAAGCTTAAAAAGAGCCTTGCTCATTATGCCACGGTGTGCATACTTTGTCGGTAAGCCTTCCATATATAGGAAAACCTCCCTTGGCGAACATGCCTCGGGAGGTTTTCCTAAAACGCTAGTTCAAGCGTGCCTTGACATCAAGCAGAAACTACTCGATGATCTTGGTGACACGGCCCGAGCCGACGGTGTGGCCGCCTTCGCGCACTGCGAAGGTCAGGCCCTCTTCCATAGCGATCGGCTGGATCAGCTCAACGCCGAAGGTAGCGTGATCGCCCGGCTGCACCATCTCAACGCCTTCCGGCAGGGTGATAACGCCGGTGACGTCGGTGGTACGGAAGTAGAACTGCGGACGGTAGTTGGAGAAGAACGGCGAGTGACGGCCGCCTTCGTCCTTGGTCAGCACGTAGACTTCGCCCTCGAACTTGGTGTGCGGGGTCACGGAGCCCGGAGCAGCCAGAACCTGGCCACGCTCGACCTGGTCACGGTTGATGCCGCGGAGCAGCAGACCGGTGTTGTCGCCAGCCTCGCACTCGTCCATCTGCTTGTGGAAGGTCTCGATGGAGGTGACGGTGGTGGTCTGGGTCGGACGGATACCAACGATCTCGACGTTGGAGTTGACCGGGAGCTTACCACGCTCGACACGGCCGGTAACCACGGTGCCACGGCCGGAGATGGTGAAGACATCTTCGATCGGCATCAGGAACGGCTTGTCCAGATCGTGAGTCGGGGTCGGGATGTACTCGTCGACAGCCTTCATGAGTTCCTTGACGGACTCAACCCACTTCTCGTGGTCCGGAGCGTCGTCGTGCAGCGCGCCGTAAGCGGAGGTGTGGATGACCGGGCAATCGCGATCGAAGCCGTTTTCGTCGAGGAGGTCACGGACCTCTTCCTCAACGAGCTCGATGAGCTCTTCGTCGTCGACCATATCGCACTTGTTCAGAGCGACGAGGATACGCGGCACGCCCACCTGACGAGCGAGCAGCACGTGCTCGCGGGTCTGAGCCATCGGGCCGTCGGTGGCGGCCACAACGAGGATAGCGCCATCCATCTGGGCAGCGCCGGTGATCATGTTCTTCACGAAGTCGGCGTGGCCCGGGCAGTCGACGTGAGCGTAGTGACGCTCAGCGGTCTGGTACTCGATGTGGGCGATGTTGATGGTGATACCACGCTGCTGCTCTTCCGGAGCGGCGTCGATCTGGTTGAAGTCGTAAGCCGGGTTGATGTCCGGGTACTCTTCGTGCAGGACCTTGGAGATGGCTGCGGTCAGGGTAGTCTTACCGTGATCGACGTGGCCGATGGTACCAATGTTAACGTGCGGCTTAGTACGCTCGTACTTTTCCTTTGCCATGTGTTTTGTCCTCCTGGACGTCTCGTAGTAAGCCTTGAACTCACTTCAAGGCACTCGCTACATTTTACTGGGTTTGACGGGTTTGTGCCACTTTGGAGCCCGAACCCAGTCAGCGCTACAAAATACTAGCGCTGACTGGAGACAGTTTCCACTTAAGCGGCAGCGCGTGTCACTCGCCGCGCTGGGCCTTGATGATCTCCTCGGAGACGTTCTTCGGAACCTCAGCGTAGGAGTCCATCTGCATGGTGAACATTGCGCGGCCCTGGGTCTTGGAGCGAAGGTCGCCGATGTAGCCGAACATCTCGGACAGCGGGACCTTGGCGTCGATGACCTTGACACCGGTGGAGTCGGTCATGGACTGGATGGAACCACGACGTGCGTTGATGTCGCCCATCACATCGCCCATGTACTCTTCCGGAGTACGCACTTCCACGGCCATGATCGGCTCGAGGATGACCGGCTTGGCCTTCGGGGCAGCTTCCTTGAAGCACATGGAACCTGCGATCTTGAAGGCCATTTCGGAGGAATCGACGTCGTGGACCTGGCCGTCGGTGACGGTAGCCTTGACGCCAACCACCGGGAAGCCGGCGAGGATGCCGGATTCCATGGCTTCCTGCACGCCAGCATCGATGGAAGGAATGAATTCCTTGGTGATGTGGCCGCCGGTGACTTCGTTGACGAACTCGTAGGTCTCGCCGTTCTCGGTGTCGAGCGGCTCGAAGTTCATCAGGACCTTTGCGAACTGGCCGGAACCACCGGTCTGCTTCTTGTGCGTGTATTCCTGGTTCATGACGGCCTTGCGGATCGTCTCGCGGTATGCAACCTGCGGGTTACCGACGTTACACTCCACCTTGAATTCACGACGCATACGGTCGACGATGATGTCGAGCTGCAGCTCGCCCATGCCGGAGATCAGGGTCTGGCCGGACTCTTCGTCGGTCTTCACCTGGAAGGTCGGATCCTCGTCGGACAGCTTCGCCAGAGCGATGCTCATCTTCTCCTGGTCGGCCTTGGTCTTCGGCTCCACGGCCACCTCGATCACAGGATCCGGGAAGGTCATGGATTCGAGGGAGATCGGGGACTTCTCGTCGCACAGGGTATCACCGGTGGTGACGTTCTTCAGACCCACGAAGGTGTAGATGTTGCCGGCTTCGGCGGCATCCACCGGGTTCTCCTTGTCGGCGTGCATCTGGAAGATCTTGCCGACGCGTTCCTTCTTCTCCTTGGTGGAGTCGAGGACGGTGTCGCCCGGCTTGACGGAACCGGAGTACACGCGCACGAACACGAGCTTGCCGTAGAACGGGTGGGTGGAGATCTTGAAGACCAGTGCGGAGAACGGATCATCGGTGGTCGGCTTGCGGTCGATCTCGATGGACTCGTCCTGCGGGTCGAAGCCGACGATGGACGGAACGTCCTCCGGGCTCGGCAGGTAGTCGACGACGGCGTCCAGCATCGGCTGCACACCCTTGTCCTTGAAGGCGGAGCCGCAGAGCACCGGGTAGGCCTCACGGTTGATGGTGAGCTTGCGGATGCCGGCGCGGATCTCGTCCTCGGTCAGTTCGCCGGACTCGAGGTACTTCTCGAGCAGCTCCTCGTCGGACTCGGCGACCTGGTCGAGCAGCTCGGAACGATACTGCTCAGCCTTGTCCTGCAGGTCGGCCGGGATGTCGGTGGTGTCGTAGTGGGCACCCAGATCGCCGGAAACGTCGTTCCAGACGTAGGCCTTCATGCGGATAAGGTCGACGACGCCGGCGAAGTCGTTCTCAGCGCCGATCGGCAGCTGGACGACCAGCGGGGTCGCGCCCAGCTTGGTCTTGATGGTGTCGACGGAGTAGTAGAAGTCAGCGCCGAGCTTATCCATCTTGTTGATGAAGCAGATACGCGGAACGCCGTACTTGTCAGCCTGACGCCACACGGTCTCGGACTGCGGCTCCACGCCTT
>ENA-OQES01000831-OQES01000831.1-human-gut-metagenome-genome-assembly--contig:-NODE-831-length-12434-cov-3.173153_pt1 | contig 12434 bp, 18 predicted proteins | sample MGYA00242798_ERZ504641 | MGnify/ENA primary metagenome ERZ504641 (study PRJEB26092, sample SAMD00036327) | human gut metagenome | host: Homo sapiens | study: EMG produced TPA metagenomics assembly of... | reverse complement strand
CGTGAGAATATTATGCTGTCTGGTATGCTGCTTGGATTCAGTGAGAAAGAAGTCCTGGATCGGATGGATGATATTATTGAATTTGCCGGTTTAGGTGAATTTATTGATATGCCGGTACGTACGTATTCAAGTGGTATGTATTCCAAGCTCGCATTTTCTATTACGGCCATTCTTGAAACAGACATCATGCTGATTGATGAGGTGCTCAGTGTAGGTGATGAGAAGTTCAAGAAGAAGAGCTATGAGAAGATGAAATCACTGATCTCACAGCGTAACCGGACGGTTGTTATTGTGTCACATAATCTTAAGACTTTGGAAGAATTGTGTGACCGTGTTATGTGGATGCATGAAGGCAAGATTGTGAAGATCGGTGAACCGGTTGAAGTATTGAATGAGTATCGGGAGTTCATGAAATAGATGATGAAAGGAAGCGATAGGATGAATGGCCTGCTGTCAGTCATTATACCTGCTTATAACGAGCAGGAGATGATACCAAAAGCCGCAGCGACAATTGCAGAGATACTTGAGCAGGCAGAGATTTCCTATGAATTGCTTTTTGTGAATGATGGTTCCAGGGATCTTAGCTGGCAGTGTATAGAAGAAGCTGCGGATCAGAATCCAAGCATCCGCGGATTGGAATTTTTTCGAGAAATTTCGGCAAAAGAATCGGCGATGATCACAACCTGTTTTTCCTGATTTCTTTTTGTCCGCTTTCCTTTGCCTGTACATACTGCATCAGATTCATCACAAGAAACAGTACACATGCCGCAAAGAGGATTCCGCCTCCTAAAAACAGATCTTTTTTCTTCATCTATTACACTCCTGCCCAGATCATAATTACAAGTAACAGAATTGCCCGAAGAATCGTAAACCAGAATTCATTTCCCTTCAGACCTTTGATTCCTGTATGGATATGCTTCTTTGGACAGGTATCAATACATTTCTGGCATTGGAAACAATCTCCCTCGACTTTGAGTGATCCGTCTTCCGGGAGTCCGATCCCGGATGGACATTTCTTCGTGCATCCACTACAGCCCTTGATACAATTTTACTCTGTCGCGGTGCAATGCAAAGAACGGAAGCACCGGAAGTAATGAGAATACTGCTCCCATCGGACACAGATTCCGACAGAAAAATTCTTTCTTCCAGACACATCCCCACAATAATAAGAAGTAGTAATATCACTCCCGGCAAATATCCCTGCAAGCGAAGATTTCCTGCATGCAACATAGAAAAAACATCCCACGGGCTTGTCCCTTTTGCCTTTCCGTATACTCCCGCAAAACAAAGTACTGCGATTACGGTCAACACCAGATATTTCAAATAGCTTAACTTCTCTGTGATCTTTTCTGAAAGCAGCATCGGCTTTTTCTTTCTCTTCTTAAAACACCAGATATAAAATGCATGAATTCCATCTCCAAGACTTCCGAATGCACATGCGAATCCACAGAAGAATCTTCCGAAAAGAATCGTATACGCGCAGAGAACTATAAGCACCGTTACAAAAGAGGTCAGCCCGATTGCCTCGCCTGCTCCTATCTGTGTGAAAATGTATTTCACGCCGGCAAATGCCGCTGTATACACAGATGGCAGAAACAAAAAATAAAGGATCTGAATCAAGGCACGAAGCCAAGTATGCAACTTTTTAATTTCTTTTGCTTTTAAATTATGTATATTCAACTTCTTCAAACTACTTTACCGCCTGTTCTAATGCCTGTTCTGCTGCATTTTTAATTCCTGTCGAACTGAACGTTGCGCCGCTGATCGTATCAACTTCTGCACTCTGCGCCTCTATGATCTTTGGAATGATATCTTCCGCCATTGCAAGATATGCACTGTCTTCCTTCTCGGCGGAAGTCACTTCTACCGCTTCAATCTTTCCATCTTTTACAGTAACTTCTACCGCAACCGTTCCGCCAAATCCATCCGCTTCTCCGGTATAGGTTCCATCCTTGTATCCTGCTCCATCTCCTGAATCACTCCCTGACTCAGAATCACTGCCGGCACCAGATGACTGTATCTCCAACTGTGCATTCAGTTTTGCGATTTCCTCATCCTTCGCACGGACATCCAACACTTCATTATATCCGAAAAGGACACCGACGATTGCCAGCAGACTAAACAGTCTTACGATAAACTCTTTCATCCTACTGCGCCTCCGTCTCTTCTGGTCTTAAAGCCATTTCCAGTGCCTTTTTGCATCCGTCAATAATCGCATTCGAAGAACAGGTTGCTCTGGATACCGTATCGATTTCTTCCGGCATTCCTTTGGTAATAATCTGGGAAATCGACACCTTTTTTGCTTGAAGTTCCATTTGCCGCCTTCTTTGATATAGCTGTCATTCGCTGCATCCCATCTCCTGACACGTCAGTAATAGATACAATTTTGTCATTTCGTATTGTCACCTTCATAGAAAGCTGATACTCTGTAAAATCTTCATCCTCATCCGGCTTACATGGTACACTCACTTCATAAGTTCCATCGATGTATTTTGTCTTCACTTCTTCCTCTTGATCTGACTTCTTTTTCTCAAGCTGTGCAACTGCAAGGTTCAGATTTTCCACAGCTTTATCAACCGTCTGCTGTTCCACTGTTTCATTTGCAGCTGTTTCCAACAGCTCTTTTGCATCATTCAGTCGGAGACTCAGAACCGCCCAGCTACTCTGCGTATACTCCTCCATCACAAGTGCTTCTGCTGACTTGACTGCATTTTCCAGTTCCGTTGTATCTGCTTTCTCTTCAATGGATTCTCCATTCGTTACTTTCTCCGCCTGTTTCAAAGCATTCTTTATTGCTCCGAGAAGTCCCTTAGAACTGTAAGTTGCACCAGATACAGTATCTACATCTGTATTCTGACTTTTTAAGCACATTTTTCACTACATCCATTGCGCGGTTGAAAAATGCTTCATCATCTGATGTCTCTGTGACTAAAATTGCTTTGATTGTATGCTCCTGGATCACCACAGCTACCGATACATTTCCACTGTATCCTTCCGCTGTTCCATAATAGATTCCTTCTTTGTATGGAACTGTTCCGGTTGTGGATGTACTCTGATCCTGACTGGAAGAACTGTTCGAGCTATTCGTTTCAGATGAATCCGAAGTCGCTCCATTTCCACTCACTGCCGCCTGACTTAATGCATCTCTTACTGCCTGGATGATTCCAACCGAACTGTACGTTGCTCCAGACACGGTATCTACATTGGTGCTCTGACTACTGATGATCGCATTGATCAGTGCAGAGGCTTTGGAAATGTATTCGCTTCCATCTTGATTCTCCATAATCTGGATGTCTGTGATCTTTCCGCCACTGATCTCAACCTTTACTTTCAGTGTTCCACCAAATCCAGTCCCTGTTCCGTAATAAGTTCCGTCCTTATATGCTGCCGGGTCTTCCACTGTTGCGACAGAAGTAGAACTTCCTGCTGCCGCGCCGCCACCAGACTGTGACTGTCCTGTTGTTCCGCTGTCTTTTTCTCCTGTCAGTGCATTCTTCACCGCACTGATGATTCCCCGTGAACTATAGGTTGCCCCTGAAACAGTATCGACTTCCAATGTCTGTCCTTCGATGATCTTATCGATCACCGCCTGTGCACGTTTGAAAAATGCTGCATCGTCAGATGAACTCAGAATATCGATTGCAACGATCTGTTTGTCTTTGATTTGAACTGCAACCGTGATCTCTCCTGCATAACCTGTTCCAGTTCCCTTATAAACACCATCCGTCAGATCAAAAGAACCTTTTACCGCCTGCTCCTGCTCTTCTGACTTTGTAGTCTCTTCTTTTACAGAATTCGTTTGCTCCTGCGCTGCATAAACCGGTGGCTGATATCCACTCAGGGTGCCTGCTACACAGGATGCCACAACTGCTACCGAAAGTACCGGTGCAAATGGTTTCAGCTTCTTTCCTGTTTCTTTAAAATCCATTTTTCCTCCAAAATCTACTCTGTCTTACACTTTTCTATCGAATGATCTCAACTGTTCTCTCCGTTGAAAAATCATTTTCCAGCCCTTCTGTTACATATAGCGTCCCATCATCACTCATAAGGATTGCATCAAAATCATCCTTATGTTCTCTCCAGAAATCTGCCGCTTTCTCTTCTCCCATAATAAAAAGTGAAGTAGAAAGTCCATCTGCCAGTGTTCCGTCCGTACTTACAATTGTTACAGAGACAAGTCCGCTTTCTGCCGGGTATCCGGTCTTTGGGTCAATGATGTGATGATACGTCACACCATCCTGTTCAAAATACCGTTCGTATCCCCCTGAAGTGATAACAGCCTTATCCTGAACACTCAGAATTCCCAGATAATCTTCTGTGTCATCCGGGCTCTGCACTGCAATCTTCCATTTCGTTCCATCCGTCTTTGTTCCGAGTGCTTGCACATTTCCGCCAAGATTCACTAACCCACTTGTGATTCCATTGTCTTTGTAAATGTCCATAATTCTGGATGAGGTATATCCTTTTGCAATTCCTCCGAGATCGATTTTCATTCCTTCTACGCCGAAAGATATCTTTCTCGTTTCTTTGTCACAAGAAATGTTTCCCGCATCAGTGAGTGGAAGAAGTTGATCCAATGTCTCCTGTGACGGAACCTGGAAGTTCTGTGTTGGGAATCCCCATGCTTCCATCACCGGATAAATCGCAATATCAAACGCGCCATCTGTCTCCTGATAAAGTTCCAATGCACGTTCCGTCAGATAACCTGCATCTTCGGAAAGCTCTGCACTTCCATCTGCGTTCAGTTTTGCGATCTCGCTGTCTTCATCTCCTGTCGATAAAAGTGCGTCCAGACGCTCAATCTCTGCCTGTGCTGCATCAACGGCTGCTTCTGCATTTTCTCCATACGCAGTCACTGTCATATAGGTATCCATTGCAAAAATATCTCTGGATGCTTCTTGAATATCATCCGACTGGTTCTGTGCACTTTCTGACGATATTTCGGATTTATCTGCTGTCTTCTGTCCGCATCCGACCAACAGGGCCGATGCACAAAGACAGACTGCAAGTAAACATTTTCATATTTTTTAATTTCATGTAATCGCTCCTGGTTATGCTTTTCTAACTCGTGTTAGTCCAACTAACTCCGTAAGTATACAGGATGTCTATTATCCAGTCAATTGGAGTTTTTATTATTTGAGAACATTTTCTCATTTATCTGCTTTTAAACTTATATAATTTTTCTCATGAACAAAGAATGTGCCTCGGCACATTCTTGCGCCTGCGGCGTTGCTAAGCGCCAGTGGCGCTTGTTTAGCAAGGACCGAAGTGGAAACGTAGACCGCTTGCAACACCTACCTTGTACGCCGCAGTGCGCATCCTGAGCGGAGCGTTTTTTCATATATTAGGAAAAGGACTTTCCTAATATATAAAAAATGAGAGACGAAAATTTCCATCTCTCTTTTCCTTCGCTTTATATTCTTTTTTTGACTTCCTCGAGAAAATATGTTTCACAAATACATAGATCATAATCACCACTGCCATCAGATATCCGAAGGCTCCAAGCGCCGGGATTCCCATAAACTTCGGTGTCATATCCGTTGTACAGATAATACTTGAACTGATCAGAAGTGCCATGACCCACAGACCCATAACAATATTCCTTACAAGTCGTCTCAAAAGAAATGCCAGATCCTTTGACACGCGCAGATCAAGGTTTACTTTGACTGTCCTTTCATGAATCATCCATTAAGTCCGTCGTCATGGAAGGGAAGGTCAATCATCTTCCGCACAGATTTCAAAAGGCTTCTTCCTGTGTTCCTCAATTCCTTCTTAAAGTTAAAATTGTGAAGAAAATCCGCAGCAAGTCTTGCTCTGGCAATCTCCACCATATTGATATCCGGTGCGATATTGGAAAGTACACCTTCCATATGCGTAAGTCCTCTGGCTAGCATCGTCAGTCCATGTGGCATCATGATCTTATTTTCTTTCATGACTTCCATCAGATCCGTCATGACCTCTGCCACATTAATCTTGCCCATATCGGTACTTCCGTATTTCAAAAGCAATCCTTCAATATCTTCGTAAAGTTTTCTCTGCTCCGGTCGTTCTTTGAATTCGCCCAGTCCGAGAACCGCCTTTAGGATCAGACCAACATCATTCAGTGCAACGCCTTCGATCGCAAGCGTGATCATCTCACGGTCATGCTCTGTCAGTCGTCCCATCATACCCATATCAATCCAGACAATCTTTCCATCACGGATCTTAACATTTCCGGAATGCGGATCAGCGTGGAAGAACCCATCATCCATTACTTGCTTGATATAGTTATCTACAAGTTTGCTTCCAATTTCTTTCAGGTCATAGCCATCTTCAAGAAGTTTCTCCTTCTCATCAATTCCACAGCCGTCAATGTATTCCATCACAAGCACATGCACGGTTGTATATTGTTGATACAGAACCGGTGTCTGGACGAAATTGACATCTTTATTTCTTCTGGCAAATTCTTCGATATTCGATGCTTCGGTCAGGAAATTCATCTCATCTCTTGTCACTGACCAGAGTTCGTCAAGCACAAGATCAAAATCAGCCATTCCTTTCAGACTGATCGGTGGCATCAGCTTGATTGCTTTACGGATAAAATCAATATCTCGCGCCATCATTTCATAAATGCCTTTTCTCTGGATCTTAACGACAACCTCTTCTCCTGACTTTAAGACTGCTCTATGTACCTGCGCAATTGATGCAGAACCGATTGGCGTCTCTTCGATCGATGCAAATACCTTCTTCCAGGAACGCCCATAAGACTCATCAATTACAGACACTGCCTCCTCGAAAGGCATCGGTCTTGCATCCGTGCATAATTCCATCAATTCATCGCAATATGCCTTCGGAAGAATGTCCGAATGAAGTGCCATAATCTGTCCGATCTTCACAAAAGTCGGACCAAGATCCTCCATAATCAAACGAAGTTTCTTCGGACTAAGTCCACGTGTAATATTATGTTTTCGAAGTACAGAAATAATCTCTCTAAATCTTGAATTATTTGTTCCCTTTTCTTTCTCACTCATATCTGTATTCTCCTGCTGTCTCGGTGACGCGTTCCTCTTTTCTTCAGTATCCCTTGCTGATAGTTCAAAAGTAATAGTCACTTTTTTCTTTCTTGAGAAAGCAGAAAAGCCGCTTTTCGGCAGCTTCTCTGATATTTTTACTCTTCTTTTGTATCTTCCTCAACTACTTCTGCATCTTCTACATTTTCAACATCTTCCACTGTATCTTCTGCATTCACCTCTTCTGCCTCCGAATCTACAGTTGACTCTTTCGCCTTGATCTGAGCCTTCAGTGCTTCTAACTGCTCCGGTGTCATCTTGTCGAGAAGTTCGCTTAATTCTTCCGGTGTAGTGACTTTGACTTTCACATTCACATTGTTCTTTACTGTCTGCTTCAGATTATGCTTGAGTTCCTCATTCAGAACCTTACCCTGCTCCACTGTAAGTTCGCCTTTTTTTACCATATCATCAAGAACGTCCTTTGACTTCTCTGCAGTTGTAGCAACCGCTCCGATTCCAGCCAGTATTACCTTCTTTAAGTTGTCTGTTAATTTTTCCATAATGCCTGTCTCCTTCCGTAAATGATCTGTTTCCAGATTCAAAACTATAATTAGATTTTACAACTTTCTCTTCATCTCGTCTAGTATTCGATTTTATTTTCTGTGCTTGTTTCACAATAATTTAATAAACCCTTTATAATTTTCAAAACTTTTCCACTAAAAAAAAGCTTAAAATGTTACATTTTCAACCTTTTGTAACTTTTCGTTTTTTATTTACGCTTGTTAAAATAAAGACATAGTACATCGGGAATATCTCTAAAGCTTCCCGAAAATCTGTTTTTCAAAAAAGGAGATCGAAAATCATGGCAAACAGAATTATGTTAAATGAAACATCTTATCATGGAGCAGGCGCAATCAAAGAGATCGCTACAGAAGCAAAAGCAAGAGCATTTAAGAAAGCTTTGTATGTTCTGACCCTGATCTGATCAAATTCGGAGTTACAAAGAAAGTAACAGATATTCTTGATGAAAATGGACTTGCTTACGAAATTTATTCTGATATCAAAGCAAACCCAACAATCGAAAATGTACAGCACGGAGTAGAAGCATTCAAGAAAGCTGATGCAGATTACATCGTTGCAATCGGTGGTGGTTCTTCTATGGATACTTCTAAAGCAATCGGTATCATCATCGCAAACCCAGAGTTTGAAGATGTAAGAAGCCTCGAAGGTGTTGCACCGACAACAAAGCCTTGTGTACCTATCATCGCAGTTCCAACAACAGCCGGAACAGCTGCTGAGGTTACAATCAACTACGTTATCACAGATGTTGAAAGAAAGAGAAAATTCGTTTGTGTTGACCCACATGACATGCCGGTTATCGCAGTTGTTGACCCGGATATGATGTCCTCTATGCCAAAGGGACTTACAGCTTCCACAGGTATGGATGCCCTGACACATGCAATTGAAGGATATACAACAAAAGCTGCTTGGGAAATGACAGATATGTTCCATATCAAAGCAATTGAGATCATTGGAAAATCTTTAAGAAGCGCTGTTGCAAATGAAAAAGAAGGCCGTGAAGGAATGGCTCTTGGACAGTATATCGCAGGAATGGGATTCTCTAATGTAGGTCTTGGAATCGCTCATTCTATGGCTCATACACTTGGTGCTGTATACGATACTCCACATGGTGTTGCATGTGCTATGATGCTTCCAATCGTTATGGAATACAATGCAGATTGTACAGGTGAGAAATACCGTGAAATTGCAAGAGCAATGGGCGTTAAAGGTGTTGACGACATGTCTGTTGAAGAATACAGAAAAGCTGCTGTTGATGCTGTTCAGAAACTTTCTGTTGACGTTGGAATCCCGACAAAACTGGAAGCTCTGAAAGAAGAAGACCTGCAGTTCCTCGCTGAGTCTGCTCACGCTGATGCTTGTGCACCGGGTAACCCGAAAGATGCAAGTGTAGAGGATCTGAAAGAGCTCTTTAGAAAGCTTATGTAAATTGATTTCTGGTACACGGACGAAAATTCTGAAATGTGATAAGCTATGATTCCTTCAAAGGATGACGCATCGAATCTGGCTCAGGGTTACGTGTACTGATAATTCTAAGAAAAACTTAAGATTACTAAATACAAAGAAAGGTTTGGAAAACTCACTGCCGCTCAGACAGTTTCCAAACCTTTCTTTAACGTAACCTTAAGTTTTTCAAGTATTATCAAGCACACTCCACATTCACCATCTTCGATGCGTCATCCTTCTTCGGAGATTCACTTTATCCCACATTTCCGAATTTTCTGTGTATAGAAATAGATTTACGGAACGTGCAACGATTTGGAAGGATTCGCACAAAATTTTTCTGTGGACAGAAATAGATTTACAGCAATCCACGTTCTTTGAAGACGTCTCTTAGTTCAGCGGGCATGGATTCGGAGAGGAATCTAGCCAGGGTTTCGGGGGTGGCTTTGTGATTGCCGAGAACCCATTGGACCGTCATGTAAATGGAGCCTTGGCAGTACATTTCTAACTGAAAGCGAATCTTGTCGGACATCGTTTTTTCCCTGTGTTTCCTTCGATACGATCGGTATCAAAAATTGTGTGATCAGTTCAAAGTCGTGATCACGCAAACAGTTCTGGTCGTCAATTTTTAAATGCCGCACGAAAGAAAAGTGTTTCTTTCTGAATGTATTGGAATTTATTTACAAGACTTTCATAGACTGTTTGTCCCTCTCCCATATGTTCAAAGGATTCAATCAGTATCTTGTCAAAATACCAGTTGATCAAATCGTATTTATCCTGAAAATTCCGGTAAAAGGTCTGACGCGTCACTCCGCATTCTTCTGTGATCTCTTTCACAGTGATCTTCTCGACCGGAGCATTTTTTCATGCATTCTTTCATTGCCTCTGCCAACCGGTATTTTACATTTTTCTCCTGACTTGTATGTTTCTGCCATAACTTTTTCCTTTCCACTCCAAGCAGTTCAAGCAGTTCTTCATGCGGGTATTCTTCGTCTTCCTGGTAAATATCCACGTAATTCATTGCAGCGCCTCCATCTACGAATGCAGGAAACAGGAAACCGCATTCCGGTTCGCCCGGTTCATATTCTCCGCTTAGTGGACAGATCACGCATAAAATGTATTCATACATTCGTTCTGATTCTCCCTGACGTATATGATCCAGCCCCTTCGCCGGAATGTCATATCTGTCATGAAAAAGCATAGATTGCATAATCTTCATCTGCCTGATAATGTTCCCCGATAATCTCATAAAATGTCTCCATCAGAGCATCATTTTTCAAGCCACAGGCACGCATCCCCATCAGAAGCTTCCACATACTGTCCGGATTTCTTTGATCATCAGAAAACTTATATTCCTTCAGATTTTTATTTGTTTTCGCAAACGGCACTTTCTTCGCAAGCGCCAGATTCTTCTCCTGTTCTGACGGGCTTAATTTCAGGAAACTGGTGTTAAATGTTCCATCTATAAATCCATCTATATCCATATATCCCCCGGCGATCCGAGTGATCGATGTCCGTTTTACTGTCATTCGTCTGGTCAGTGCCAGCATATCTTCTCGATTGATCATAATCTTTTCCCTCCGGCTCTCTGTTTATCCCTACAAATCTCTGCATATCTCTCGACAGCTTTCTGTTCGTCTCAAACATCTTCCGCCTGTCTACATCAGAGATTCTTCTGTCTTATCCGCTCTGTCAATCCTCGAAGCATTAACGGTTCCACGCCGCTACTTTTTTCCTTCCTCTTTTTCCTCCGCCTGCATGATCACATCACGCACCTTCTGCATTCTCTCATCAAGAGCTGAGCTGATCTGTGCACAGTCCATCATCTCTTCTGCCAGATACTTACTCTGATCTTCCGGAATACTCTTTTTATAGCGAAGCTTATGCTCCAGGCTCGCCCAGAAATCCATCGCGATCGTACGAAGCTGCACTTCAACTGTGATCATCTTTTTTGCCTTCTTTTCAAGAAAATCGGAGTCTTTCACGATCAGATGAAGACCTTTTGTAGCCGTTTTTCTTTGGATTTTTAATGTAATCCTTTATCCGGACGATCTCGATATCCTTCTGCATTTCCAGGGATTCTGCAACCTGGTAAAGCTCATCCTCAAACGGACAGACTACACGGATGCCGATGAGATCTTTCAGACTTTTTTCTGGCAGTCTCAAAATCCGGTTCCAGTCCATTTTTTCAGAAGTTTAGCGTAAATACTTTCAGCACTTTTTATCCGGTTGGTGATCTGACTGATCACAGTACGCTTTTTCTGTCCGGAAAGTTCTGCGTTGATCATTTTAAGCTTCGCCATGAGAATATCTATAGCCGCCTTGCAGCGGAGACGATAGTCCGGATCCTTGATGTAACTTGCAATGGCTGCTGTTTTTTCTGCCGCCAGTTTAAGATGTTCCGGTTCTGCTGAACTCAACTCCTGAGCCTGCTCTTTTCTGATCTTCGTTGATTTCTTTTTTCGACATAGTTTTTGCCGTATGTTTTAATTTTACTTTCTAACTGATCTATTGTGTACCTTTCTATCTTATATGTAACTGCAGAAGTTTGCATCAAATCAAAGTAAGACTATTGTTAATTATCTGCAAAAAATTCCTTCTGAAAATCTGAATATCTCAGTTTTTCCAGAAGGATCTTTTTTCATATCTTTATTATTTTACAGGAACTCCGACTGCAGCGCATCGTATCCGGTCTCACCTGTACGGATACGAACAGCGTTACGGATCTCATAGCTAAATATCTTTCCATCGCCTGGATCACCGGTAAACGCTGCTTTCTGCACAGCATCAATAACTTTGATCTCCCAATCTTCCGATGATACCACGATTTCAAACTTGATCTTCGGTTTCAGAAATACATCGATCTTGGAACCACGGACATATTCTGTATAGCCGCGCTGTGTTCCGCAGCCCATGATCTGGGTTACTGTAAAACCGTTAACCTGGATCTCATTTAACGCTGCTTTGACATCTTCCATTTTTTCCTTCTCTTACGATTGCTTCTATTTTAATCAACATACTATAATCTCCTCTTTAACACCATCATTCACATTAACAGGAAATGGACTCTTATCAGTCAAATCCATTAAATGACGGATATGCATTCTCTCCATGCTGGGACGCATCCAGACCAACCATCTCTTCCTTCGGATCTACACGAAGCGGTGTAAAGATCCGCACGATCCCGATACAGATCAGCGTTCCCACAATAGCAACCGCAATGGTGATCACAATACTCAATACCTGCGCCAGGAACAGACGGTGATCTCCAAACACAAGGCCATCCCATTTTGCAACCGAGTTAATGGAAGTTTTTCCGAAGAGACCTGTTGCGATTCCTCCCCAGATACCACCGATACCATGGCAGCCAAAAGCATCCAGGGCATCGTCGATCTTCAGCTTCTGTTTCAGAAGGATCACAGT
>ENA-OQES01000830-OQES01000830.1-human-gut-metagenome-genome-assembly--contig:-NODE-830-length-12450-cov-2.898239_pt1 | contig 12450 bp, 26 predicted proteins | sample MGYA00242798_ERZ504641 | MGnify/ENA primary metagenome ERZ504641 (study PRJEB26092, sample SAMD00036327) | human gut metagenome | host: Homo sapiens | study: EMG produced TPA metagenomics assembly of... | reverse complement strand
CCCGACGAGCTACCAGACTGCTCCACCCCGCGATATTTACTTTTGCGTCGGCCTTTCGCTGACTGCTCAAGTATAATACCACAAGGCGGGGACTTGTCAAGCGATTTTTCAAAAAGAATATGACATTTTCGAAAAGGCCGCTGCCGGGAACTAAAAAGCGTCCCCGGAATGGGGCGCTTCGACAGAGCGAATATCACTTGCGGGTGCGGCGGCGCACGAAGCGGACGACGAGGGCGGCTGCGGCCAGAATGACCAGCACGGGCCAGACGCCCACGACCCAGACCGTCAGCTGCTGGATGCCGGAGACGAAGCCCGTCCAGCCATTGCGGAGGGCGCTGGACAGCTGGGAGAGGTAGGATTCCTCGGTAGGGGGTGTATTCCTTCACCTCGTCCAGCGAGAGGTAGACCGTGGAGCAGGACACCTGCTGGCTGTACCAGTCCAGCTGCGACTGCCAGCTCTCGATCTGGTACTGGACGTCGCTGAGGGAAGATTCAATCTCCAGCAGGTCGGCGAGGTTTTCGGCGCTGGCCTGAAGCTCCTGCAAACGTGTGCGCTGGGCCGTCAGGTTGGAGAGCCGGGCCTCGATGTCCATATACTGGGTGGTGACGTCCTGCACCTGCTCGCTCTTGTCCACGAGGTTGCCCGCCTGCGCGGCGGCTTCGAGGAAGCTCGCGTAGTTGTCCTGCGGGACGCGGATGGTGAGGGAGAGGGTGCGGCTCGAGCCGGTGTAAGAGGATTCGCTGCTGGATTCCAGATAGCCTCCGGCGGCGCTCACGGCGTCGGTGAGGGCGGTGCGGGCGGCGTCAAAGTCCTTGCTCTCGATGGTGAGGTTGGCTGTGTAGATGAGCTTTGTGCTCGTCTGCGCGGCCTCGGCGCTGAGGGTGCCGGTACCGCCTGCATCGCGGTCGCTCATGGCATCGGCGCTTCCACCGGCCGGGACGGCCATCTTGGGTGCGGCAAGGGCGCTGTTCACGTCGTCCATCGAGTAGGCGGCGTAGGAGGCCGTCTCAGGGGCAGAGCTGAGGGCCGCGCCGCCCGCAGGCAGCAGGCTGATGGGGGAGTGGACTGCCGCATACAGACCAACGCCGCAGAGCAGGCCGCAGGCGGCGATGCTCAGAGCCTTGCGGGGAAAGCGGATGGCCTTTTTGGGCTTTTGGCGGGTTTCGAGCCTCTTCCGCCGACTGCATGGCGAGGAGCTTTGCTTTCAGGTCGTCCGAAGCGTGAAGGTCGTCTACCTCCATCTTGTACTCATACCACCTCATCTTCGATCTCCTCCTTCAGCATCGTATGTAACTGTGCGCGGGCGCGGCGAAGCCAGCTGAGCACCGTGTTGGTGGGTGCGCCCAGCATCCGGCCCACCTCGGCGGCGGTGTACCCCTCGTAGTAGTGGAGGTAGACCGCATTGCGGTAGTTCTCGGGCAGGGCGCGCACGGCGTCCAGCACACTGCCGTCTTCCATCTGGTCCGGAGCGGGAAGATTCTCGTCCAGCTCGGTGTCCTTCTGGCGGGCGGCGCGGGTCAGGTCGTGGCAGCGGTTGATGGTCACACGCAGCAGCCAGGCTTTCAGGTGTTCCTCGCTCTCGAAGCGGCCATTGTAGCACAGCAGCTTTTCGAAAACATCCTGCACCACATCTTCCGCATCGGCGGTGCAGCTGCAGTTGTGCATGGCGGCTCGGAACACCGTGTCACTGTATCGCTGCACGGCCAGCGCAAAAATCTCGTTTTTGGTCAGCTGTCCCATAGTTCTATGCTCCTTTGATGTCCTGTGTACAGCAGGACCCGGTGGAAAAATCATCTTTGATTGGGGACATTCACCCTGTATACGGATGAGCGGCCCCGATTATTGCAGTTTATGGTGCAGAGCGGAAAAAAGTCTTCCGCCCGGCACCGTACAAGGTACAAAAAGTATAACATGAATACGCCAAAAACAAAAGGGCCATTTGCCGCCATGTTTTGGCAAATGCCCTTGAGAGCTTCTGTTGAGTTATCGGTAGAGCCGCTGGAAGAGGGCTGTCCGCTCGGAGAGATAGGTCTCGGCCCGGGGGCTGGTGGAGCCAGCGTTTGCCCGCCTTGTCGCAGGCGAGACGGTGGCCCAGCGCGGCGGGGCAGGCGTCGATCTCTTCCACGTCCCGCATGGTGAGGGTGAGGCTCAGCGCCGCCGGAGCGTCCGGCAGGGGCGGGAGCGGGTCTTCCCAGACGAAGGGCGGCAGCAGCTGGACAGCGTACACCGTCCGGGTGCATTCCTCGGTGAGCAGCAGCGCGGCGGGCGCACCATCCGGCATGACGTGCAGAGAGGAATAGAGCAGCTGCAGCTGCGCCGGAGCCAGCAGACGGGATGCGCCCTCTTCCTCATCGGGCAGAAGGGTGAGAAAATCCGCCGCCTCGTCGGCGTAGATGCGCCGGGCCGGAGCGCGGAACTGCGCGTACAGCGCGGGCAGGGCGAACACGCCCTCCCGGTCTAAGGCTCGCTGCAGCAGGCAGTAAAACTCCGTCAGCGGGTGGGCCGGGTCGGGCTGCGGCATCCCGAAATCGGGGCGCGAAACGTGTCCTCCGCCCATCAGCCGTTATAGCCCAACGTGGCCGCCATGACAGGCCTTGATGGTGTGCATCCGGTTCTCGGCCTCGTCGAAGACGATGCTCTTGGGGGGCCTTCGAAGACTTCGTCGGTGACCTCCATCGCGTCGCGGCCAAAGCGCTCGCCCATCTCCCTGCCCACGGTGGTCTTGTGGTCGTGGTAGGCGGGCAGGCAGTGCATGAACACAGCCTTGGGGCCGGCAATGTCCATCAGGTTCTGGTTGATCTGATATGCGGCCAGGTCGTTGATGCGCTCGGCCCAGACCTCGACCGGCTCGCCCATGGACACCCAGACGTCGGTATAGAGGACGTCTGCGCCCTTTGCGGCCTTGGCAGGGTCTTCCTCGAAGGAGATGGTCGCACCCGTCTCGGCGGCGATGGCCCTGCACTGCTCCACCAGTGCAGCGTCCGGCTGGTACTTCTTGGGGGCGCAGGCGGTGAAGTTGAGGCCCATCTTGGCGCAGCCCACCATCAGGCTGTTGCCCATGTTGTAGCGGGCGTCGCCGAAGTAAACGAAGTTGATGCCCTTGAGGTGGCCGAAGTGCTCCCGGATGGTGAGGAAGTCGGCGAGGATCTGGGTGGGGTGGAACTCGTTGGTCAGGCCGTTCCACACCGGCACACCGGCGCAGCGGGCCAGCTCTTCCACGATGCTCTGGCCGTAGCCGCGGTACTCGATGCCGTCGAACATCCGGCCCAGCACCCGGGCGGTGTCGGCGATGGACTCCTTTTTGCCGATCTGGCTGCCCGACGGGTCGAGGTAGGTGACTTCCATACCCAGGTCGTGGGCGGCGACCTCAAAGCTGCAGCGGGTGCGGGTGGAGGTCTTCTCGAAGATAAGGGCGATGTTCTTGCCGCGCAGGGCGTCATGGCGGATGCCGGCCTTTTTCTTTGCCTTCAGGTCGGCGGCGAGGTCCAGCAGACCTTCGATCTCTTCGGGAGTGTAATCAAGAAGCTTCAAAAAGCTGCGGTTCGTAAGGTTCATTGTATATATTCCTCTCTATGCACTGGAATTTGAATATTTATACTTTCGCGGACCCTATTATAATACAGAGCAAAGGTGGGGTCAAGAGGAAGCACTTGACGCACCTGTCAAAAATTGCAATGCTTTGTCGAATATGCTATACTAAAGACGCTGCCCTTCTCCATTCTGGCAACAGAAGGGAGGTGAGCCTGATGGTCCAGATCCTAACCGATATTATCGTAGCTGTCATAGCGCAGGTGATTGCCGATCGCCTGTGCAAGTGGCTTGACAGCTGTCACAAGGGCCAGTAAGCACAAAGAAGCCCCCAGGTATGCCGAGTACCGGGGGCTTCGCTTTTATGAGCCGATGGCAATAATCCTAACCGATATTTGCCTACTTCTAGTATATGCAATCTGATGCAAAAGTCAAGGTGCTATGAAAAAAAGTTTAACATCTTGGCGGCTTGTAATTATTAAATGCGAAAGAACAAATACCACGTCGAATGACGGGTACGCGTTCTATCGCATTTATTTTTTTGACCATAAACAGCGCTAAAACACAATAGAAACGGGGTGAAATGGTGCGGCAGTACAGATATATAGACTTTCAGGACCGCAAGGAGATTTCCACGCGATACCTGAACGGCGACCGGGTGGCGGACATTGCCGATGGGCTGGGTATGGCAACGGCTACCGTCTACCGGGAGTTGAAACGTGGCGAAACGGGCGGGCTTGACCGCAACCAGCGGAGAGCATACAACCCCGTTCTTGCACAACAGCGCGTGCAAGAGAACTTCAAACGCCGCGGCAAAACTGCGGTCAATTCGTAAAGGAGGTTCCACGGTGAACAATTTTGAAGAAATTACGAAGAACCCGGAAACGCTGGGCGCTTTCTTGCGGGGCCTGCCCGTCATTGAAGCGCCGTGGGACGAAGAATTCCAGCGGAAGTATTGCGCCGGGTGTGGGAAAGTCAGTTGTGACGATGGTAGCCCTTGCCCGTATGAGGACAAGCGGAACAATCCGCTTTGGTGGCTATCGCAGGAGAGCGGAAAGGCGGCGGAGGTATGAGCCGAAAGGAACAGCACCCCGGCGGGGTCAAACTGACGGCGAAGACAGCCCGCGCCCTCGCAATGCAGGAGTTCGGGACCGCCCGCGGTCTGACGAAAAGCACCACATTTGTCGGCGTGTACTTCATGGAGTTCGGAAACCTGCGTATCGAAATTTGCGCGGACGCGGCTTGCATTGTTGTTCGTGTGGTTCTGGCCCACGGTACGGGTTCCAGCGTGAAATACTTTGACCACGACAATCTGCAAGAGAACTTCAAGGCTATCGACAAACACCGCGAAGACGAAGACCGCGCCATTATCAGTGATTGGGTCAACCTGAACGGCACGGAATACTGCCGGAAGCAAATTGAAGAAATCTGGACGCACGGCGCGTAAAGGAGCGGGACAGATGGAAGAAGAAACACGCTACACAAAGCAGGATTTAGAAACCATGCGTGCTTGGACGCTCCAACGGAAAATTCAAGTCACACAAACCCGCCTGATCGAATGGCTGGGCCGTTATGACTGGAACGTTTACGTTTCATTCAGCGGCGGCAAAGACAGTACCGTTTTAGCAGACCTTGCCGCCCGCGTGTATCAAGTGTTCAGTTGCCCGAAAAAGACAAGACCCTCTGCGCCTTGTTTTCGTAAATACGGGGCTTGAATACCCGGAAATCCCAAAATTCGTTCGGGATTTTGCGGAATGGCTGAAAGCGGAATATAAAATTCCCGTTGAACTTGAAATACTGCACCCGTCAATGACGTTTCCGCAGGTTCTTTCAAAATATGGCTACCCTGTCATTTCCAAAGAAACGGCAAAATGTCATATATTACGCCCGCCGTGGTTCACGATGGGCGATAAATCGGCTGGACGGTCTGGACAAGCACGGGAAATGAAACGTAAGTTCAAGGAACGCTTCAAGAAATACAAGTTCCTGATTGACGCACCTTTTGAAACATCGCAACTTTGCTGTGACGTTATGAAGAAAGGCCCCGCACATAGGTACGAAGCAGAAACCGGGCGAAGCCTATCATTGCAACGATGACGGAGGAATCGGAACAGCGTCAGTCGTCATGGCTGAAATATGGGTGCAATTCTTTCGATTCCAAACGTCCCATGTCAAAGCCTATGTCATTTTGGACCGAACAGGACGTTTTGCAATATCTGAAAATGACTGGAATTCCCTATGCCCCTGTTTACGGCGAAATCATTGAAGCTGACCCACAATTACAGCTTTTTTGAAGAAGCAGGAGAAAGAAAACTGGTCACGACAGGTTGCGAAAGAACCGGGTGTATGTACTGTATGTTCGGAATCATGAGCGACAAAGAACCGAACCGCTTTCAACGCATGAAGCAGACCCACCCGCAACAATACAGATATTGCATCGGCGGAGGTCATTTTGAAAACGGTATTTTGAAGCCGGACAAGACGGGGTTAGGTATCGGAACGATACTTGATTACATCGGAAAACCATACTGAAAGGTGGTGACAGCATGAAACGTCAATTCTGCTTGCCCTGCTTCCTCGAAATCAAGAAAGCCGGGAAACACGATATTGAGCGTGTCCGCGGCGGCGTGAATATGAAAATCACCTGTTGGCGGTGCAAGCGCCGTCGTTTCGGGGCCGAATACGAGATTTCCCGGAAAGGCGGTGTGTCCCGTGACAACGGCTGATTTGAAGCGGGCGTTCATGGACGAACGCCCGGTACGGTACAACGGCATCACCTACCAGCGAGTAACAGCGGTGATTTACCGCAAGACCCCGGACAAAACCGGGTTGCTGGTACAAGGTGAACTGCTGGACAAGAACGGACGCGCCGTTATGATCGCGGCGGCGGAGCGAATCGAAGTGGAGGAACCGAAATGACGCAAGAGATTATCACGATCACCGTTGAAGCCGGGCAAATGACCGCCCGACGGAAGCCCCGGAAAACTCGCCCAGCGCCGCCCGGTCCCCGTGTGGACTATCGTGAAGTATGCGGCCCTGACGATTGCCGGAATTATGCTGTTCCGTGAGGGTGCGGCCCGTGCGCTGGCCTACCGGGGCTATTTCGCCGTCGGCGGAGAGGTTTTCGCCCTCTTCCTCCCGGTATTCTATTATTGCCTTTCCCGGACGGTCCGGGACCTTATCACGGATATTAAGAACGGCTTCAAGCCGGAATATGAGGAGGACTAAACCATGAAGAAAATTTCGCAGATCGAAACGGGCGGGCGCTTCCTGTACGGCGGCATTGAGTGGGTCAAGCTGTACGCAGGCGACGGAACCGTTGCGATTTCCGCCGAACCCGTCTTTGAACGCGCTTTCGACGAAAACAACAAGAACGATTGGCGTTCTTCTTCCCTGCGCCGCGAACTGAACGGTGCGTTCCTCGACGCGCTGGTTGCAGAGGGCGCGGACCGGGCGGCGTTCCTCGATTGGGAAAGCGACCTGACCGCCGATGACGGCATGACCGACTACGGGACAGCCACCGACAAAATCGCTTTGCTGTCGGACAAGCTGTATCGAATGTTCCGCGGCATTATCCCGCGCGTGGACGCGTGGTGCTGGAACCTGACCCCGTGGACGTGCAACCCCGAATACTCTTGCCGCGTCCGCGGCGTCTATTCCTCTGGCGCGATGGGCTGGAGCGGCGCTTGCTACGGCGACGGCGTTCGCCCGCTTTGCTATCTGAAATCCGAAATCTTGGTATCTGTCCCCGGAGAGGACGACGAAGAGAAAAACGTTGAAGTCGCCGAAGAGGACCGCGCACAGCTTGTTCTTATCGCAAGCGACAGAATTTTGAATGCCCTGAATGAATACCCCGTGGAAGTTTGGGGCGAAGCGCTGGGCGCGGCTGTGGCTTCTCTGTTCACGTCGAAGCAGGACGCGGCGCAGATCGCGCAGGAAGACAAAGACAAAGCGGCGGAGGTCTGAACCCCCGCCGTCGTGAAAACTGGATAAAGAAAAACCGCCCCGCGTTTGCTTGGGAGAGCAGACGCGAAGCGGGTTCCGCCGATGAAAATATATCAGCTATCAACCTACCGTTAGTATATCAAAAACGGCGGAAAAAGTCAACAAATAACGCCGTTTTTGCGCGGCGTGGCGGGCTTGTAATGGGTATTAACGTTCCTGCGATTAGCCTTGTCACGCATGACAACAGGACCGGGAAGAAAGACACGCCCTATCCGGTGTTCTTCCTGCCTGCATAGACAACTACATACGCCGGAAGTAAAGCCCCGCCCGCTTCCTCTACCCGCAAAAGGAGTGAAGCAAGTGCGAAGTTTTATGAGAGAAAAGAAAATCTACTGCGGAAAGCATTATCGGGAGGTAGATATATACCCCTATACCGCCGCGCAACTGACAGCATCTACGCGCGGGAAGAGGTCAAAGAAAATCAAGGAAACGGAGCCGAAGCAAAAGAACCTGAATGACAAGAACGCCCGCCGCTACTTCACGCAGACGGCGAACCTGAATTTCGGTTCTGACCCGGAAGCCTTGCACGTTACGGCTACATACAGCGGAAAATATCTGCCCGACACGGTGGAGCAAGCAGAACAGGAAGCAACAAACTTCCTGCGCCGGGTCCAGTACCGCCGGAAGAAAGAGGGCTTGCCGCCGCTAAAGTACATGATCGTTACTGCCTACACCACGAAGCGAAACAGCGAAACCCCCGTTCGTATTCATCACCACATCATTATGAACGGCGGGCTTGACCGTGACGTTGTGGAAGACCTGTGGAGAAAACGCAGGCGCAAGGGACAGAAAAAGGGCGACAAAATCGGCTTTTGTAATGCTGACCGCCTGCAAGCCGACGAAAACGGCATAGCCGCCCTTTGCACCTACCTTGTGAAGCAGGGGTGCGGGAAAAAGCGGTGGAATTCCTCGCATAACCTCGAAAGGCCGTACAGCCGGACGAACGACGGCAAGTACAATCGCCGTCAGATTGAGAAGTGGGCGAAAGAACACCCGCCCCGTGAGTTTTGGGAAAAGAAATATCCCGGCTGGACCCTGACAGACGATGACTACGGCGTTCAGTACGAATACAACGACTTCACGGGCTGGGCGGTCTACCTGAAATTGCGAAAGAAAGAGTAAAGAAAGGGGCTGTTCAATATGGCAAGGCCGTTCAAAATCTGCCCGGACTGCGGCGCACACCTCGACGCTTCCGAACCCTGCGACTGCAAGGACGCAATCGAGCGGGAGCCGCCGAAGCCGTGGGAGCGGTTGAAACTGCTTGCCGTCTGCCGGGAGGTAGACAAGGAAAGCGGGCGCGTCAGCGTTTACCCGCTTGACCTCGAAATCACAAGTGAAATCCTTGCAAGCCTGAAAATGCGGGCGCAGTTCAACCCGGAATTGCGCTACTTCACGACCACGACGGCACGTTGGGACCGCTACGGCGAAGTCATGGCGGGTATCCTGAAACGCCGCACGGTGAGCCGGGCAGATTTGGACAATATCGGGGGTATCTGCGAGATATGAGAAGAAATGAGCCGACCCCGGAAGAACAGGAAGTCGAAGAAATGAAGCAGGCCGCGCGGGTCATCAAGAAAATTTGCGACCGCAGGACGGCGGACGACGCTTGTTCGTTCTGCCCGTTCTGCGATATGTGCCGCACGGAACCTTACACATGGGAGGTATGACAATGACGGAGCGGGAACGCCTGTTAGAGAAGATACGCAAGGTTCAAGCCCTTGCAAACCGCGGCGCAGACGGCGAAAAGCAGTCAGCCGCCGCCCTGCTTGATAGGCTGATGACGCAATACGGCATCGACGAAGCCGAAATAGTGGAAGAGCGTTTGGAAAAGTGCTTCTTCCGTTACAAGACCCCGTATGAAAGAAAACTGCTGGTTCAGGTGATTTATACCGTGACCGGGAAAATTCCCTTTAAGTGCGTCGGGTCCTATTCAGGCCGCGCACGAAAGCAAGTCGGAATTGACTGCACCGCGGCGGAACGGCTGGAAATCGAATTCAGCTATGAGTTTTATAAAGCCGCGCTGGAAGAGGAAATGGAACGGTTCTATTCGGCGTTCCTGATGAAGAACGACATCTTCCCGCCCGCTTCCAAAAAAGGCCGAAGAAATCCCGGCGGCGGAAATCAGCCGAAGCGAAGCGTTCAAACTTCAAGCGCTTATGGCGGGCATGGGCGACCACACGCGCCGCCCTGTATTGGGAAGCGGGGTGGAACCGTGATAGACAATCAACGCGCCGCCCTGCGGTATCAAAACAAAGTCAACAACGCACAGGGCCACTTTTTCGAGAGCGCAATAAAAGCCGCCTGCGCCCTCTATTCTGACCGGGAGCGGGCCGACGTAGACAAAACCCCTGAACCGTTCCGCGTTCTGGAAAAGAGCCGCGACGGAAAGTTCAAGGGCCGCTTTACCGCCCGCGCACAGCCGGACTTTCAAGGAACGCTTGACGGCGGGCGCTCCATAGTCTTTGAAGCGAAGTACACAACGACAGATCGTTTGAAGTGGGACGTTCTGACACAGGAACAGCGGGACACGCTGGAACGCCACGCCCGGCGGGGTGCGCTTGCCGCAGTCTGCGGCGGGATTGGAAACGAATTCTTCTTTGTTCCGTGGACGGTGTGGCGGGACATGAAAGAGCATTTCGGCAGAAAGTACGTTACCGCGGCGGACCTCGAACAATGGCGGGTCCGCTTCAATGGGGCGGTGCTATTCCTCGATTACGTCCACCACGAAAGGAGCGGGACACCATGAAAAAACAGCACACACAGAAAATGACGGTCCGCGTCACGGCACAGACGGCCTACAACCTCGAACGTCTTATGCTTATGAGCGGGCAGAAAACGCCGGGCCGCGTCGTCGATAAGCTGGTTCGTGAAAAAATGCTTGCCCTGCGGGGCCGAAACATCGAAACGGAGGAAACGAAATGAAGTATGACTGCATGAAGCCTGAATGGGCCGACAATGAGCCTTGCCCGCTCGACACGGGCGAACTGGAAAACTGCGCCGAATGTGTGTGGGCGCATGAACGGGAAACGGAGGACTGACAATGCGTGCCGGAATTCTGCTGATCGTTCTTTATTGGGCGCTGTTCACCATTCGAGCGGGTTTGCAACCGAAAGTGGCGGCGGAGGTCAAAGCGGCGACCTACGACATGAAACGGGCATCGGGCCTTGAAAAGCTGGAACACACCCGCCGCCTGCAATGCTGGACCGTGGCAAAGTGGGCCTTGCGTGTCTGCGGCTGGGCTGAAAACGTCCTGTTGGGCGTGGTTATCCTGTGGGTTGCTTTCCTGCTGGGCGCAGTCCTGACAGGAACCGTCATTGTATTTGGCTACCCGGTGTAAAGGAGCGTTATCTATGAAGCTGACGAAGTGTGAGCAATGCGGCGGACCGACGGCGGAGGGCCTGCCCCTCTGCCCTGACTGTATGAGAGCAACGGGCGCGGCGGCGGACCAAATCGCCGCGGCGGAGGAACTGCGGGACATTGCACGGGTCCTGTCCATCACGGCGAACACGGACGCGAACATTCGTGAAGCAATCGTCGGAATTTTCGAATATCGCCGAAAGGCTGGAAAGAGGGAAATAAAATGGAACTTCTGCAATTCGTGTTTTCGAGTTTTTGGGATTTGGCTGGGCTGTGTGGTCCTGATTGTCGCGGCGGGTGAAGCTGTGGCGACCGCGGCGGCGGGGTTCCGTCAGAAGCGTAAAGTTTCCGTATACCACGTCGGCGACGTGACGCGGGTTGAAGTGGAGAACGCGGGCCGCGCCGACATTCCGGCGGCGGTAAAGGCGTTGAACGAGCAGGCGGCGGAGGTAGACGAATGAAGCTGAAAAAGGTTCTTTCTATCTGCAAGACGAACGGGCTTTATTACCTGTATGACCGCATCGACAGATCGGGAGAAATCACACAATGGTTGGGCGACGCCTGCGCCCTCTATCCTCTGGACGGCCTGCCTATTCTGGACGAAGAAAGTTTCTGCGCCGTGTTCGATATTACCGGGAAAGCAACGCGAAAAAAGTTCTTTTCCGGCATGAACGCTTGCCGGAACACCTGAACGTCGAGGACGTGGCGGCGGGCGACAAACTGGTTCGGGAGTACGAAACGACCTTTATCAATGGCGGGTTGCGCTTGAAACCGCTGAAAACGAACAACGGCGTTACATTCATTCGGAGCCTGTACCTTTCGCCGCTGGAAGACGTTATCGACATGGTGCAATTCTACGAGCGGACCACGCCGCAGGGCGGTTCGTACATCGTCGCAAAGGCGGGGTTCCTGACGGCGGCGGTCATCATGCCTTATGTCATTAGTAAGAAATTCGCCGACGAACTGGAAGAACTGTCCTATCAATGCCGCTACTTCCTGAACACCCGGAGCGCATTCACCACCCCGGCGGCGGAGGACGAAGAAGAGCCGGACGAAAACCAGACGACCACGTTTGACGCGGAAGCGGCGGAGGACACGGAATGAAAGCCTTTACCGTGTATCAGCCCTACGCACACGCAATCGTAGCAGGGGTCAAGCATTATGAAACCCGACCCCGGCGGACGCATATTCGGGGCCGCGTCGCTGTCCACGCCGGGCGGCTGGACGAAGTGCAAGCGACAAAGCATCTGACGAACGGTGAGTTTTGGGCCCGTACTGGAAGCCGCAGGCGGCGGCGGAAACCTGCCGCGGGGCGCAGTCATCGGAACCGTTGAAATCGTCGATTGCGTGCCTGTGGAAGAACTTGTGGACAGTTTGGATAACCGGGAACGCCTGTTAGGTGATTATTCGCCGGGGCGGTTCGCGTGGGTGCTTCAAAACCCGGTTATGTTCAAAACGCCCATTCCCGCCTGTGGAAACAAGGTGGTGGAATTGGGAGGAACCGACATGAAGTGCCGTGAATGCGAATTTGCATCGGTCCACACATACCCACGCAACGG
>ENA-OQES01000829-OQES01000829.1-human-gut-metagenome-genome-assembly--contig:-NODE-829-length-12455-cov-2.846204_pt1 | contig 12455 bp, 15 predicted proteins | sample MGYA00242798_ERZ504641 | MGnify/ENA primary metagenome ERZ504641 (study PRJEB26092, sample SAMD00036327) | human gut metagenome | host: Homo sapiens | study: EMG produced TPA metagenomics assembly of... | reverse complement strand
TTCTTCTGGTACTGATATACAGCCTCACCCAGAACAGCCAGCCACTCCTCGTTATCAGCGAATGCCTCTTCCAGGCGCTCGGTGATTGCGCGGATATTTCTCTTCTCTCTTCTGTTTCTCGTCTGTAAATACAGCCTCTTCCATCTCTTCCTGCGGAAACCAGTTCACGAAATCGCTGCAAAACAGCTCTTCCGGAACTGCACAGCTCTCGTAGGAATGTTTCGGCTTGCCGCACTCAGCTACGATGGTGTCGATGAATTTGATGATCTCCTGGTTTACTTCGTGTGCCTTGAAGATCGCGTCGATCATGATGTTCTCCGGAACTTCCTTTGCGCCAGCCTCGATCATGATAACCTTCTCGCGGGTGGAAGCAACGGTCAGAGCCATATCAGATACTTTCTTCTGTGCATTGGTCGGGTTTACGATAAACTCGCCGTCGATCATGCCGATCTGGGTGGTCGCACACGGACCATCAAACGGGATATCGGAAATGCAGGTTGCGATTGCAGAGCCTAACATCGCGGTATACTCCGGGCTGCAGTCCTGGTCAACGGATAATACGAGGTTATTTAAGGTAACATCGTTGCGGTAATCCTTCGGGAACAGCGGACGCATCGGACGGTCGATAACACGTGCTGTCAGAACTGCGTTCTCAGATGCCTTTCCCTCTTTCTTGTTAAATCCGCCCGGAATCTTTCCGACCGAATACATCTTCTCCTCAAACTCAACGCTTAACGGGAAGAAATCAATACCGTCACGCGGCTTGTCAGAAGCTGTCGCGGTTGATAATACGGTTGTATCTCCATAATGCATAAATGCAGCACCATTTGCCTGAGCTGCCACACGGCCAACATCCACTGTTAAAGTTCTGCCAGCCAGTTCCATCGAAAAACTCTTGTACATCTCATATCTCCTTTCATCTTGTTTTGCAGAAGAACCTTCACATTCTCATACGCCGCTTTCGGTTCCAAAATGTGCCTTTCTGTGAAAAGTAATACCGAAACTACTGCTCTGCCCGCAAATATGTTTTTCTGCTTTACGGGTACAGCAGCGGTCTCGGACTTTTCTTCTACATAAACAACTAGGGTGGATTGCTCCACCCTATACGTTTTAATCTTAATTACTTTCTGATGCCTAACTTCTCGATCAGTGCACGGTATCCTTCCAGATCGGATTTCTTTAAGTAATCCAGAAGACCACGTCTCTGTCCTACCATCTTCAGAAGTCCGCGGCGGGAATGATGATCCTTCTGATTGGATTTTAAATGCTCTGTAAGCTCAGCGATTCTAGCGGTCAGAATTGCGATCTGAACCTCCGGTGAACCTGTATCGCCTGCTTTTCTTCCGTACTGTTCGATAATAGCTGCTTTCTTTTCCTTTGAAATCATTGTGATTTCCTCCTTAAAATAATTATTCTTACCGTATGCTAAGTTTATGTCGGAGTCGTCAAAAAACTGAGCACCGGCGGACTCATACACATTTAGTATAACACAATATGTTTTCGGTGTAAATCATTTTATGCAGGTTTTTTCTCGATTTTTCTCGATTTTTATTCCCGTTTCTTCCTATGCTCCTGGTCCCACTGCAATATTTCCACCATTATCCCCCGAAGGACCTCCCGGTCCTGCCTGGGTCGGTGCCGCAGTCTCCGGCGCTTTCGTCTCCGCCTGCGTCGGCGCTGTGGTCGGTGCCGGACCCGGTGCCTGTGTTTCTGCCGGTGCTGGCGCCTGCGTCTCTGCCGGAGCTGGTGTTTCTGCTGGCGCCGTGGTCTCTGCCGGCTTCGTCTCCGCCGGTTTTGCCGTACCGCTCGTCGTACTCTTCTCCGTACCAGGCAGATTGTAACAGATCACCGGAGTTCCTGCCGAAATATTGTCAAAGATTGTCTTTGCAACACTCGGCGGCAGGTTGATACAGCCGTGGGAACCGCCCGTCTTGTAAATCGCACCGCCAAAACTGCTTCTCCACTTCGCATCATGCATACCGATACCATTATTGAACGGCATCCAGTAATTAACCGGCGTCCGGTAATTTTCACCCTTCAGGACCGCATTTTTCTGCTTATATGCCAGCGGATACGAGCCTGCCGGGGTTCCCCAGCCTTTCGCCAGGTTTCCAGATACGAAATCCGACTCTACCACCAGCTTTCCTTCTTTATAGAAGAAAAGGTGCTGTCCGGTCAGATTGATCTCCACGTAAGTGTCGCCGTAGTCATTTGCCCCATGGCTCGCCGCCTTCTGGGAATACTCCGGCTCACGCGTCGTACTCTCGCCGGAGGCAATTATCGCTGCCAGCGCTTCCGTCTCTGCCGCCTGGTTGATCTTCCAGCCATAGGTTCCGCCGCTTACCTGAATCGTGGAACCATACGATGTTTTCAATGTTTTCGCTTTGTTTGAAGTATTGTGTGCTTTCGCCATCTCAGACACGTACTCCGACACCTTGGAGGAATCTACCGAAACACTTCCGTCTGCATTGGCAATCAGCCACGCATGAATCTGATCTCCATTTAAGGTCTCCGTCGAATCGCCAAACTGGTATGTCACGCTCATTTTCGCGTATTTATTCATCTTATCCAGCTGTTCTGCCAGAGATGCATCGTCTTTCAATACCGTCGGCTTCTTATAGACATCTGCTTCCTCCAGCGATAAATGATCCTGCAGATTCTCGATCGCACCCGTTACCGCCTGTGTCAGCTTCTCCGCCTCGACTGCCGTTCCTTCCTGTTCGGGCTCAATCGAATATCCCTGTCCGGACACATACTCAGAAATCTTTGCATTGACCGGTTCTACCGCTTTCTCCGGGTCTAAACACGATAAATTCCGGATCTGGCTTTCCAGCGCCGCATCGTCATACGCCACCATGGTTCCGATCGTATATTCTTCCTGTTTCATATGCCACAGCCATGCGAACGGGTTCTGCGCCGCTACCATCTTTTCCAGGCTGCCGTCAAACTCCGCATGCAGTTTGATATCGGTTCCGGCGATGGTTTCTGTCTGATTATTTCTCTCATCGATCGTCAGTGTATAACCATTCACACCTTCCGCAATCAGTTCCTGCACCTCTGCCGCTGTCTTTCCGGACGCGTCAACACCGTTGATCTGCGTATTCGGAAAGAAACGGGTCTTATATTTCTGGGACATTCCCACATAGACGCCTCCGGCTGCCACGAGCAGAATGCCCGCCGTACAGGCAGCGATCCACGCCGCCTTTTTTAACCGTTTTTTCTATGCTCAGCTTTCAGAGCTGCCTTTTCCGGGGTGGCTTCCGTCCAGGATGCCGTCTTTCCGGAATCCTGTCCCCGCTGCGGCGCCGCATGGGCTGCCTCCCGCCCTGTACCCGCGCTCTGATTTCCACGGGCGCGGCTGCGCTTTCGACTGGCTGTCTCCTCCGGCTCTTTCTCCGGCAGGCGTTCCGGCTCTTCCCACCGGTTCTGATCCTGACGCTCTGGCTGGTGTATGTTTTCCATGTCCAGCTCTGCTTCCCTTAGGATCCGTTCTTCCATATCCCGGTCGAATAATCATCATCCAATAGCCCTCATCCGGCTCATCCAGATAATCTTCATCTTCCAGCATAATCTCCCGGCTGTTCATCGCCGTATTTCGTCTCACCGGCTCCCGCCCATCTTCGCGGCTGCCGGAACGTGAATTTTATTCAAATTCCCGTTTCTATCTGTCATCTTCCTATTCTCCCTTTAAAATCCAATACGGGTTCCTATTCCCGGAAGGACCTGCCATTCAAGTAATAGGGTTTTATCATTTGGCATATTTTTCTGACAAAAATCCATGCTATCTGTGTTGCTGGTCCTCCATCGTCCTATTGTATATAAGGTTTTAAACGGAAGTCAACTTACAAAACTCTGTCATTTTCTGGTATATTCTGTTACGTTTCTGTTCACGGGTAGGCACTTTTGGAACCGAAAGTGCCGTAAGAAAACGTGGTGGCAGCAGGAATTTGCCGTATTTAAATGCGAAGCCACGGCAAATTCCGTTACTGGGCACGTATGCGTGAACAGTAACATTCCTTTCTGATAAAAGGTAACCGTTTGCAGGCAAAGGTCTTCTATGCTATGATACGTCTCATAAGAATTACATGATTTGATACTTTATGATTCAAGGTTTTATAACTTGATATTCCATTGATATAAGCAAAAAAATACTTTTTAAAAAAAGAGGATGCCCTGCCATGAACACACATACAACAAACCTGCCTGCAATCGAAACACACACTTTCCCCAACTCCCACATCATCTCCTGCCTGAACCTGAACCTCGCCCAGATCGCCGCCTCCGGTCAATGTTTCCGTATGCTTCCGGTTCCGGAAAAACCGGGGATCTGGTCACTCATCAGCGGGACGCACTATCTGGAAATTTCCGGGACGCCGGACGGTTTCTTCTTCGACTGCCCGGACGAAGCGCTTCCTTTCTGGAAACAATACTTCGATCTCGGCACCGATTACGGCTCTTTCATCGCCTCCATCCGCGCAGACGATGCCTACCTCGCGGCGGCGGCAGACGCCGGTTCCGGCATCCGGATTCTCCGTCAGGATCTCTGGGAAATGATGATCACCTTCCTGATCTCCCAGCAGAAAACCATCCCAAAGATCCGCGAAGCCGTCGAAGCTCTGGCAAAAAAAGTACGGTGCGAAGAGAACCGCCGCCCTGTCCGACGGTTCCATCCGCACCTACTATTCTTTTCCCTCGCCCGAAGAACTGGCATCTGCCAGCCTGGACGACCTATTAACCTTAAAACTCGGCTACCGCGCCAAATACATCCACCGCCTCATCCAGGATGTCCTCGCCGGAACCGTATCCTTAGAATCCCTCGCAGCCCTGCCGCCGGACGAAGCCATGACCGCACTTACCAGCCTCTATGGCATCGGTCCCAAGGTCGCCAACTGCGTCTGCCTCTTCGGACTCCACCACATCGACGCCTTCCCCGTCGATACCTGGATTGAACAGATCCTGACCAAAGAATACCTTCCCAAACACCCCATCCGCTACCGCCGCCTTCCAAAAAGCCGCCTGTACACTACTATTATCCAGGATTTTTTTCGGAAGCTATAAAGGATACGCAGGGGTAATGCAGCAGTATATCTTTTATTATGAGCGCAGCATCCGAAACGGAAAATCCTAAAGATTCAGCAGCGCCAACGCCACCAAAATAATCCCGCATCCCCCAATCTGTCTCCGGCTGATTGGATCCCCGAGCACCAGCACGCTCACAAAGCTGACCACCAGGATCGTGCCGACACTAAAGCTCGGATACACGATAAACGCCGGCAGTCTCGACACACTCGCCAGCAGCAGCGAGGTTGAAAAATAGTTTGGAAATCCGACTGCCACACCACTCAAAAAGTCCATCTTTCCAAATCTTGCGGCGGGTTCTCTGCTGCTCGAAAAAGTGCCAGAACCACAGTCAGAACCAGTGCGGTCAGGAACGTATAGAACAGAAACAGCGCATCAAACCGTCTCTCGCCGATCCGCTCCGTCACCTTGGACATCCCGTCTGCCATACCACTGACGACAAATAAAACGAGCAGAAGTCCCGCCGAACCCATCCTCCGTCTGCGTCCGCAGCCGCGGTCCCCCTCGCTGTTGATGACCCAGATCGCCACAATAACCAGCACGATCCCCACCAGCTGGAACAGCGTTGGGATCTCGCCTAAAAACAGGATGCTCGCCGTGACCGGAATCACGATACCAAGCTTCGCAAATGCCGACGACAGAACCGCCCCATTTTCACGGATGCATTTCTGCATCAGAACCAGATTTCCTGTAAACAAAAATCCATTCACGATTCCCGTGAGAACCGCCGTCCGGCTGCCTGCCGCAAAGATATTTTTATCTGGAAGCAGAACAAACGCCACCACCAGGCAGGTCACATAATTTCCAACCAAAATCCCATATCGGTTATCGCTGAACGTCTCACTGATCCGCAGCGCCAGCGCCAGGGACGCGCTGAAAAGAATCGCAAAAATCAGATAAATCATATCCACTTATAAGAGATCGCCGGTCTCCCGGAATTTCCGGTAATGATGCGTTCTCTTTGCCTCCTCCAGTTTTTTAAGCATGGCCGGAATATCCCCGTTTAAGGTTCCCGCCAGAATCACGTAGTTCGACGCATGGTTCGTCCGGAATACCGTGCCCGGAGAATCCACATTTTTCAGGAAAATTTCCATTTCATCCACAATTTCATCCGGAGTTATCCGCTGGAACCGCCCTTCCACGACATCCGCATACATCGGCGTGCCCTCGTACAGGCGCAGCGTCAGGAAGGATGCGTACTCCGGGTTCATCGCCGTGATGAGCTTCGCACAGGACAAGGCATGTTCCTCCACCTTGCTGCGTCCGCCAAGCCCCGAAATCAGCGTCACTGAGGTCGCGATGCCGCAGCGTTTCAGCTTCTGCCCTGCCTCAATGGTCTGTTCCGCCGTCACGCCTTTATTGATATATTTTAAAATCTCATTGTCGCCGGATTCCGCGCCCACATAGACGATTCCGAGTCCCGCCTCACGCAGGCGGATCAGCTCTTCTTCCGATTTTCGCAAAATATCCTGTGCCGTTCCGTAGGAAGCCACCCGCTTCACGCCCGGATACAGGCGGTGGATCGCATCCAGAATCACCAGAAGATCCTCTGTTTTCATAACCAGCGCATCGCCGTCCGCCAAAAATTACCTTATCGATATACGGCGCATACGGATTGTGCGAAACCTCCGTCAAATCTGCCAGAATCTCTGTCAGGCTCCGGATCCGGAACTTCTTTTCTTTATACATATTGCAAAGCCGCAGGTGTTGTGTGCACATCCGATCGTCACCTGAATGATCAGGCTGCGCGCCTCACTCGGTGGTCTGTATACAATTCCCTCGTAGTCCATATGATTCCTCCTTTTCTGTATCTCCTCTGCCGGACTGCCCGCATCTGCTCCGGCAGTTTCCTCATTTTCTGCATTCTCCGGGTTTTCTATCGTCTCCCCCGGCAGCGGGAAATCCACGCCCGCTTTCAGCTCCAGCACCGTGTTGTCCGTCCGGGCATCGTTCAGGATCGCCTGCAGCCTTGCCAGCCAGAAATCATTGCCGCTGTAACGGATCCAGTACTGATATGCCTCGCTTTTTCTGATCTTTGCCACATCAATCTTCGTGCCCGAACAATAATCACGGTTCATATCGGCATAGAGCCTTGCCATCTCTTCTTTGATATCCTTTGATGCCGACTGCAGCGCCTTAAACGTCTGTTCCGAAATCACATCTACCAGAAACTGATCCGCATAAGCATCAAAATTGAGAAGATTCTCGTCTTCTTCCCGTAGCGCTGCGCCCAGCCTGCTATGTCTACCTTTTTTGTATGGTAGGACAGGCTGCCATCCGCCTGCCAGTTTAGGATACTGTACTGGCACGGCGCCATCGGAAGCGGAGAAGTCACTATCTCCCGGATTCCATATCCGCCCGGTGTGTTCAGATTTGACGTATGCTTCTTGATTCTCTGCAAATGCAGATGCCCGCTCAAATACACCGGAACTCCATATGCTTCCAGAAGCGCGGTCACTTCTTTCGTATTTTCAATCGTGCATTCCTCCGGATAGAGTGTACTCTCATCCAGCAGATTGTGGTGTGAAACCGGAATGACCGTCACACCCTGTTTTTTCGCCTCCTCCAGCTGTGTTTTCATCCACGCAACCGTCTCTTCGCTTAGCTTTCCGCCCGTCTCATGGACCGGTTCACACATGCAGCTGTCCAGCATCATCAGCCAATATTTTTCATCCAGGCGGTAAACATAACTCAGCGAATCCGAAGCCCGGGACACCGCCTGATCATAGCCAAACTTATGGTAAATCTGGTAAAACTCTTCCGAACTTGTTCCCTCTGCCGGGGATACCTGATCATCAAAATACGTTGCCGCCCACGGGTGGTTAATATCATGGTTGCCCGGAATCACCAGCACCGGAATTCCCGCTGCCTGCACCCGTTCTAGCTTCTCTGCAAGCGCTTCATGGTTTGCTTTCTCACCATTCTGGGAGAGATCTCCGCTCAAAACCAGTGCCGATGGATGCGCCGTCCGCACCTCCTCCAGAAATGCCTCCGTGATCTCATCCAGATATGGCACGATCGTCCCATCATTTCCCATCGTATAGGTATCAAACGCCGACTGGAAATCTGTCATCTGCGGGGACTGATAGTGAAGATCCGTCGCCAGCCAGATAGTCGGCGGCATATAAACCGTCTCTTCTTGTGCCTTCTGGGGCTCATTTTTTTCTTTTATACAGCTGTTTCCGGGAAGTCTGGCGCTTTAAAGCCGCTTCTCCATCCGAAGCGTTCTCATCTGCATCATCCTGTATCACTTCCCCGGCGGATGATTCATCATCCTCCAGATTCCCGGCGGCTCTACTTTTTTCATTCTCCGCCACATCGCCGCCATCTGTCTCAGCTTCCGAAGCTTCCGTCCCCGGATGCATGCATTTTTTCCCTGCATCCGGCACCAGCCATACAACCAGAAAAAGTGCGAGGACCAGCAGCAGAAGCTGTGCCCCCCGCACCAGAATCGACATCTGTCTTAACTGTTTCATGCCTGCTCCGGTTTCGGCGCATTGCTCTTACCTGTCAGAGTTTCCACACGCAGGCAGAGGACGGTGGTTCTCGCCGCCACCTCCGGAGCAAACTCATACGGTCCGCCCTCCGGGTCATACTGCTGCATGATCCTTGTCAGTGCCTCTCCTTTCTCCCCAGGAGCAGCCACACGGAATAACCGTCCAGTCCCGCAGACACTCTCATAAATCATCGTGCTTCTGCATGCCGGTTCCAGAATCTTTATCTCTTTTTCATTCTGCACACAGAATGCCACCCGGTTGTCGCGCTCCATATGCTCAATCTTCGTTCCCACCGGAGCGCCGTGAAAATACAGCACCGGCGTCTCCTGGTCTTCGTTCCACACAAAACCATAATTTAACGGGATCACATACGGGTATTCATCCCCAGAAAAGGCGAGACTACACACCCGGCAGTGTTCCAAAATGGCTTTCTGCCCGTCTTTCGACTCAATCGCACGCTCTCCTCTTCGCATTATTTATCCCCCTTCTTATCCGAACCTTTCTTCTCCTGATTCTCTTTCTCCCGTTGCTCCCGTACCTTCTGGAACGCCTCGTCGCCGACTGCCACGCGGATAAACTCCTCCATCGCCTTCGTGAGGTATTTATTTCTCTTCTTGTACAAATAAACGTAACGGACCGCCAGCTCTTCATTCATCTTGTAAAAGCACAGCGGCACTTCATATGGAAGATTGACGATCAGGCCATCCGGGATGAAGGTCGCGCCCACGCCCCGTCCTGCCATGTTGAACGCAGAGACAACCTGGTCCGGTTTCATAATAATATTCGGCGAATAATTCTGGCGGCTGCACATCTTCATGCTGCGCTTGTAAATACTGTTTTCCTCTTTAACGAAGATAAACGGAGTGCTCTTTAAGAGCGGCAGCGGCAGTACCGGGAACCCCGCCTGACTGTGGCGTCCTGCCCGGATATCTTCCGCGGTAAGCTGATACTGGGTCAGCTCCTCATTGATCGGAAAACTCTTCGGAACAGCCAGAATAATTCTCTCCGTGCTATAATAATACTTTTCATAATTTTTGTCATCCAGTTCCGAGTTATCGATCAGAAGATCCAGTTCCTCGGCAACCAGCTTATCGGTCAGCTGTGTGGTCGTGCCCTCCTGCAGATCAATCTTGATCTGCGGATACCGATGGGAAAACTCGCTCAACACGCCCGGAAGTACAAACGAGGTAAAAAAGATCGTTCCGCCAACCGACAGCTTGCCCGCCAGAAGCCCATTTAAGTTATTCAGTTGATTGAGCGTGTTCTGTTCCAGCGCAAACAGCTTTTCGATCGCGTCGATATAAACTTCACCGCCCGGCGTCAGTCCGATCGGAGAGGTGCTCCGGTCAAAAATCGGAGTTCCTATCTTTTTCTCCACCTTCTTGATCGCCGTGCTTAACGCCGGCTGCGTAATATACAGTTTCTGCGCCGCCTTCGAAAAACCTCTTTTCCTCGTAGACCGCGTATACATACTCTTTTCCGTCGAACATGTTTCCTCCTATGTACCCTGCTTTTTCTCATCGCTGCATCCTGCGGGATATTTCATCCCGAAACTTCCCGCCCGTGAACATTCTCATTCCGTTCCATTCTTTCCCATTTATCTACAGGGTTTCCGGCACTTTTGTCCACTTATGATTCTATAACAAAAAATTTATAATAATTATTTTCTTATTTATATTTGATTATATACGATGAATGATATATAATCAAGTTAAAGATAAGGAACAAGAGAAAATAATTCATCTTCTTATCTTTCTGGCATAGCCAACCACCCCGATTTTCCCCAAAATCGGTTCCCATATATTGATTATTCCTCATGAGCACGCACTGCAGAACCCTCGTTCCCCAAACCAACCCGCAGTTGCGTGCTTATTTGTATGTAATTTTTACCCCGTCCAGCTCAGTTTCTATCAGCTCGTCCCCATCATATGACAATTTCAATGAAAAAAACGTATCCCTTTCAATCAGAAGCTTCAAAAAGATCCGATCGCCGTCCCAGAGCCGCAGAGCCGATACATCCTTTTTCGCCACCCAGGCAAGCTCGCCCTCGTCACATTCGCGAAGCGTTCCCTCAAATCCATCCGCCGTGTACAGGCACATATATTCCGTCGGCCAGCCTTTCGCGATAAACGTCACGATTCCGCGGAAGCGCCAGGAAGTCAGAGTCAGCCCTGTCTCCTCCTTCACTTCGCGCAGCAGGCAGTTCTCCGGGCTTTCATTCTCCTCAAAATGTCCGCCGACGCCAATCCATTTTCCTTCATTCACATCCTGTTTCTTCTTAATGCGGTGCAGCATCAGATATGAATCGTCTTTTTCAATGTAGCAGAGCGTTGTCAGCGGCGAACGCTGATTTTTTTGTCTCTCCCATGCCTCCTGGTACCTCCATTTTTATTTAATGTACGCTCGGAATCTTCAGATGCCCGTAGTCCTTCGCCTCGTCCTCCAGGATATTCTGCAGAAAATCGCTCAGTTCGCTGACATAGCCGATCTTGTTCCAATCTTCCAGCACTGGATTTTCCTTTGCGGCTTCCTCGATCTGATACATCCGTCCTTCATAATAATTCACGCACAGATCCGCGTAGTACGAAGCCATTTCCTGTTTCTTCTCGTCCGTAAAAAATTGCATGGCGATCCTCGATATGGCGATTCAGATCCCGAATTGCATCGCGGATTGCCGCCCGACGCAGGATCGACTCCGAATAAGCCGTAAAATCTGCCAGATCTCGGTTGTGGTACGAGTGGCGTATCGCCCAGCCGTCCACATCGACAGGTTTCGCATCATACTGGTAGGTCCCGTCGTTCCAGATGCGGACAATCCCGTAATGGCACGGAGCCATCACCATGGAACCCGTCACAACCTCATAGATGCCCGTGTCCTCGTCTTCCTTATAATGCTGGATATGCAGATGTCCGCTCAAGTGCAGGCGCACGCCATGATCCGACAGCATCCGCACCAGTTCCTCGTTGTGCTCGATCGTACAGTTGTCATAAAAGGTCCGGCTCACTCCGCTCTCATCCAGCAGGTTATGATGGCTGACGGATATCACGCGGGCGCCTTCCCGCTCCGCCTCTTCCAGAATCGGCTCCATCCACTCATACGTTTCCCGGCGGATCATGCCGCCGACCTCATTTTTCGGTTCATACTGACAGGAATCCAGCATCAGCACCCAGTTTGCACTGTCTATCTTATAAAGATAACTCAGCGATGCCGGATCCCGGCTGTCCGCCGCTACATAGCCAAAATCCGCATAGATATCCCGGAACTCGTCCGCTGTGATGGACTCCACCTTTTCCGCTCCATCCGCCGTATAGCGGCGGGCATCCGGGTTATTGATATCGTGGTTTCCCGGTATAACCGCGACCTCAATTCCCGCCTCGCTGAGTCCTTCCAGAAGTTCTGCCAGTTCCTCATGGCTCGCTTTCTCTCCGTCCAACGTCAGATCTCCGCTCAGAATCAGAAGGTCCGGATCTTCCTCCTTCATATCATCGAGAAAGGCGTCCATGACCTCCCAGCCGTACTCCAGCACGCGCCCGTCTCGCCCCTCGCCATTCCGACAAGGAATCACAGCGGTTTCCTGCCAGTTTCTCGGCAAAATAGTGCATATCCGTTGCCACCACGATCTTCTTTTCCACGAAATGGTCCTCGGTTTCCTCTTCCCCTGCTTTCTTCGTCTTCGGCAGCCTCATGGCTCTCCTGTGTCTCCTCTGTCTCAGTTGTCTCAGTCTCCGACTCCTGTGTGGCACCCGGACTTTCCGTTTCCGCCTCGCTGGAAACCTCCGTCGCGTCTGCCTCCTTCGATAGAAACGAACAGCCGCCAAGCAGCGCTGCCAGAAGGACTGTTGCCATCACTATACATCCTTTGTTTCTTCTACCTTTTC
>ENA-OQES01000828-OQES01000828.1-human-gut-metagenome-genome-assembly--contig:-NODE-828-length-12459-cov-6.866526_pt1 | contig 12459 bp, 14 predicted proteins | sample MGYA00242798_ERZ504641 | MGnify/ENA primary metagenome ERZ504641 (study PRJEB26092, sample SAMD00036327) | human gut metagenome | host: Homo sapiens | study: EMG produced TPA metagenomics assembly of... | reverse complement strand
TATATGTAAGAAGTACTTTTTAGGAGGAAATTTTTATGAGCAAAATTTTAATTGTAGAAGATGAACACCGCATTGCTCGGTTTTTTACAAATGGAACTAGAGCATGAAGGTTTTTCAACTGCCAGTGAGAGTAATGGGCTACGAGCATACGAGCGTATTATTCAGGAAGATTATGATTTAGTCTTACTAGATATTATGCTACCAGATATGGACGGATTAACCATATGCCAAAATGTGCGCAAATTATCCGATATCCCTATCATCATGCTCACAGCAAAAGATGAAATAAATGATAAAGTAACAGGACTTGATATCGGTGCTGATGACTATATCACTAAGCCATTTGCTATTCAAGAACTTCTAGCTAGAATACGTGCTACCCTTCGCAAACATAATAATTCTACTACTAAACCTGCAGAAGAACCTTCAGTGTTCAAATTTAAAAATATCCATGTATATCTTGACCGTCATGAAGTAAAAGTTCATAACCAATTAGTTGAACTCACTAAAAAATGAATATGATTTACTTTTATATTTATTACACAATCATGACCATGTTTTATCTAGAGAGCAAATCCTCCAATCCATCTGGGGTTATGAATATATGGGTGATACCAATGTAGTCGATGTTTATATTCGCTATTTACGCGCCAAAATTGATGATTATTTCAATGAAAAATACATTCATACAGTAAGAGGCATCGGCTATGTTATCAAAACTTAAAACTTATTTAAATATGTGTATTCACCCTCGTTTAAAATATATGCCTATTTCCCTAAAATTAGCTTTTATCTACAGCATCATGCTCTGCTTAATTTTAATTGTAACTTTAAGCAGTACCTTGATTGGCATACATTACGTTCTCTTTCACGAAGCTGAAGTATCCATCAATTTATCTGCTAATTATGTAGAGAAAAAAGCTAATAATGAAACAGTGCCAGAATTACTACAAGATGTAAAAAGTTCTGCCCTTATCCCTGGCGTTGTCATGCGTGTAACAGATAGCAATAATAATATAGTTTATGATAGTTTGCCAATGTATATATCTATCAATCACGTTCAGGACTCACTTGCTAGACAAGAAGAACATCCTCAAATTGAAGATTACATTCGCAACGCTCTTTTACCTTCAGATTTAAAATTTGTCAATTTTAAACATTTTTGGATTTTCTATACGCAAGAACTATTGTCAAAAATGATGAAACGTATACACTTCATTTCTTGCGAACGATTACAGCAGAAAAAGTATTTTTAGAAGAATTATCCGAAACTAATTTTTTATGCTGGTATTGCAGGGGTAATAATCTCTATTATTTGCGGTTTTCTCCTCAGTAGAAGATTATTAAAACCATTAAGAGATATTACCACGACTGTTAAAAAATATTGAAATTCAAGATTTAAATCAACGCATCAAAGTACAGCCAACTAGAGATGAATTAGAAGAACTTTCTAATACCTTTAATTTGATGTTAGAGCGCTTACAAAAAGGTTTTGAGCAACAGCGTCAATTCGTATCTGACGCCTCTCATGAGCTTCGCACTCCTGCCACTGTAATTTGCGGTTATTCAGATATGCTCGCTCGTTGGGGTAAAGATGACCCTCAAACTGCTGATGAATGTATCACAGCTATTCATTCTGAAGCCATTAATATGCAACGTTTGATTGAAAAGCTCTTATTCTTGGCTAGAGCAGACCAAAAACGTCAAGTATTGCATAAAGAGTCATTGAATTTAAAACCTTTAATTGCCGATATTGCCAAAGATACGCAATTAATCGCACCTCAACATACTATAACTTGCACTCATAATGATGATGGATATATCTTTGCTGATGAATTAGTGATGCGTCAAATGCTTCGTATCTTTTTAGATAATAGTATAAAATACACACCAGATGGCGGAAAAATCACCATTTCCTCAGAAAATAAAGTCAAACATATGATTGTAAAAATCTCAGATACTGGTATCGGTATCGCTAAAGATAAACAAGATAAAATCTTTGAGCGTTTTTATCGCGTAGATAGTGCTAGAACGAGAAACGGCGTCGGTGGTACAGGTCTTGGTCTTTCCATTGCCAAATGGATAGCTGATGCCCATGATATCGAAATCAGATTATCTAGCAAATTAAATAAAGGAACAACAATTATTTTAATCATTCCTAAAGATAACTAAAAAAATGCACCTTAGGCTTAAATTTATGAGCTTAAGGTGCTTTTTCGTATTTTATTTATAAAATTTTAATCAGTATCTAGCTTGTCCGTTAATAAAAGAAATCATTGTTTTAGCTGGTAAAGTTATCATTGTACCATCTGGTTGTTGCCAAGAAATAGCTTTTTTCAATACTCCAGAAGTTACATATCCTTCTTTAGAAAAGCTTATATCTTTACCACCTGCAAATTCTACAAATCCAGCCATTTCATCGCCAGCTAAACCTGTTTTAAAACCATATGGTCTTAAAAAAGCGTCATCTCTCAAGCGACCATTTTTCACTGAACCATCAGGATAAAAACCTAATTCATATTGGTCTTCAAATGTAATCAGACCATATTTATCTTTATTTACACTTACAGTTACTTCTTCATCAATAGTACCAGATAATACAGTACCATCGGTCGCAAAAGTTACAGGCTTATTGCCTTTATAGCGCACATGAGCATAAGTTGGGAAAGGAATAGAAACACTTGTAAACGGATGGAAAATTACGAGGATAGAAAATACTATTATTACTTTCCTCATAATAATCATTGATTACATTTCTCCAGCCAGTAGGACGAAGTGCAATATCACGATTTAATACACCTGTTATCACTTCATTATTCTCATTTAATTCCACTACTGTACCTTTTTTGAATTTCAAATCATCATTTGCCACGCTAAAACCTTGGGGAACTAATACTTTTGTCTTATCTAAAGTCATAGTTTTTGCCTCTGCCATAGACATAGATAAGCCACAACATAATAAACCTACTGCTAAAAATACTTTTAATTTTTTCCATTTTATCACCTCTTATATTTAATATGACAAAAGCTCATCAAAATTGATGAGCTTTTATTTATCTTATTATTTTAGCACTAAAATTATTCTGGTTTTTTTAATTACTTCAATGCCACCCATGTATGGACGAAGCACTTTTGGAATTACTACAGAACCATCTGCTTGCTGATAGTTTTCTAATACAGCAGCTACAGTACGTCCTACTGCAAGACCAGAACCGTTCAATGTGTGTACAAATTCAGGTTTTGCACCTGCACTGCGACGGAATTTGATATTTGCACGGCGAGCCTGATAATCGCAAACATTAGAGCAAGAAGAAATTTCACGATAAGTATTATAGCTTGGAAGCCATACTTCGATATCGTAAGTCATAGCAGCTGTGAAACCAATATCACCTGTGCAAAGTTTTACTACATGGTAAGGGATTTCTAAGAGCTGTAAAACTTCTTCTGCGTTATTAACCATTTTTTCTAATTCATCATAAGATGTTTCAGGTTTAACGAATTTAATCATTTCAACTTTGTTGAACTGATGTTGACGAATAAGACCACGAGTATCACGACCAGCACTACCTGCTTCTGCTCTAAAACAAGCAGTGTAAACGCTGTAGTATTCTGGTAATTTATCGCCATCTAAAATTTCATCTCTATGGAAGTTAGTAGCTGGAACTTCACCTGTTGGTACGAGATAATAATCTAAGCCTTCAAGTTTGAACATATCTTCAGAGAACTTAGGCAACTGACCTGTACCAGTCATGCTGTCTTTATTAGCGATAAATGGTGCAAGCATTTCTGTATAGCCTTGTTTATCTACATGTAAATCCATCATGAAGTTAATCAAAGCACGTTCAAGTCTTGCGCCTAAACCTTTATAGAAAGTAAAACGTGTACCTGTAACTTTTGCAGCTCTTTCAGGATCTAAAATATCAAGGTCTGCACCGATATCCCAATGAGCTTTTGGTTCAAAATCGAATTCACGAGGAGTACCCCAACGGCGAACTTCTGGATTATCGCTATCATCTTTACCTACTGGTACAGATTCATGGCACATATTTGGAATGCGAAGTAAAATATCATGTAATTCATCTTGAATTTCACGGAGCTGTTTATCTAATTGGCTAATTTTTTCACCAACTTGACGCATTTCTAAAATCACAGCATCAGCATTTTCTTTATTCTTTTTCATTTCGCTGATTTTTTTAGAAACAGCATTTTCTGGCTTTTTAGATTTTCTGTTTCAGCAATGATTTCACGACGTTGTTTTTCAAGTTCCATGAAACGGTCAAGATTCATTGGATTATTTCTGATTTTTTAAATTCTGTAATACTAATTCAGGGTTATCTCTGACAAATTTTATATCGAGCATTATTTTAACCTACCTTTTTTTGTAACTAAATATGTAGTAATCTTAATTTTACAACATAATCCATTAAATTAAAAGTTTACCACATAATTATTTCATTTTCTATGGATATATATTTCAAAATCCATCAATATTTATTAGTTTTTAGCTTCTGTTCCTTTGATATCATCTAATAAACTTTGATTGCCGTTTATTGGTTTTACATTAGCATATCTAAACAATTGTAAAAATATATCATGTGCTATTGGTGCTGCTACTTGACCACCATAGTACTCGCCACCAGCTGGGTCATTGATGATTACAAGCACTGTGAATTGAGGGTCTTCCACTGGTCCAAAACCACAAAATGAAGCGATATAATGTCCTGGCAAATATCCGCCATTTACCATATCGATTTTCTGTGCTGTACCTGTTTTACCAGCAATATGATAACCTTCAATACTTGCTTTAGAACCACCACCTGTGGAAACTACTTGTTCTAATACAGATTTCAAAGTCTTATCCACATCAGAGTCAATACAACGGCGAACTTCTTCGCGTTCCATTTGCTGATATACTGTGCCATCAGCATTATAAATAGCCTTCACAATATGAGGTTTTAACAATACACCATCATTTGCTATAGCAGACATAGCAGTGATCATCTGAAGTGGTGTTACCGCGATACTTTGCCCAATAGAAGAAGTCGCTACGTCAGAAGCAACCATATCTTTTGGATTGAATAAAATCCCAGATTCTTCGCCTGGAAGCTCAATACCTGTACGTTCGCCAAAACCAAATTTACGAGCATAATTCATCAAGCGCTCGCCACCTAATTCCAAACCTAATTGAGCAAAACCTGTATTGATAGAATTTTTTACAACATCAAGGAATGTAACTGTACCAAAGCTATCGCCACTCCAGTTTTGAATAGTTCTACCTGAAACTTCAATAGTTCCTGGATCAACAAAAATATCTGTTGGTGATACTAATTTTTCCTGAAAACCAGCAGCCGCTACAATAGATTTAAATGTAGAGCCTGGTTCATAGATATCTGATACAGCTCTATTTTTCCAAACATTAGGATCGTATTTATGGAAATTATTTGGGTCATATGATGGTCGAGATGCCATAGCCAAGATATCGCCATTTTTCGGGTTCATCACTATAGCTGTTACTGATTCAGCACCATGATCCATCATCGCCTTATCCAAAGCTTTCTCAATGATAAATTGATACTGTGCATTGATAGTCAACTGGATATTTTTTACAATTAGCATCTACAGGTGAATTCTTCAAAAATACAGAGTCCATAATCGGTCTAGCCAAAGCATCTGTAAAAATAGAAGAAGTTTGTTCTTCACCTTTTATCATGCCATCAAATTGTTGCTCAATACCATCTAAACCTTTATCATCAGTACCCACAAAGCCGATTACATTGGCAGCTAACATATCATTTGGATAATATCTTTTACTTTCTTGAATAAAACCAAGACAAGCTACATATTCAGGTTTTTCCTTCATTAAATTTTTCAAAGCCTTCGTTTCTTCCGGTTCCATCTGTCTTTTCACCCAGACGAAACCACCACCTTGAGCGATATCATCTAAAATATCTTTTTCGGTAAGCCCAATCAAAGGAGCTACATCTCTTGCCGTCTGTTCTGGATCTTCCACATGATTAGGGTCAATATATAAAGAGCTAACCATTGTACTTATCGCTAGCTCTTTCATTTCCGCATCATAGATAGTACCACGAGGCACATGAAGCACAGATGACTCTTGAACTTGCGATTCTAAGCGAGATAACATTTCATCTCCACGAACTATTTGCACCCAAGCATATCTAGCCATAACGCCAATAATAAAAACGAGCAATCCTATGAATAAATAAATTATATGCATTTGCACTTTATTTACATTTTTTTACTATCTTTTTATTTTGTCCACTATTTTTATCCATAATCTTCTTAGCCTAAAGACCTACGATAAAATACCTCACTTTCCTTAAACATAACTCTAATTATATCAAATTTTACTATAAAGATATATTTCTAACCTTGAATTATCTAAAAAATTATTTCATAGGCAAACAATCCATTTAATGATAAAATATTAATTGTATCTAAGTATACATATTTACATTTACTAAAATCTATTGAGGTGAGTTTTATGAAAGTAATTAAAACAACTAATGCACCTGGTGCTGTAGGACCTTATTCCCAAGCTATCGAAATCGACAACCTTGTTTTCGCTTCTGGTCAAATCGCTTTAGACCCTGCTACTGGCGAAATGGCTGAAGGTATCGAAGCTCAAGCTCATCAAGCTTTAAAAAATGCTCAAGCAGTAATCAACGCTTCTGGCGCAAAATGGGAAAATGTAATCAAAACAACTGTATTCATCACAAATATTGATGATTTTGCTAAAGTAAATGAAATCTATGCCACTTACTTTACACAACCATATCCTGCTCGCTCCTGTGTAGAAGTAAGTAAATTACCAAAAGGTGCCTTAATTGAAATAGAAGTAATCGCTAAAAATAAGCTTTAACTTAAAAATAGGAATGATACAAAAAAGTATCATTCCTATTTTTTTGATGCCAAATTATATTCTTTTATTAATTTAGCAAGTAACGTCCTGCAAGCTTTATCTACATCTTCATACGTTTCATCAAAATTATCTGTATACCATGGATCTTTTACATCACGATTTTCACCGACAAAAGACATCATCTTATATACTTTATGCTCCGTATCTTCACCGATAATATAACTTAGATTACGTAAATTTATTATTATCCATCACGATAATATAATCATACATATCATAATCTTGTTTTGTTATCTGCACAGCTTTTCGCTTGCTAAATGGAATATTCATCTCACGAAGTTTTGCTTTTGTACCATAGTGAGTATCACAGCCAATTTCCTCACGACTTGTAGCGGAAGAATTGATTATAAATTTATCAGCTAAACCCGCTTTTCGCACTAAATCCTTCATCACAAATTCAGCCATAGTTGAACGACAGATATTACCATGACATACAAACATAATTTTTAACATTCTCTTCACATCCTTCTAAAAGTCCACAAAACCCTAATTTCACTGGGTTTTGCTAACTTTATCATTGGCTTAAAAATTATCGTAAATGGTATAGTAAATTAATTTATTTTTTCATATTAAGCTGTATCTCTATCAGCAGTGCCTTTTTGATTTTCAAATTTGCACATCTGCTTAACTGCTCTTTCAGAAAGTAGGCTTTGTCATCTGCCACCAAAATAGCATCACTATAAAGTTCATAGGCATTATCGATATCTTCTACCTATTTACCTGTATGGTATTTCTTATAGGGAAGCTCTTTAAAAATCATACTGTTCTTACAGACTAAGCAGTAAACTAAAGGTTCTACCTTTAAAGCACCTAAGCAGATCTCACTGTTAGAGATGACATAAATTGCCTATACAACATCACCGAGAACAAATTCTGCTTTCATTGTCTTGTTGATCACTTTTAAGTATAGGCGAGTTTCGGTAATATCACAACTGATGATCTCGCAGCCTTTTATTTCAGCTATAATTAGCAGTACGTGATCTATCAGCTCCATATTATTCAGTTTGTGGTAACGGTCGCTCAAAAAAGTTCTGAGCTTTCCGTCTAAGATTCTCAACATTCTACATTCTGAGTTCTTCATCAACCAACAGTTGATATTCTTATCTAAAAAAACAGGATAGTCAGTGCGCATACGCTCGTAATATTTATGGGATATACTGAAGTGGTCATGGTTAACGATGTCTGTAATATAGTAACTTAAAATATCATCTCCTATTGAAACGTTGAGAATACTAGTTCCATTAGTGCTACTTATATCAATGCTTTTGGTGTTGACAATCAAGTCCTTTCTTGTTTAACACTGACGTTCCACTTCTCCATACAGGTTTTGATTCCTTATTTCATGATACATTACTCCTAAAATATTGATATAGATTTTGTTTGTATATAAATAATAGCAGCCCAGTGCAAGAATGCTGTTAGGATTTTAGGTAATATCAAAAAGCCCAGATACTTAACAATAACTGAGCTAAATTGTATGTTCCTATGATCCTTTGCAAGAGCACTCCTCTATATATGCTTGCAAACTATTCATATTAATAATATATAATTAAAAATTAAAACCATACCATTTATCTTTCCTAATATTATCTAATATTGTAATTTTATAATAAAAAACAATTTAAAATGTTAGTTGTTACCACCATAATAAACACTCGTATTCTACAACTAACCTAATTACTACTTATTTTTATTCATGTAACTCTTTATACAGACGATCCGCCAATGCACTCATTACAGCCTGATACTTATCTGCATCCAAGAAGAGCTGTTCATATGCTGCGGTATTTTCCATATAAGCCTTTTGTGCGGTTATATCAAAAATTTCTGGGAAAAGACTTCTCTCATATACTTGACGATCATTAGTCTTTGCAGCTTTTTTTTCGCTTTAGTATCCTTACGCATTTTTTGATACAACGTATCAACCATTACACGGTCTGCATCTGTGAATTCACCATAAAACTCTTCATTGATACGCTGAATAATCTCGTCTAACGGACTCGTACGATCATTCTGTCCACCAGCTCGTTTTGGTTGAGTAGGTTTCCAAGACCCGGACTTGCCTTCAAGTTCAATCGCACCTTCATATGTCTTCTCCAGACGATAATACTCTAGCTTAATTCTATTATCAAGTTCAAATAGCTGTACGGGATCGGAAGGCAATAATTTCACTAGGTAAGAACAGAAAACATACTCCTTATGCAATTCTTTGTCAAACATGCGAGTAATTTGGGAAATATAATTATACCACTTAACAAGCGCACGTATTTCTCTACGGAACTGATAGCGTTGCTCCTGATTAAGTTCGTTATACTTATCAGCCACAGATTTTAAGGCATTGGATATTTTCCCTTGGGTCTTATTTGCTTTACGAACATCCGGGTCAAAATAAATATTGGAAACTTCTTCAATATTTTCATCTGTATAGACACCAAAACTACGAAGCGTTTTCTGTGTTGTATAAATTAAATCAAAGTTAATTTCTTCATCCAAACTAGTCTCCTGATAGAACTGCTGGAATGCTTCACGAATACGTTCAATCGGATTTACAAAATCAAGAATATAGGTATCCTCTTTTCCAGGGTAGATACGGTTAACGCGACTCAAAGTCTGAACAGCTTTTACATCACGAAGTTCTTTATCCACAATCATCGTATGGAGAAACGGTTCATCAAATCCTGTTTGATATTTTTCTGCAACAATAAGAATATTACCTTCTTCATGGAACACAGCCTTTGTCTGACTTTCCTTTACTCTATTGCCGTTACAGTCAACATTCATGCTACTTTCTGTATACTCTATTCCGGTCGGGTCATCTGGGTCTTTTATGCTTCCGCTAAAAGCAATCATTATTTCCACATCGTCGTAACTATTGCTCTCAAGATAACGCTTAATTTCATGATAGTAGCGGACTGCCGCCAATCTAGATGCAGTAACCACCATCATCTTGCCGCACCCACCTATTTTCTTTTTCGTAACTTCACGGAAAGTTTCTACAATAATAGCTGCTTTCTGATGCAAGTTGTGCGGATGTAATTCCTCATAGCGACGAATAGTTCTAATTGCCTTGGAAGTAGGAACTTCCGGGTTATCTGGTACATTCTTTGCAATCTGATAACACATTTTGTATGTAGTATAATTTGCTAAAACATCCATGATAAACCCTTCTTCAATAGCTTGTCTCATAGAATAAATATGAAAAGGGTGAAAGAACCATCTGGCCAAGGTTCACCAAAAATTTCCAGTGTTTTCCCCTTTGGTGTTGCTGTAAAGGCAAAGAAGCTTAGATTATTATGCTTACCTTGACTAAGCATTTCTTGTACAAGAATATCATTTGCTTCAACTTCCTCAATAGCCTTTTCCTCCAACTCGGCATATTCTGCAAGGGCATCACTCACATCGGCAAGAGCAGCCTTGAGCTTCAATGCACTCTGTCCAGTCTGGCTGCTGTGTGCTTCATCCACAATAATTGCATAATGCTTGCCAATAGCTGACTTAATTTCATTATAAATTACAGGGAATTTCTGCAAAGTAGTCACAATGATGCGCTTGCCATCGTTAATAGCATCACGCAGGGCACCAGAATTTTTTTTCTCATCAATTGTGACCACACTTCCCAAAGTATGGTCAAAGCTAGAAACAGTAGCCTGCAACTGTTGATCTAGAATACGGCGATCTGTAATAATGATTACGCTGTTAAAAATTGCATCATTATTTTCATTGTGGATACTGGCCATACGATAAGCCGTCCAAGCAATAGAGTTAGACTTGCCGGAACCGGCACTGTGTTGAATTAGATAGTTATGTCCAGCACCATTATCTCTAACATGATTAACCAACTGACGCACGACATCCAACTGGTGATACCGCGGGAAAATGACTTTGCTACTGACAGTTTTCTTTGTAGACCCGTCCGACAAAGTCTCTTTTTTTTGCTGTTCTTTCGTAGTTAATGAACTTCTGCAAAATATCCAACAAGCTATCCTTCTGGAGAACTTTCTCCCAGAAATATGAAGTTACATAGCTGCCATCGGTGCTCTTTGGATTACCCGCACCGCCATCTTTGCCTGCCCCGGCACTACCTTGATTGAAAGGAAGAAAAGTGGTCTCTGGTCCTTTTATCTGGGTAGTCATATATACATTATAAAGATCGCAAGCAAAGTATGCGAGAACACGCTTATTAAATCCGAATGCGGGTTCATTGTAGTTGCGGTCATATTGCCACTGACGCATAGCGTCATCTACCGACTGCCCTGTGAGCTGATTCTTCAATTCAATCGCCACAACGGGAATGCCGTTGACAGCCAGCATCATATCGACAGTATTTGTGTTGCGTTTAGAATAGTGCCACTGGCGGATACACTGGCAGATATTCTTTTGGTAGTTGATGATGGACACCTCATTCAGCTCAGACTCAGGCTTAAAATAGCACACACGAAAATTGATGCCACGATGCTTAAAGCCGTGACGTAAGACAGAAATCAGGCCATCCTGTGTAACAGCATTTTCAAATGCCTTATAAAACTGCCGAATCGGGTTGATCGTACACATCCGCTCGAAACGTTTCCATGCCATAGGCTGGGTGCTTTTTACAAAATCAGTCAGAGTGACGATGTCTAGAAACATATCTTTGCTTTCATTGCTACAATAACCAGCATCCGTTGCCTTTGTCCATCCACCATATTTAGAAACAAGGTAAGATTCTATAAACTCCTCAAAGTGTTTTTCTGTTTCGTTCATGGTCACATCACCTCTCTTTTTCCTGTCACATATTCATAAATCAAGGTTTTTTTGTAATCGTTCATCCTCAAGACTAATCTTTGCGCATGATATATTGCTGAATCAATAGCACCACATTTTCTGTTCAAATAGTCGGCAATTTCTTGCTGTTCCGTAATATCAAAGTATGGCAAATACACCTGCGCAAAATTTGAATATCTCAGTGCTTGTCCATCTCTTACTAAATTACTGGTGCTCTGTAAAGCCCGAATATATACCTTCGACTTAAATAGCCATTTATAGTAATCGTTACAAACTTTATTTTTGCGAGGAATGAGCATCACATATGCCGAACTAATTTTTCCGCTAATTTCACTATATTCCAAGCCACCTTGAAAGCTCCTCATGCTGATTACGAAATCTCCTGCTTCAACATGTTTTAGAATTTCTTTCCCAGTAACAACCTGTACAACCTGATGACCTTCACGCTCAATAAATTCTGCCTGCCGTATTATCCCATACTTTTGAGATGCAGTAAGTTGCTCATCATCGCTAAAAGCCTTGTCTTTCCTTAACGCAAATAACGATTTACTATAAACCATGTCCCATTCGACAGGAATATCGCCTATCCAAGCATGTCCACTCGGATTTTTTATCACGGTTTTTTGGAATTCCCTGAGTCGATACCTCGTTGATTAGTGACTGTTTTAATTCTTCGAGCTTTTTAATTGTAGCCTCTTGATAACGAACAGAAGCATCAACTTTTTTCACACTCAACATCCAGAATTCTCACTATT
>ENA-OQES01000827-OQES01000827.1-human-gut-metagenome-genome-assembly--contig:-NODE-827-length-12466-cov-4.464462_pt1 | contig 12466 bp, 16 predicted proteins | sample MGYA00242798_ERZ504641 | MGnify/ENA primary metagenome ERZ504641 (study PRJEB26092, sample SAMD00036327) | human gut metagenome | host: Homo sapiens | study: EMG produced TPA metagenomics assembly of... | reverse complement strand
CTTTCACCTTCATATTCCGGATTAAAAATCATCTGTTCCCATCTGTAAATTCTTGGCGGACTCATGAAATACGTATTGAGAATCGCCTCCTTAAACACTTCATCACATTCTTTCCCCCACTGTTCCAGCATTCCCTGCCGGATTTTTGTACTTGTCACACATCCTTCATATTCCGTAACTTTCATATAAAGCACAAGTGCAATATCACCAAGGGTTTTATACACCGCATCCTGAAGATCCGCGGAATATTTATCTGCATTCAGCAATCTTATAAACAGGCGGGGTTTTGTCTTCTCATAATCCCTGATCACTCTTGTTTTCTCATAAATATCCGCCTTTTTTATTCGATTCAGATCATCTGTGATTTCTTTTATAATTTCCTCAAACGGACTGCCATTCTGATAAGATTTAAAAAGTTCCTGTGTATAAAGTCCACAGACCTCCCAGGCATCATCATGCTCTGCAAACTTCACCAGCAGTCTGTCTCCTACAGGCGCAAACCTCCCGCCTTCTTTCTCAAAAGAAATATTTTCCCTCGGAATCCCTGTAGCCTCGTAAATACCAATCTCCAGTTTCTCTACGAATGTTTCATAGTCTTTCTGCATATTCAGTTCCTTTCTTGCTTTGAAAATAATACGGGCAGGATGCCCTGATTTGAACGTTGACTTTCCGTTTTCGGAAAAAAGAAAATAAGGGAGCGAAAGCCCCCTTAAGAGTCGCTGTAGACATAGTATAAAATAGCCACAGCTATTTGTAAAGTAAATTTCATCGACAATATTTATTACAGTTTCGTTTTTATCTTTCAGATATTCCAGAAAAGCCTCACAGCCCTCCACCACATCCGAATATGTGACATCAAATCCACCTGTATACCATGGATCTGCGATATCCCTCGGATCATCACTGTAATCCAGAAGAAGTTTAACCTTGTCCTCTGGATCTGATTTCAATATTCTTAACATATTCTTCAGATTCCAGTGGTCCATACCGAGAATATAATCATATTTATCATAATCTGCCTTCGTTAGTTGAACTGCGCGCTTACCCTTACAATCAATCCCATGCTTAGCAAGCTCCTCTCGCGCCGGAGGATATACCGGATTCCCGATTCCATTCCATATCTCCTCAGTGCTGGTTGCAGCAGATGCGATATAAAATCGGTCTGAAAGACCTTGTTTAGAAACCATGTCTTTAAAAATGAATTCTGCCATTGGTGAACGGCAGATGTTGCCGTGGCAGACAAATAACACACTTATCATTGCTTAAAACTCCTTGAAATGCTGTATTTACGCTGTTTGCAGGCATTTTCCGATAATCTTCAAGCCTGTCATTTTCCTGTATATCACAGCATAAATTCGTATATTTTCTTATCCAAATTTAGTAACTTCTTAGTAATAATCAGCCTGGAAAACAGGCTTTCTAAGAACCTTATAATCAGATTATTCTTAATTCTTTTTTCTATTATTTTATCATACTATGCCAGTTTTGCAATCCTATTCATCTCTTCTTTTGCATCAATTAATCCCAGATGCGTATATACATTTAACGTAACCCCTATATCAGAATGTCCCATTAAATATTGGAGTGCTTTCGGATTCATTCCAGCTTTCGCCATATTGGAACAATATGTATGCCTGCATACATGAGGCGTGATCTTTGGCATTTGTTCCTCATGAGTACGATTATACTTTCCTAACGCCCACTGAAAATGTTTTTCCCAATGGAGTGCTACCTCAGGCATATCTTTTTTATCCAGGAATAAAAATCGACTATATTCATCTATAATCGGCTCAACCCTTACTTTTTTAACGGTTTTTCACAATCTGTTCAAAACATTCATAAACTTCATCTTTAGAAGTATAGTAACAATATTTTTCCTTAAAATCAATAATAATACTTCATCTTTAGAAACTTTTGAGGATCAGAATGATTATTTATTGGGATAAAAAAACCGAACAGTAAAAATACAGAATAGGACAACGGGTAAAGGAATTACGAAAGGCTCATAATCTTACTCAGAAAACACTCGCTGCCAAATTACAACTTGCAGGATATGATTTTAATGATCTGGCAATCCTGCGAATATCTTCTCGGTCTGACGGACGCTCCCGCAAAATAATTTATTGTATTACCACCCATTCTATGCTAGACTATGGATAGATACTTCTGAACAACATACACTATTTATAAACCGTATGATTGGAGTGATTTCATGGAATTAACAAAAAAAGTCCCTACAACCGATAAAAACCAGGAAAACAATCATCTTCTCCGCATGTTAGACCGGGGAATTGATGATATGGAAGCTGGTCGTGAATTGCCACTGGAAGATGCTTTTCACAAAATCACAGAATTAAGGGATGCACGAAGAAATGCAAGAATATAAAATTATTTTAACCTGGGAAGCAATTTACGACGTCACAGACATTGCAGATTATATTGAAGAAGAATTCGGCCAGCAACGTGCTGACCGTTTTCAATCTGATCTGAAAGAACAAATGCAGAATTTAGGCCAGTTCAGTACTGCCTTTCCCCGAACTCAAATTCTGTACAGAGGATATTCCATACATAAAAGATCTTTTCCGCCATCTATTATTTTTTATATTATAATGGAAGAAACAAAAGAGATTCATATTCTCCGAGTGTTGCGCCATGAACGAGATTGGGAAAATATCCTGTTGCAAAGACCAACTTATACATATCCAGAATGAATACCTGGGAGCCGATCAGAGATTTTTCTGAAAGGCTTCCTTTTAAATTTTAATTACTTCCCACTGTCAATTAAATCATAACTCATATCCAGAAAATCTAGCGTCTTAGCTTCACTGACAGATTCATCCAAAAGAATCGTAATCCAGTATCGCTTATTCATATGATACCCCGGTAAAAATCCATACGTTTGAATTAACATCCCAACCAGATCAGGGTCACATTTTACATCCAGGATATTAATTTTTCCCATCTTCTTCTAATCCCAGTGTTTTCTTTTCCACTGCCATAATTATAGCATACCATTTTCCATTTTTATGTCGAAGCACCGCAGAATCAGGATCTTTTTTCCATAAATATTCCGGTTCCGTTCCATATTGCTCTTTCACATATTGAAAAATTTCCTCACGTTTCAAATTTATCCCTCACTTACGATTTCTTGCTCTGATTATACGCTATCAGGATTGTATTCTCAACCACTTCTCACAGTTCTATTTATGTTTTATAGCTTTTGCATAGCCTGCTTTGCAGGCTACACCCCAAAAGAAGCAAGCACTGCCAGTGTCATGACACCTGGCTCATTTTGTCAAATTCCCTTTCCGGTTCATTCTACCAAAATGTATCAGGGAGTATCCCTGGCCCTCTCATATTTTATAATTTCTTAATTTGACGCTTTCACCCAGTCCTGTTAAAATAACTTACAGATACATCTGTCCAAACCAACAAAAAAGCCAAGTACCATAACTGTCATAGCCGAACTGGTTAGACAGTTTTTTTCGTACTCTTTTTTGATAGAAAAAAGCAAATTGGAGGAATTTCATGAGCAAACGTACCAGAACTCATCCCAGTACAATTTTATTTAAATGATGACGAACAATACATTTTAGAAGAAAAATATCGTCTTTCCAGAATGAAAAGCAAATCTGCCTTTCTACGGAAAATAATCTTATATGGATTTGTATATGAAGTAGACTACTCTCATATCCGAAAAATGAATAACCTGCTGGGCAATATCAGCAGCAATTTGAATCAGATCACCCATCGTATAAACAGTACCAATACAGTTTACCCAAAGGACCTGGACGATATAAAGGAGTTAATGGGAAAAAATATGGCAGTTACAAAAATCCATGGTATCAAAACAACCGTTGATAAAGCAATAGAATACATCTGCAATCCAGATAAAACTGACCAGAATCTATATATTTCTTCCTTTGCCTGCTCTCCCGAAACAGCCGTTCTTGACTTTAAATACACTTTGGATCATACACATGACTGCAGAGATCCGCACAATACAAATAAGGCATTTCATCTGATTCAGGCATTTTCCCCTGGTGAAGTTTCCTATGAAGAAGCCCATCAAATTGGCAAAGAACTTGCGGATCGCTTACTGGAGGGAAAATACTCCTATGTTCTGACAACACACACTGATAAAGGTCATGTACATAACCATTTAATTTTCTGTTCTGCAGATAACATCACTTTTTCTCATTACCATGACTGTAAAAAGAATTACTGGAAAATACGAAATCTCAGCGACACTTTATGCCAGGAACATAACCTGTCCACAATTATGCCAAATGGTAAAAAGGGAATGAAATACAATGAATGGGCTGCAAATAAATCTGAATCCAGTAAAAAAGCGCAGCTGCGAAAAGATATCAACCAGACAATCCGAATCGTTTCCACTTACTCAGAATTTCTTGCATTTATGGAAGCTAAAGGATATGAAATAAAAAACGCAGAATTTGGCGAAAACAGCAGGAAATACATTACCTTTCGTTCTCCCGATATGTCCCGTCCAGTGCGTGGAAGTACTAAATCTTTAGGAAAAAAATTTTACTAAGGAACGTATCAAAGAACGTATTGAGAATAAACTCCAGAGAACTGCCATTTCTTCTGTTCGCAAGAAGTTAATAGACACCAACGCTCCCAATATAACAGGAAACATCGGCCTTCAGAAATGGGCAAATAAGGAAAATTTAAAGATTGTTTCTACTACATATAGCCAGATGCTTACACATAATCTACATAATTTTTCAGAACTTGAAAGCCGCATAACCTTGTTACATATGCAACAAAAAGAGGTAAATACCACTGTCGTCTCTCTTGAATCACAGATCCGACATCTTCGAGAACTGCTAAAATACGCTGAACAATATCAGAAAAATAAAATTTATAACGACCATTATAAAAGCTCAAAAGATTCGGATCGTTATTTCCGTAAATATGAATCTCAAATTATCCTTTTCGCTGGTGCCGAGCATATTTTACAGGAAAATGGTATAGACCTGAAACAGCTCAATACCAATAAGTTACAGGCTCAAATTTCAGAGCTTATTTCCAGAAAGAAGTCAATAAATACTCAATATGTTTCCTTTCGGAAAGAAATGAAAGAGTTGGAATTGATACATCAAAACTTGTCCAAGTATCTAAAACCGGATGATCCTGAAATAGAAAAATCTTCCCATAACAAACTTCCTTCTTTGTAAAACCATAATAATAGGCAGTGATTTCACTCGCTGCCTAAATTCCCGTTAAACCGATATCCTACACCTCGTACTGTTTGTATATATAATGGTTGTCCAGGATCATCTTCTATTTTTTCTCTGATATTGCAGATATGTCGCATAACCACATTATAATCACCGGAATAAGGTTCATTCCATACCAGATCATAAACCATTTCTTTTCCAAATATTCTACCTGGACTTTTCGCTAAAAGAAGTAAAATATCATATTCATATTTTGAAAGATGAACATCACTATCATTCTTTTTGACAATTCGTTCCTGTAGATATATTTTTAATTCTCCAAACCTTATAATTTCCGGTATGAATTGGTTTTTATGTTCCCAGCTAGTCTAATATGTTTTCACTTATGCTTTCCATTAGCATCTGTGATTCTCTCAATAATTTCTATCTTTTTCACCTTTATGCCTCTACATTATTAATTTTATATTCTATATATCATCTGCCATTTGACTTTTTTCTTCTACAAGTAATATAATATATTTATTACATATGTAGGATTTAGCAGGAGGATTTTATTATGTCACTACCCCAGATTTCAGAAGCCGAATTTGAAGTTATGAAAATTGTATGGAAATATGCTCCCATCAATACAAATGAAATTACAGAAAAACTTACTCTAACTACCAGCTGGAGTCCAAAAACAATTCAAACTCTTATCAAGAGACTTGTTTCCAAAAAAGCTCTTTCCTACGAAAAACAAGGCCGGGTATTTGTCTATACTCCATTAGTCCAAGAAGATGAATATATACGCCAGGAAAAGCAATTCTTTTTTCAAAGCGATATTATAATGGAAATCTTTCTTCTATGCTGGCTTCTTACCTTGAAGACGATAAGCTCTCTTCAACAGAAATTGATAACTTACGCCATTTATTATCAAAACATCAGAAATAGGAGGTTTTCGAATGAGCAACTGGATCATCCACTTTTTAATCAGTAATATCTTCATATGTATTTTTAACACTTGTAATAATCGGAACAAAAAAATCTTCTGAAAAAAGTATTTATCTGCGGCTACACAGTACCATCTCTGTTTTCTTTTATTTTTGACTACTTGCCGTGCCATTTTTTGCCTGTACAGATTCATGGCTCACAACTTTTTTCCATGGTTACATTTTTTACAAACTGACTCAGGACTTAACTCTGGTACCGACACGCTATCCGAACTTACCAGTAATACACAAAATATTTTGTTAAACCAGGTGAATGATTTTTTCAGTTTCCATCAGTAGTCAATTTTCTGGAGGCTTGAATACCATACTCTTTCTAATATGGATAACGGGTGTTATGATTATGTCAGTCCTCACCCTTCATTCATTAAACTATGTACGTTCCATAAAAAGATCTGCTCTCCCGCTTCAAAATCAGCAGGTAAAAACTATTTATTACAATTGTTTAAAGGAACTTAAAATCTCTCACCCAGTATCAGTCTACAGTACTGCATTTTTAAAAGTCACCAGTTTTAATCGGAATAATACATCCCAGAATTTACATTCCCATCCATTTAATTTCCGAACTGAATCCTGATGATATGCGTTTTATGCTGCTACACGAATTACAGCATTACCGTCACAAAGATACATTTATTGGCTTCCTCATGGTCATAAGTAATATACTCTACTGGTTTAACCCTTTTGTTTGGTACACTTTAAAAGAAAATTCTCTGTGACCGTGAAATAGCCTGTGATTCTGCTGTATTGCAGATGATTTCTGCTGATGAATACCAAGCTTATGGAACTACACTGATTAATTTTGCAGAAAAAATATCCTCTTTTTCCTCTCCACTGGCAGTTGGAATGTCCGGAAATTTCAGGCAGATGAAACGACGTATTCTCAACATCGCCGTTTTTAGGAAAGAAACTCTTTATCAAAAAATGAGAGCATTGATAATTTATCTGGTCATTAGTGCTGTTTTTATTGGATGTACACCCATTTTATCCATTGATGCCTCTACTCAAAGCGTATATCATTTTAGTGATACAGACAAAAATATCTCCCTGTTAGATATATCCGAAACATTTGGAACATATGATGGATCATTTGTTTTGTATGACAATAATTTGGATTCCTGGAAAATATACAATCTTGAAGAAGCCACCAAACGTATTCCGCCAGAGTCTACCTACAAAATATACGATGCATTATTAGGGTTGGAATCCGGAATCATCACACCAGAACACTCTTCCATGACATGGAATGGTGATGCCTTTCCTTTTCCATCCTGGGAAGCTGATCAGGATTTAAACTCTGCTATGCAAAATTTCCGTTAACTGGTATTTCCAGGCAATTGATTCGCAGCTCGGAATTAACAGAGTCCAGGAATTTTTGAATAAAATAGAATATGGAAACCAAACAACCAGTTCAAATCTGGATTTATACTGGTCCGATTTTTCATTAAAAATCTCGCCTTTAGAGCAAGTAACATTATTAAAAAAATTTTAACACAAATGAATTCCATCTAAATTTCCAAAATGTATTTTCTGTTAAAAAATGCTATAAAAATTGCCAGTACACCTAATGGTAATTTCTACGGAAAAAACTGGAACCGGTCGTGTCAACGGACAGGATATCAACGGCTGGTTTATCGGATATGTAGAAACTTCCGATAACAGCTATTATTTTGCAACCAATATCCAAAGTGATTCTAATGCAACTGGCAAAAAAGCATTTGAAATCACTTCTGATATCTTGAAAAAAATTACATATATGGAATTAACAAATATGAAAGGGCTGATAGTTGTTATCAGTTCTTTCTTTTTATTCTATATTGATATTTGGGAACTTCTTTCGTACCATTATTCAGAATTTTATTCCCCATATATTTAAAACTCTTATCATCGTTGAACTTAACAGTCAGCTCACTTGTAATAACGGCATCATTACATATAAATGTATCACATACAGCATCAACAACCAACACACTGTTTCCCTCTCCGCTATCTCTTATTTCAACGACCTCCGGTAAAGATGTTCCAAAATAAGTAGGGCTATAATTTAAACAGCCTAATCGTTCCCAGTCATAAGTTTGATGTTCCGAATCAAATACTGCCCATTTTTTTAATTTGATCTGCTGTTATCGGCAAAAACTCCATTATCAGATTTTCAAACTCTTCTGCCGGAATTCCACTTGAGTTACCTGAAAACTCATATCTCTCCCCGTATTTCATTCGATATAAATATTCATATAAACCATTATAATCTAACCCTTCCATATCAGATCTATCCCAATCAGAACATAAAAGATTATTCCCCTGATATCCAAGCAAATACACACACCTCTTTGAAACTTCCCTGCATTCATCACTTAAAGGTTTAATTCTTATCATAGAACTGCCATCAACCGCTTCTGATACTTCCGGATACTTTGGAACGCATAGCGTATAACCAAACCAGCCTTTTTCTGTATATTTCCATTCTTCTATCCTTGTATACGAAACATATACAATAGATGGATTGTCGTTCATACCCCAAACAGCTTTCACAGCCAGCAAATACATATCTGTCCCATCATAATTGAATTTGAGTCTTTCTATCCCACCATCCCTGTTAATCCTATATAAGACGATATCTCCTGTCAGATCCTGTTCTGCCCTGAAAAGAAATTCTTCCATTTTAGAATAATTAGCCATATTTGAATACGGTGCTGATGTAATAACGGGGACACTTTTTTTCCTTTAATACTTCCTGCATTTCTTCCATTACTGTCTCAGAAACTACTATATTCGATGAAGTCCCTTTATCCGCCTTTTGATAAATGACTTTCATCTGATTCATAACATTCTTACAATCTTCAATAGCTTCTTCTTTCACGACTTCATCTACTGGCAAATCATATCCTCTTTCTTGTACAGCATAATTCGCAGTTTCCTGTGAAATATATTCTAAATCAGCCCCTTTACATTTTGTATTTCCTATGAAAAAGCATCCCGAAATAAATAAAACGCTCATCATCTTTTTCAGTTTTCTTTTTGTAATCATATCAATTATCTCCATAACATTCCTCCCACTTTTCGTCTGATAATCTTTCTGTATACCAGGTAACCTCTATTTCTGACCTTGATACATAATTGGATACATATTGAAATCTATCTTTATCTAACAGCCGAATGGTTACGCTATGACAAAACGCCTGATCTAATTCTTTTTGTGGCCATACCGCATTTACTTCCAGTGTTATTGTTCCATCTTGATTTTCTATGTAGGAAACAACTTCCGGATATGGAATATATGGTGTGGGAGCAAAATCATATACGATTCCTCTGGTTCGATACCGATATGTCTGTATTTCTGTGTGAAATACCGTTCCTGTCTGCAGTATCTCTGCGCTTATATTAAAATATTTTTGAAATATCGTTTCAAATGATTCTTTTGGGATTTCATAAGTCTTTCCTTCCTTAAATTCATCAGTTTTTTCTTCCATTGAAAGTAAACGATCAAAAACATCATAAAAATTTATTCCATCATAAATTTTTTTCACTCCAATTAGAAGTAAACAATTTATTAAGTGTATATCCAAAAGGAAGTATATATTTTCGATTCAACTCCCGACATTTTTTATTTAACGGTGCTACCCGAAAGTCCCGATATCCAGACGGTCCATCATATCCTGCCGGATGATATTCTTCTATAAAGAAATGCCCGTTTTCTGTATATTTCCATGAATTAGCTCTAAACTCATGATAATATGTTTCCTGCCAAGTGTCCTCTTTCCATTTAAAAGAGCTTACTTCAACGTCTATTTTCCCCTGTTTGGTTTTCAGATCATACCGGATAAAATGATCCCCTGCTATAACTTGAAATATAGTAGTTTTTCCATTTTTCTCTTTTCTGCTTTTTTCAAAAAATCATCTACTTTAATACTTTGAACCATATCCAGCTGATTGTAGGAATCAATTACTGCATATCCATATTTTCCAAAATAATCCATACTTTTTTGTATTGTACTCAGCTCATATAGTGCATTTTCTTTCACAGCATTCTCATATATGTTCCGATAGCCTTCTGCTAGCATTTCACACTCTCTGTAAATTTTTTCTTTCGTATCTTCAATTGTCTTTTTCTGCTCTTTCTTTATGCCACATCCACTACAGACAGCAAGAAAAATAACTCCCACAAATATTTTCCAAATTTTTTTCATATCATTTTCCTCTTACATTTGTAATATTTAAAGGTAAAAATTATTCATTACCAAGATATTCATCCAGTATCGCCTTATCCTTTTCCACCACATAACCGCTTCCTCCAATATCTTTCACATTCTCTACCATACTGATGAGCAAAATAGGATTCTTTGTATCTCTATCTGTAGTAAAAACTGTAAACCAGCCAATTTCTGTTCCAGATGTATCTTCTTTTGTAGCTTTCAGTTCCGCTGTTCCGGTTTTTCCTGCTAATCTAATGTCTTCCCGGCATGCTCCATAACCAGTTCCTTCCGGGTTATTCACTACACCCTCTAACCCCTCCATAACCTCCGAAACAATTTGTGGTGAAAAAGCATCTTTTATCCAGATTTCACTGGAAGTGCTTCCACCATCCGCGTGAAGATATGGCTTTATCATATTTCCATCATTTAGAAAAGCCGTATAAATGCTTGCAAGATGCAAAGGATTTACCAGAATCTGTCCCTGTCCATACCCACTGTCAGCAAGCTGGATTTCTGTTTCTATCTTGTCCATATTAGAATATTGGGACTCTGACATTTTAATATCAAATGGAAGTTCCTGATTAAATCCTATTTGATTTAGAGACTGCATCAGTTGATCCGCACCAATTTTTAATGCTGCTTTTGCAAAATAAATATTATCTGAATAAATAAGCGCATTTTTCAAGATCACAGGTTCATAATCATGAAGTGTAGTCACTGTATAATCTCCCCACGAGGAATCTTTCTGCCACGCCAGACCCTCATTTCCAAAATCGTCATTTGCAGTAAATGCCCCCACTTTTAATCCAATTGCAGCAATTACAGGTTTAAAAGTTGAGCCAGGACACCATGTCTGGCGAAAGCGGTTGTATAAAGGCCTGTCTTCATTTTCATTTAATGCACTCCACTGGCTGTTGTCCATTCCACGTACAAAATCATTATTATCATAAGATGGCGTACTTACCAACGCCAATACTTCCCCTGTATAAGGATTCAAAGCTACAGAACATCCTCTGTCTTCTTTAAATTGTTCATAAAGAGTACTTTGAAGATCACCATCAATCGTAGTATGGATATCTTCTCCATCTTTTCTAGGCTCATATGCAATAACACTTTTTTTCATTTCCATTTGCATCTACAATACAGATTTCACACCCATCTGTTCCTTTTAGTTCTTTTTCATAAAGCGTTTCCAGTCCAGTCTTTCCAATCACACTGTTTGTACGATACCCTTCCCCTTTATGTTCCTGCAAATCTTCGGCTGTAACCGCCTGTACATACCCTACCAGATGAGAGGCAGCTTCTTTTAGATAATAAGTTCGTACTTTTACATCAGATAACATAATACCTGGAATCTTCAATAATGTGTCCTGCTTTTCTTTTTCTTCCAGAACAGTTTTATCCGGATTCGCTGTCAAAAGATCGACCTCTTGTATTTTAGGAATTGTTGCTACTGGTACAAAAGAATCTGCTTTTACCCAACCGGCTTTTAACTTATCCTCAATTTCGTCTGCTCCAATTCCAAGATACTCTGCCAGTTTTTTTATTGTATCTTCTCTGTTCTCCATCCTGCCCGGAACAATTCCTACCGAAGATGCAGTTCCCTCTCCAGCCAACTGACGACCATTTCTGTCTAAAATATCTCCTCTCTTTGCCTCTTCTGACGTTACCTGAACTTTATCCGTTGCAGATAACTCTGGAAAAATTCAACTGATCCTGCCAGATTAAATGATATCCTGTCCAATCATGTGAAAAATACCGCATCGTTGGTAAATTCTACATTTCCTGCAGCAGTCTGCATATTTGTTGTATAGGAAACTGCCGCAATTTCCGGTTTTCTTGTCATTTTTACTGTAATATCGGGTTATGGACAGATCAGACATTTCAATGCCTTCATATATTTTAGAATTTCGTTCTATAAATTCTTCCTTACTGTTCATGCTGCGTTTTTTTCTGAATCCAGCATGGCATACATTTGCTCATATTCCCCGTTTTTCAATATATTTCATATATTCCATTAGTCGTTTTTTCAGGAACATTATAATTCATTATTGTTACAATACCGATTCCACCACCAATCAAT
>ENA-OQES01000826-OQES01000826.1-human-gut-metagenome-genome-assembly--contig:-NODE-826-length-12474-cov-2.282579_pt1 | contig 12474 bp, 19 predicted proteins | sample MGYA00242798_ERZ504641 | MGnify/ENA primary metagenome ERZ504641 (study PRJEB26092, sample SAMD00036327) | human gut metagenome | host: Homo sapiens | study: EMG produced TPA metagenomics assembly of... | reverse complement strand
TCTCAGTTTGTGGGAGATTTTATCCGAATGAGGGCGGCGTAGCGGGCTACGGCAACCGAATGAGGGTAAAATATACCGCAAAGTGGGGCTTGCAGATTGCGGAAATGATTTTTCAGACACGCTCTAGGACTTATTGCTATACTTATTTATCTATTTTACATCCCAATGAACAACTATATCTATCTATTCCTTCATTTTTCAAGGGATATCCAGTGACCCTCTCCATACCAGCCACCTCAGTCTCCCCCAAAAAGCTTTGCCTGGATTTTCCCTGCGTCCCCTCTGCGATACCGCAGTGCTTGTCGAGCACGTGTTTGAGACTACAGGCTCAAACCGAGCGCAGACCCACGTGGTGTCGCAGAGGGGACGCAGGGAAAATCTTACACAGCATAGTTATTCAATCTCATCTTTTAAAGCCAGAGCGCACCAAGCACTGCCCCGCAAGCCATAAACACCTCACACAGCGACAAAAAGCACCCCGCCAGATCCCCGGTCGTTCCTCCGAAATACTTCATCGCATTCCGATAATAAAGGGCATAAACCAGAATCGCTATTCCATAAACCAGAAGACCCAGTTTCCAGTCCACCAGAAGCATCCCGGCCAGCAGTATCAGCAGATACACACACATCGTGGTTTTTACCTGCCTATCCTTCGCCCCGCGTGCCATAGCAGAAACCGACCCGGTCATTTTTTGCCTTCGGAAATGTCACGATCGCCAGACCGCTTAATGTCCGGGACAGACAAAATGTAAAGGGGATCATCGCCAGGGAACGGGCACTGATCTGGCTGTATACACCATAATAAAACATAAAGTAAACCACACAGGTAATCACCGCAAATGCTCCGGAATTAGAATCCTTCAGGATCTCCAGCCGGCGCTCACGTTCCTGCCATGAACTCATCGCATCTGCCGTATCCAACAATCCGTCCAGGTGGATCCCTCCGGTAAGAAACCATGGGATCAATGTCAGGATCACGGTATAAAAGGCTGAGGAAAAGCCCCAAAGATACGTTCCGAACGTCCCCCACAGCCAGGTTACTCCGCCGATGGCAACACCGATCCATGGGAAAAAGCACATGGCATATGCCATATTTTCTTCATTCCATTCACACTGGGGCATCGGGATCTTCGAATACATGGAAAATGCAATCAGAAAACTATGATAAAATTTCTTCATTTTTTCTCTCCTCGCCTGTCTTTTTATGAAAAATCGGAATTCCGTAGACAACCTCTGTGACCGTATCTGCGATCTGCGCCATCTGACAGTTGATCGCACCAAGTTTTTCCAGATATTTTTCTGTCTCCGGATCGTAGGTGATGCCGTCGGAAAAGACCTCGTTCGTCACTACCACCAGATTTTCTGCCCGCTCCAGCAGATGGTGGATTCCATTCAGAACCGCCTTTACCGTATTGTCCCCGGCTCCGCCTTCCTGATAGATCTCATTTGCCGTCAGATTCGACATGCACTCCAGCAATATATCTGCCCCCTGCGGTATCGTAAGATGCTCCAGATCCGTATAACGCTCAATCGTCGTAAACTTTTTCTCTGCCCGCATGGCGCGATGTCTCGCGATCCTCCGGTGGCTTTCTTCATCAAACGGGTACATCGTCGCAATATAGATTCTGTTGTTCCCCTGACAATCCAGGATACACTGTTCCGCAAATGCAGATTTTCCGCTGCCGCTTCCTCCTGTTACTACATGAAACATCTCTGATTTCCTTCACTTTCTCTTCTTACACCAATGGCACATAATTTTCCATCTGATTATCGGAAAACGTGCACATGCCTCCATATACCGCCAGCGCCATATCAAGGATCGGATAAATCGTTACCGCTCCGGTTCCCTCACCCAGACACATATCACAGTCTAAAAATACCGGAATATCCAGTGCCTCCAGGATCATCATCGTTGCCGGTTCTTTTGATTTGTGTGATGTGATTACATAATCTTTCACTGCCGGACAGATCCGGATCGCACACAATGCGGCCACACAGGAGATGAATCCATCAGCAACCACCGGGATCCGACAGGCTGCTCCGCCTAAGAATACCCCTGCCATACCGGCGATATCGAGTCCGCCTACTTTCGCGAGCACATCGATCGGATCTTCTTTCTTCGGTTTATGCAAGGCAATCGCATCTCTGATCACAGAAATTTTCTTTTTCAGTCCTGTACCGGAAAGTCCTGCACCGCGTCCGGTTACCTCTGCCGGATCCTGTTCCAGTAAAACGGCAGTCACTGCGCTGCTGGTCGTTGTATTGCCGATTCCCATCTCACCGGTTGCTATGATTCCATACCCTTTTTCTTTGAGTTCTTCCACCATATGGATGCCGACTTCGAGTGCCTGAACAGCCTGTTCTCTTGTCATGGCAGGCTCTTTCGCCATATTTTTTCGTTCCGTACATCACTTTATGCTGAAGAATCGTGCTGTCCGTGGCAATCCCGATGTCCACCGGGAAGATATCTGCACCTGCTTTTTTGACAGAGGATACTTGCCGTAGCCCTTTCTTTCAGAAAGTTTTCGGCTACGATTTTGGTCACTTCCTGCCCGCTCTGTGTCACACCTTCTTCCACCACACCGTTATCGGCGCACATGACCACCAGAGCTTTTTTTCTTCAGGTCCACTCTGGCATTCCCTGTCATACCGGCGATACGAACGACCGTATCCTGCAGCCGTCCCAGACTGTGAAGCGGCATAGCAATATTGTTCCAGTGTGCCAGCGCCGCTTCCATGGCTGTCTTATCTGCCGGATGTATCTTCTCCAGCGTTTCCTCTAACGTCATACTTATGCCTTCCTTTCCTCACAGGTGCGTAAGAACTGTTCCGGCACCTGCAGATTGCTGTAATAATACATATGCGGAAATCCGCTCATTCCCTGTCTGTCACTGTGTATACAGTTCCATGACCGACTGCTCAGTGGTTTCCTGGCCGTATAGCTTTCCCCGCAGTTATCCGAATCAAAATAATGAAATTCATGGGCCCGGATTCCTCCCACATTCTTCCCAAAACACGTTCCGTCTTCCAGGGTAATATAACCGAATCTGGTAAGCCGGGGCGTACGCCAGGATTTGCCGGGAATAACCCCGGCCATTGGCCAGCTGTGTCCTTCCATGTCCTCCATCTCCTGATGCAGATACATAAAACCACCGCATTCTGCCATATAGGGAATACCTGCCTGTACCGCTTCACGAACAGAAGTAAGCATTTTTTTATTCTCACTCAGTGCTTTTGCATACAGTTCCGGATATCCGCCATGAAAAAGCATTCCGTCTATATTTTCCGGGAGTTTTTCATCATGAATGGGAGAAAAGGGAATCAGCTGCGCACCCATTTCTTCCAGAAGTTCCAGATTGTCCTGGTAGAAAAAGCAGAACGCTTCATCCTTCGCCAGAGCGATCCTTACGGTTCTTTTTGTATGATAATCGGTCAGTGGTTCCTGAACAGGAAGTTCCTCTGCATCTTCTGCCAGTTCCAGAAGTCCGTCAATATCCACGGATCTTTCCAGGATCTCTGCCAGTTCCATCAGTTTATCATGCAGATCTGCGATTTCTTCCGGCATCACCAGACCCAGATGACGGCTTTCCAGCACGCAGTCCTTCACCACCGGAACATACCCGTACACTTTCACCGGCAGGGTTTCTTCGATAATCTGCTTTAACCGCGGATACATCATTGGGGAAATCTGATTCAGAATCACACCACGGATCTGACTGTCTTCTCTGTATTCCACAAAGCCCTTGACAAAAGCTGCCGCAGACAGACTCATTCCCTTTGCATTTACGATCAGCACCGCGGGGGTTTTTGTGATTCTTGCCACATCATAGGCACTGGCTTTCGGAGAGATCCCCGCAAGTCCGTCATAATAACCCATCACGCCTTCAATCACAGAAATCTCACAGTCTCTTGCAATTTTTCTCCAGAAGATACCGCAGGGTATCTTCCTTCGCGAAAAAAGCTGTCCAGGTTCCTGCTTTTTGTTCCGATCACACGGCTGTGAAACATCGGGTCAATATAATCCGGTCCACACTTGAAAGAAGCAACCTGCAGGTTTCTGATTTTTTAATGCCTGTAGCAGTCCGCAGGTGAGCAGTGTCTTTCCGCTTCCGCTCGCGGCTGCCCCGAGAAGGATTCGCGGCACTTTGCGTTTGTTATTCATTTGTTTCTTCCTTTCCCCGGCAGGAAATCACATAGACCGGATTCTGTCCCATCATCAGATGATAAGATCCCGCTTTTTTGCCTTTTGCTACCTGCACCTGTGCGATATCCACCTGCTCAAATGGCAAAACATTCAGACAGTTCATGGCCTCTCCCACGGATTCGAGAGCGATGCAGTTGATCACCACACGGATCCTGGGATTCTTTGAAAGCAGCAGTTTAAGGATGTCTTTCATGTTACCGGAGGAGCCTCCGATAAAAGCATGGGTCGGTACCGGCAGATCCACGCAGGCTTCCGGCGCCAGTCCTTCGACAATCTCAAGATTATCTGCTGCAAACTTTTCTTTGTTTTTATATAACAGTTCCACAGCCCTTCCGGTTTTTTCTCGATCGCATATACCCGGCCTTCTACCGCCTGCATCGCCATCTCTACGGATACAGAACCGGTTCCGGCTCCCACATCGTAAATAATCGAATTCCGTGTCAGCTGTAATTTTGACAGGGAGATGCCTCTCACTTCCTCTTTCGTCATCGGCACTTTTCCCCGGATAAATGCTTCATCCGGGATCCCGTGTGTCACGATGGCTTCTTTTCCCTCTCTGGTAAATAACACGACACTGAGACTGTCCGTCTCAAGTTCTGTCAGCTGCCAGGCATATCCCCGGGTGATCTTTTCTTCCGGGTAAGAAAGCCGTTCGCCCACCTCTACCCGCACATCACCCATGCCGTAGCGCTGCAGCTTCTGACACAATTTTGCGATGCCGTCTGTCGTTCCCACAATAGCAAAAACCTTTCCGTATATACGCAGAAGTCCGGGCAGATTGCACTCTCTTCCATGAAGGCTGACCGGATGAACATCTTCCCACGGTGTTTCCAGTTTTGCGCAGAAATAAATCATAGAAGATATGCCACAGTACACTTTTTTCTGTACCATCGGCAGTTCCCGGTGCAGTGTCTCCAGGAGTTTTTTGGCTCCGCTGTAGAATCCGACATCCCCAGAGAGGGCAATCGCCACGTTTCTGTGCTCCGGATGAGCCGCAATATAGGCGCAGATCTCTTCCGGTTTGTATCCGGTCCAGACTTCCTGGCCCGGTTTCCGGATATGTTCCACCATCCGTGCTGCTCCGATCAGAAGATCCGCACACTCCAGTGCCTGTTTTCCTTCCTGTGTCAGAGTATCTGCAGTTCCCATACCGATTCCCACGAGAGATACCTTTTGCCCCCGAAGGATATCCTCAGTTTCTTCTTCTTCGGTTACCGCTTCTGTATTTTGCGTTACTGCTTCCTGCATGGCAGATTCCTGCTCAGCCTTTTCCTGCATGTTTACCTGCCCGCTGCCAGGATTCTCTATATTTTTTGATATTGTCTGTATTGTCTGTATAAGTATTGACTTTTTACGATTTTTGGCATCATTTGCAACAGTTTCTTCGAGAGGAATCGGCGGTTCAGATACTCGATACATTTTTGCCAGTTCCACACCCTGTTCTTCCTTCGGTCGTCCGATGACGATCATCCTGCAGCCGGTTTCTTTTTCGCCGCCTGATATTTTTTGCCAGGAATCCTCCGGCTCTTCCCGATTCTTTACTTACCATCCATGCGATATCAAACTGATGGATCAGTGCGATATTCATTTGCCCCGGGGAAAAAAGGTCCCTGCATGCACAACAGATGTTTCCCTTCAATGCCAAGTTTTGCGCAGGAAGAGACAACTTCCACCAGAGAAAGCACTCTGGCATAGATTCTTTCCTGATAATCGGTCAGTGCCGTATAGGCAGACAGTTCTTTGCTCCCGGTGGTAACCAGAATATTTCCACTGGTTTTTTCCAGATATTCCACCGCTTCCCGGATGCTTTTTACATATGTAATGGTTTCTTCTTCTTCAAGACGCCGGCTTTCCTGACGCACCACCCGCAGATAGGCAGTTCCGGTACGTTCGCAGGCGGTCTCAATATTTTCCGTCACTACCTGGGCATACGGATGGGTCGCATCGATGACCAGCCCGTTCTCCATCTGTAACATCCTCTCTTCCATCTGCTTTTCATCCAGACGTTCGTGGGATAATTCCAGATATTCACCCTGCGGCAGCAGACTTTCTCCGTATTCCGTAGCGACACATACCATGGAAGGTATTTTATTTTCATTCAAATATTCGGCCACAGTGCGTCCTTCCACCGTACCGCCGAACAGCAGAACTTTATACATTTCGATATCCCCTCGGTGTTACCATCTTACCGTTAATCTCTTTGGTCTGTGAATTACCCACCCATACGGTCGTAAACATGTCTACCTTCGTATCCCGCAGGGTTTTCAGATCCATCACTTCATAATGTTCCCCGTCTCTTCCGATGTAACTTACGATACCACATACGGTCTCCGGACTCTTGTACTGCATCATCAGATCGCAGGCTTTCTGCAGATAATCGCTTCGCTTCCTGCTGGACGGGTTATACAGGCACACAACAAAGTCAGCCTCTGCAGCTGCCAGCAGACGTGCTTCAATCTTCTCCCACGGTGTCAGCAGATCACTCAGACTGATCAGACAGAAATCGTGGATCAGCGGAGCACCCAGTACTGCCGCACCGCCGGTCGCTGCCGTCACACCGGGAATAATTTCCAGTTCTACTTCCGGATAGTTGACACCAACCTCATACATCAGTCCGGACATACCATACACACCGGCATCTCCGCTGCAGATCATGGAAACTATTTTTCCCTTTTTGGCTTCTTCAAAAGCCATTACACAACGATCCACCTCTTTTTTCAATGGGAGTGGTCAGGAATTCTTTCCCGGAAAATGTTCTTTTACCAGATCCATCATATACTGTATAGCCGATAATTACCTCACTTTTTTCCATTGCATGAATTGCCTTCAGTGTCATCTGTTCGTATTCTCCCGGTCCAATTACCGATTACATATAATTTATTCAAAGCTCACACTCCATTTCTTTATTGTACACGCAGCGGTCACTCCCTCTGCGGCCTGTTTTCTCATAATAAATGCTCCGCCATCGCCGGCAAGGCTGGCACTTCGTTCGCATACATTGTCCACACCGGTGATCTTGCTGACAAATGCAGATGGCGTAAAGGTACCTTTTGCTTTTTCAAGTTCTTCTCCACGATAAGTCACAAAAGGAAGGTGATATTTTTCACAGAACGCCAGCAGTCCCGGCTCTTCTTTTTTCAGATCGATGCTGGCTGCCAGGATAATCTGTTCTGCAGCTATTCCATGTTCTGACAGATATTTCTGAATCTGTGTTTCGATCTTTTCTTCCGGTGTGGTTTTTCCTGCAGCCCATCCCCGAGATACACGAATTTTTCGGATACAGATGAAGCATCCGAGTCTGCTCTGTTCCCAGGGCTTCTTCCTGTTCTCTGTCACTTTGCGGGATTGCAAACCATAAAGTTCCCTGTTTCCCATCCGGGCTTTCCGTCTTCCGGAATCGCAGCTGTTCCGGAATGGTCTGTTCTTTCGGAAAGACGAATCCTTCTCCGGCTCCCCAGGCAATAGTTTTTCCCCGGATCAGCAACGCCGCCATCTCTTTTGGCCAGCTCCATATCAGAAATCACCAGATTGTTTTTTCCGGGCGAAGACATCCACCGCAAAAGTTGTGGTTTACGTCTGTCCCTGTGGTGATCACGGGTTGCGCTCCGATGCTTTCTGCAGCGAATTCCGTCAGTTCGTTTGCTCCGCCGAGATGACCGGAGAGAAGAGAGATCGCATAGCTGCCCTGTTCATCGATCACCACAACCGCCGGGTCTGTTTTCTTACTTACCACAAAAGGAGCGATGGTTCTCACAGCGATCCCGGTGGCACTGAAAAAAGGATGATTCCGTCCAGTCGGGGGATCCATTCTTCCTGCCCATTCTCTCAGGGTTCCTTTCACTTTCCGAAAAGGATGTTTCTCAGGAAGCTCTACATATTTACTTTTCACAAAGCCATACACTTCCTGATTCTGATTTTGCAGATCTCTCAGAAGTTTTTCTCCAAGGACACAGCCATGTTCTGTGAATGCGATGATTCCTGTCTTTTTTACATCTTATTTTGTTGCTTCCCGAAACTCTGTGGTGAATGTCGGATTATACAGTTCTGACCGGTCATAGTGGCTGTGAGCCACCACATCACCGATGATCATCAGTGCGGTCTTTGTAATATTGTTTTCTTTTGCTGTCTGTGCCAGCGTTCCTACTGTACAGACGAATGTTTTCCTGATCTTCCCAGGTCGCTTTGTATACAATCGCTGCCGGAGTATCGGCGGTGTAACCACCCTCAATCAGTCTTCTGCTCAGTTCTTCTAACATGCCTGTACTTAAAAAGACAACCATCGTTGCCTGATGGGCCGCAAAGGACTGGATGCTCTCTTTTTTCCGGTACCGGAGTTCTTCCTTCCATTCGGGTTATGATCACGCTCTGTGATACATCCGGCAGTGTGTATTCCAGGTTCAGCGCGGATGCCGCACCACAGAAGCTGCTGACACCCGGGCAATAATCAAATGCAATATTTTTTTGCTTCCAGAACATCCATCTGTTCCCGGATCGCACCATACAAAGAAGGATCTCCGGTATGGAGACGTACCGTTGTCAGCCCCTTTTCTTCCGCTGCAAAGATCACATCCAGAACTTCTTCCAGTGTCATCTTCGCACTGTTGTAGATCTCACAGTTTTCTTTCGTGTATTCAAGAAGCTGTGGATTGACCAGTGAGCCTGCATAGATCACTACGTCTGCTTCTTCCAGAAATTTTTTTCCCTCTCAGTGTGATCAGATCCGGTGCACCGGAACCTGCTCCTACGAAATGTACCATATGTTTTCTCCTCTCTTGTCCCTGGTGTCAGGCACTCTTACTTTTTTCTTACTTTTTGATCTTTTACAATCAGCAGGGTATAATACCTGCTTCTTCCGGTATCTCTTTGGCCGATGCATAGATTTTTTCCTCCGGCATGCCGCAGTTTTCGATCATTACGGCATTCTGTCCGCTTCTTAGGATGCTGTCTCTTACATTTTTTCAGGCGTTTGCCGCCTTTTCATCAGCACTTTGGTTCCAGGCAGTTTTAAAAGCTCATCCATTTCTTCTGCTTTATAGGTCGCCGGAATCACATGGAGCGGTTCTGCCATCTCCGCCAGACCCATATTAAGACGGGCCGCCACTGCACAGAAAGAAGTGATCCCGCTCACGATTTCAGCCTGATAACCGCGTTCCAGGATACGTTTATGTACATACAGATAAGTGGAATATATAGTAGGATCTCCCAGTGTCAGAAACACCACAGTTTTTTCCCTGTTTCAGATAAGATTCCACTGCATCTGCAGCCTTATTATGATTGTCTTCCAGTACTGCCCTGTCTTTTGTCATCGGCATAGCCACCGGAATCAGTTCTTTTTCATCCAGTTTTGGATATGCTCCTTTTACGATCTGATAAGCGACACTGGCTTTTATATCGTTGCCTGGTACTGCGATCACAGGATTCTCGCGGATCAGACGAAGGGCTTTCAGTGTCAGCAGTTCCGGATCTCCGGGTCCCACTCCAAGTCCATATAATATTCCACTCATAGTTTTTTACTCCTCGTTTTTCTGTTGATTTGGTTTCTGTTCTTTATCTGCACATTGATTGTGTGCATTTTTTTTCTGCCTGCTTCATGACTTTTTCGGGCGAGTTCCGGAACTTTCGAGGTTTCTGCCAGCTTTCCATATACATTGGAAAATAAGATAGTTCCCACTTCCAGCTGTTCGCCTGCCCTTTTATTCAGATAGAATTCTACCCGGTCACTGATTTCTTTCATCGTAGCTTCCAGATAACCTTTTCGTTTTAAAATCTCCACACTCTGCTCCGTGGTGATCGTATCAAGAATCTCTTTTGCTGTCTCCAGATCTGCGCCGGCGCGGATCGCATTCGCTGCCATCAGTTCGCTTCGACTGTCTGCCTGGCGGGAATGGGTATTCATGAATTCCGCCGGCTACTTTCACTAAAATTTGCCGATATGGGAGATAAACAAGATACCCTTTACACCCAGCTCTCTTGCCATATCCAGGGTCTCCCCCACATAATTGCTGCATTTCATCGAATAGGTAAGATCCAGTCTTGTCTGTTCTTTTGCAAAAAAGCCTGACCGTAATTTCCCGGTGTAATCACCAGATAAGACCCGCCGCCTTCCACCAGCATCTTCATCTCCAGCCGCAGGCTGGCCACCAGTGCTGTCTCACTCATCGGGATCACGATGCCACTTGTTCCAAGAACAGAGATTCCGCCTTCGATACCCAGGCGTGGATTAAACGTCTTTTTTGCAAGCTCCACTCCTGCCGGAATCTCAATCTGCACATCCAGACCTCCGGTGTAGTGATATTCTTTACAGACCTGCTCTACATTTTCAAGGATCATCTGCCTTGGAACCTTGTTGATCGCCGCCTCGCCAACTGCCTGCCACAGACCCGGTCTGGTCACTCTTCCTACGCCGATCCCTCCGTCCAGAGTAATCTGTGGTGCATCCTTGCGGGAAACGTTTGCATATACATAGATTCCCGTCGTTACATCCGGATCATCACCGCCATCCTTCTGCACGGCACAGCGCACCCTTCCCTCATCCATGGAAATCTCCTCGATCAGCAGATGCAGTAAAATTCCTTTTGGTGTCTGTAAAGCCACCTCTTCCACTTTTTCTCCGGTCAGCAGCATCCGCGTTGCCGCCTGCGCCGCAGCTGCCGCACAGGAACCGGTTGTATAACCGTAACGAAGTTTTCTGTTTTTTTCATCTACCGCATAATATCCTTCCAGACCGGTGCGGTGTGTTTTTTTTAATCCATATTATTTTTTCCAATCACAGTTTACTTTTTCTTTGTCTTGTTGCCTGCATACATGAACCAAGAATGTGTCTTGGCACATTCTCGCGCCTGCGCGGTCGCTTGCGACATCTACCTTATACGCCGCAGTGCACATCCTCGCGGAACGTTTTTTACTTTGCAGGAAAGCAGTTTCCTGTAAAGTAAAAAATCCGTTGTCAAAAAAGACAACGGTTTTCCTGCTCATTTCTACTCTGTAATCCTTCGGTTGCCGCAAATGTTTACAGTCCTCACCATACAGAGAGTACTCCGACTTTAACGGTAACGGACTTGTACAGGAATTTCACCTGTTTTCCTGCAACTGTATGTGATAAATTTTTCACGACAATATTATAAACTCTTTCCTGTAGACTGTCAATGATGGATAGTATCAGGATTTTTTGATCCAGGTGCTGTAGAACGTCGTATTTTTATAGGTAAAATGCATGTGTTTTTTCCGGATCCAGATTCGCATTCTCAAATGCTTTTTGGTGTCATAAATCCCAGATATTTCCAGCATAGTATGACCTTCCGGAATCTTCAATTCTTCCAGTATACCTTTCACTTCATCGCTCAGCTCATCGGTCTTGTTATTATCGTAAGCATCACAGATTGCTCTGGCGTTCGCAACAGCTTTTTTGCATTTTCCATCGCTGTACCGCCTTTGTCGCTCACGATGAGATTCAGGCTTCTTGTCAGTGCTCCGTCTCTTGCCACTTCAAACTGTGTTGCCTGATAAATCATATTCTTCGCTTCTGATGGATATGGAGCCGTGCTGGTCTTATTGGTCCGCATACGGTTTAACATAACCATCGCGACACCTGTCATACCGGTGAGTCCCTGGTTTGCAGACTCTGCATAGACAGCTGCCGCAAGGAACTCATCCTCTGTTACATCCACGCCCACCTGAGGATCGGAAAGATATGTTTTCTTTTCCACATTGTATTTTCTTCCATTCTTATCAGTCACCTGAAGATAACGGTTTTCCCGGTTCGTGCATAATCCGCCGGCATCGAATGTATAGATATAACTTCCGATGCTGTAATCTTTACCGGCTACCATTCTGCCGTATTTATCAATGTAATAACCACCGATCCCAGCTGTTCCCACCCAGTAATTATAGGCTTTCTCACCTACTTTTTCTGCACTGTTCTTGGCGGTCGGTTTCAGATAATACCAGGTGCTTCCCTGCTTCAGCCAGCCGGTTGCCATATAACCGTCAGCACCGAAATAGTATTCTTTTCCGTCAATCGTTTTCCAGGTGCTCTTTGTATAAGAACCATCTTCCTGCACATACAGCCAGCGACCGTTATTCTGAACCCAGTAAGCCTGAGCCTTTGTTTTTCGACTGATCCCATACACCATTGGCATCCACATAGCTGTTTCCGATCCAGGTGTCTGTCTCCATGGCTCCGCTTCCATTCATGTAATACCAGGTGCTTCCCAGCTGGATCCAGCCCGTTGCCATCGCTCCATTATCCGGATTCAGATAGTACCAGTTGT
>ENA-OQES01000824-OQES01000824.1-human-gut-metagenome-genome-assembly--contig:-NODE-824-length-12505-cov-3.661577_pt1 | contig 12505 bp, 14 predicted proteins | sample MGYA00242798_ERZ504641 | MGnify/ENA primary metagenome ERZ504641 (study PRJEB26092, sample SAMD00036327) | human gut metagenome | host: Homo sapiens | study: EMG produced TPA metagenomics assembly of... | reverse complement strand
ATCCTGCTCAAGCTGCTTCAGGCGGCGGGAATTTTGATGTGCAGAAGGCACAGGTAGGGTATCATCTACATTGATGAGATCACAAGATCACCCGCAAGAGCGAGAATGCCCTCCATCACCCGTGATGTGGGCGGCGAGGGTGTGCAGCAGGCGCTGCTGAAGATCCTGGAGGGCACCGTGAGCAACGTGCCGCCCAACGGCGGTCGCAAGCACCCCCAGCAGGAGTTTATCCAGATCGATACCACCAACATCCTGTTCATCTGCGGCGGTGCCTTTGATGGCCTGGATAAATACATCCTGCGCCGCACCGATCGCTCTGCACTGGGCTTCGGCAGCAGCCTGAAGGACAACTCCGAGGATGCCCAGCGTGCCCTGCTGCGCAAGGTGGAGCCTCACGATCTGGTCAAGTTTGGCCTGATCCCCGAGCTGATCGGCCGTCTGCCGGTCATCACCGTGCTGGACGATCTGGACGAGGATGCACTGGTGCGCGTGCTCAAGGAGCCCCGCAACAGCCTGGTCAAGCAGTACAAAGAGCTGCTGAGCATGGACAGTGTAGAGCTGGAGTTTACCGACGAGGCCCTCCACGCCATCGCCCGCAAGACCATTGAGCGCAAGACCGGTGCCCGCGGTCTGCGCAGCGTGATGGAAGGCATCCTGCTGCCTGTCATGTATGATGTGCCCAATGACCCCACCATCATCCGTGTCACCATCGACAAGGACACCGTGGAGGGCGGCGAGGCCCATCTGGAATACGGCGCTGTGCGCAAACGGTATAAGAACCAGACCGCCCTGAGCTGATATCTGCACTCTGCAGACAGCAGGGAAGGGATGCCCTGCCAAATGCTTCGGCTTTGGCGGGGCTTTTTTGTAATTTGCTTGTTTCGCGCCCGGAGTTGCGGTATAATAATGAAGTCTGGATGACTGTGGTGGGAGAACTCTCTGGCAGGAACTCCTGAAACACCCGGCATCGGATACTGTGGGAAATTGGAAGTACGATAAAGGAGTGTGTTTTTCAATGGCAAACTATCTTGAGATGAATCGTGAGGAGCTCGCTGCCGAAAAGGCAAAGCTGAATGAGCAGTACAAAAAGTTTCTGGCCATGAACCTGAAGCTGAACATGGCCCGCGGCAAGCCCGGCCCTCACCAGATGGATCTGGCAATGGGTCTGCTGCAGATGAACGATTACACCACCGACGCAGGCACCGATGCCCGCAACTATGGTGATCTTGAGGGCCTGCACGAGGCTCGCGTCCTGTTTGCGGATGTGTTCGGTGTCAAGCCCGAGGAAGTGTTCGTGGGCGGCAACTCCAGCCTGCAGCTGATGTACAACCTCATCAACATTGGCTATGTGTTCGGCTTCCCTGAGTCTCCCTGCCCCTGGTCTCAGGTGGAAAAGCGCAAGTTCCTCTGCCCGGTGCCCGGCTATGACCGCCACTTTGCCATCACTGAGGAGTACGGCTTTGAGCTGATCAGCGTGCCCATGACCCCCAATGGCCCCGATATGGACATTGTGGAGAAGCTGGTGGCCGAGGATGACACCATCAAGGGCATCTGGTGCGTGCCCCAGTATTCCAACCCGGATGGTTATACTTACAGCGATGAGACCATTGACCGGATGGCCAAGATGAAGACCGCTGCTCCTGATTTCAAGATCTTCTGGGATGAGGCATACATCGTCCACCACCTGACCGAGGAGATCATCGAGACCCCTGTTCTGTTGAACGAGAGCAAGAAGTACGGCACGGAGAACCGTGTGTTCATGTTCACCTCCACCAGCAAGATCACCTTCCCCGGTGCAGGTGTTTCCGCCATTGCATGCAGCGTGGACTCCATGAAGTATATCTGCAAGCGCTTCTCCGTGATGATCATCAGCTATGATAAGATGAACCAGCTGCGCCATGTCCGCTTCCTGAAGAACAAGGAAGGTGTGCTGGCCCACATGGCAAAGCACCGCCGCCGCTTGATCCCCTGCTTTGATGCGGTCAAGACGGCCGTTTTCCGAGGAGCTGAACCCCCTGCGGCGACATCGCCCACTGGACGAACCCCAAGGGCGGTTACTTCATCAGCCTGTACGTTATGCCCGGCTGCGCCAAGCGTGTGGCCCAGCTGTGCAAGGAGTGCGGTCTGACCCTGACCGGTGCCGGTTCCGCCTATCCCTACCACAAGGACCCGCAGGATTCTCACCTGCGTATCGCGCCCACCTATCCCAGCCTGGACGAGGTGGAGACCGCATCTGATCTGCTCTGCGTCTGCGTAAAGCTGGCAGTCATCGAAAAGCTGCTGGCCGAAAAGGCAGAGTAAGCGTTTTATTCTGTAAAAAATTCTCCTCCGTGCAGAGGTTTTTCTGCGCGGCGGAGGTTTATTATATTTTGGAGGTTTCCTGTTTTTTTAATGAAGACGAAAGGCAAAGCATGGCAGCTTGTTGTCACAGTGCTCCTGATCGCCGCGTTTGTCTACACGGCATTCTTTGGTGTGGCAGTCAAGTACGGTGATGTGACCAAGACCTACATCAAGGGAGCGCAGGATATCCGCTTTGGCGTGGATATCAAGGGCGGTGTCAACGTAACGTTTGCCCCCTCGGACAACTACGATGCCACCGATGATCAGTTGGACGCTGCCCAGCTGGTCATCGAGAATCGTCTGGTCGGCCTGAACGTGACCGACTACGAGCTGTATGTGGATTATGACTCCGACCGCCTGATCCTGGAGTTTCCGTGGCAGTCCGGCGAGACCGATTTTGACCCCGAAGCCGCCATTGAAGAGATCGGCAGCACCGCCTACCTGACCTTCCGCAAGGGGAGCAGTGCAGACGGCGAACTGATCCTGGACGGCTCCATGGTCGAGAGCGCAGCTGCTCAGTACGGCCCGGTGAGCGGCAGTACATCCGAATATTATGTGGCCCTCAAGTTCAACGACGAGGGTGCCAAGGCCTTCGGGGATGCCACCACGGAGCTCTACCAGAGCAGTGGAACCATCAGCATCTGGCTGGATGATCAGAACGTGAGCACGGCAACGGTCAATGCGGCCATCACCGATGGTGCCGCCATCATCACCAGTTCCGCGTCCAATCCCTTCACGCAGGAGGACGTGGTCAAGATGGCCCGCCAGATCAATTCCGGTGCACTGCCTTTTGCCCTGACTGTGGACAGCTATTCCACCGTCAGCCCCAGCCTGGGCGAGAACAGCCTGAGCGCCATGGTGCTGGCCGGACTCATTGCCTATGCCCTCATCGTGGTGCTGATGACGCTGCTGTATCGTCTGCCCGGCTTCCTGGCCAGCATTGCACTGGCCGGTCAGGTGGCGGCAACGCTGGCCTTCGTCTCCGGCTACTTCCCGGTGTTTGAGAGCTTTACCCTGACTCTGCCCGGCATCGCAGGTATCATCCTGGCCATTGGTATGGGCGTGGATGCCAATGTCATCACCGCCGAGCGCATCAAGGAGGAGCTGAACAACGGCAAATCGCTGGATGGCGCGCTTAAGAGCGGCTTTGCCCGCGGCCTGACCCCCATCATTGACGGCAACGTGACCATCGTCATCGTGGCCATCGTGCTGATGGGTGCCTTCGGCCCCTCGGACGGCCTGTTCGCCAAGGCCCTGCACTTCGTGTTCTTCGCCTTTGGGCCCTCCACCGCAGGCACCATCTACGCCTTTGGCTACACGCTGCTGACCGGCGTTCTGCTGAACTTTGTGTTCGGCGTGTTTGCCACCCGTGTGATGATCCGCGGTGCAGCCTCCATCAAGGCCCTGCGGAATCCCTGGCTCTATGGTGCTGTCAAGCCCGGCAAGGAAGTCAAGGAAAAGAAGCCCATCGACTTTGTAGGCCTGCGCAAGCGCTTCCTGACCATCTCCACCTGCCTGATGGCGGCCATCATCCTGTGTGCTGCAGTGTTCGGTGTCCGGCTGGATACGGAGTTTACGGGCGGTGCCATGATCACCCTGAGCTATCAGGGTGAGATCAGCACCTCCGAAGTTCAGAAGACCGCCTCCACCGCACTGGAAAACAACGGCCTGACCCTGCAGACCGGCGAGAATGTCGCCACCGGGGAGCAGACCCTGAAGATCTCCATGCCCGGCAACGAGACCGTGACCACCGATCAGGTGGAGAATCTGCTGACCTCCCTGAACGAACAGTACCCGGACAATGCCTTTGCCCAACTGTCCCTGAGCAATGTCAGCGCTGCCATGGGCACCAAGTTCCTGCAGAAGAGTCTGGTGGCTGTGGTGTTCTCCCTGTTGCTCATCCTGCTGTATATCGGATTCCGTTTCAAGAAGATCGGCGGCCTGACCGGCGGCCTGATGGCTGTGCTGGCTCTGTTGAACGACCTGATGGTGGTGTTTGGCACCTTTGTGCTGCTGCGCACCCCGCTGGACGGCAACTTTATTGCCGCCATGCTGACCATTCTGGGCTACTCGATCAACGATACGGTTGTGGTCTATGACCGCATCCGCGAGAACCGCGCCCTGATGGGGAAAAAGACCCCGTTCGAGGAGCTGGTCAACCACTCGGTCAACCAGTCTGCCCGCCGTACCATCATCACTACGGTGACCACTGTAATGGCACTGGGTGTGATGTGCGTGGTCTCCAAGCTGTACGGTCTGGACAGCATCTTTACCTTTGCCTTCCCGCTGATGATGGGTATGCTGAGCGGCGTGTATACCTCGCTCTGTGTTTCCACCTCCGCCTGGGTGCTGTGGAACGACCACAAGAGCAAAAAGGCTGAAACCAAAAAGCCTGACCGTGTTTTGCCCGACAGGCCAAGAACCAACATCAGGAGGAACGATTTATGAAATGTCCCTATTGCGGCGATGAGGAATCCAAGGTCATCGATTCCCGCCCGACCGAAGACGGTGAGCGGATCCGCCGCCGCCGCGAGTGTCTGCGCTGCCGCATGCGGTTTACGACCTATGAAGTGGTGGAGACCGTCCCGCTGATCGTCATCAAAAAAGGGCATAACTCCCGTGAGCCTTTTGATCGTCAGAAGCTGCTCAACGCAATGCTGCGGGCCTGCGCCAAGCGCCCGGTGAGCTACGATGCACTGGAACGGGCTGTCAGCAGCATTGAGCAAAGCCTGATGAGCTCCTATGACCGCGAGGTGTCCAGTGTGCGCATTGGTGAGCTGACCATGCAGGAACTGAAAAAAATCGATGAAGTGGCCTATGTCCGCTTTGCTTCGGTTTACCAGCAGTTTGCCGATGTCGAGAGCTTTTTCACAGAGCTGAAAAAAGCTGATGGGCGACCGCAAAGAGAAAAAACTAAGGTTCCAGCGTTAAAAGCCAGACTTTTTCGTGAACTTCACGAGAAAGCCTGGCTTTTTGTTGTGCACAGCCTCATCCGTTCAGCTCAAAGCAATCATTCTCAAAGAATACGATGAGGGAGCCAGGCCAGGGTCTCTACCTGAACCTGCGCCCGGCGCAGTTCCCCGAAGGCTTCCTCGGGTGCATTCAGTTCCAGATGGCCATCGGCGGCGCGCAGGGCGGCTTCCAGCTCCGTGAAGTCCTGCGTGCGGAGCAGGTGATTCATGCCCTCCCGCATGGTGTCACAGAGCTCGGCTCCTTCGGCCAGTGCCTGCCGCGCACCGGTCAGATCGCTGTTCCGGATATCCTCCATGGCGGTGTCGATGTCTTCGGAGATATCCTCGGCGAATTGCTGTACCCGGAAGCTGCTGTAAAAGGCTGCCGCCAGCAGCAGGACTACGATGCCAATGCAGACATAAATACGTTTCATGCCGCACCCCTTGCCGGAGCCCTGCCGTTTGACGAGGCTCCTTTTTCAGCAGAAAATAATCCTCGGTATCGTTGCCCGCCAGGATCAGGATCTCTTCCAGAAGCAGGCTGTTGGCCTGTGCGGTGCGTTCCAGCCAGGCGGCATCCTTGCCGCAGGTGGTCAGGTTTTCGGCAAGCACCTGACCATCCAGCACAAAGGGGATGGTGGCCTGTGCCCGCTGTACCCTTGCCCCAAGGTCGGCGAGGGTGGCCGGTTCCTTTTCCGGGCGCAGAGCCACCGAGAGACTGCCGTTGGTCTCCACGACCGCATAGGAGACATCCCGGGGGTCGAACACATCTTTGCCGCGCAGCGCCTCCATCAGATCGGCGGCAGTCAGCCGCAGGGTGCGCAGGGCGTTCTGATCGATCTTACCATTCAGGATAACGGTTTTGGGCCGCCCGGACATCAGGTTAAAAAAGCGCTGGCTTCTGAAGCTGAGGATCGACCCAAGAAGCTCCAGCGCTGCAATGAGAAAGAGGGGAATCAGACTGGCTGTGACCGGCACTTCTTCAGATTCAATGGAGATGGAAGCCAGATTGGAGATGAGGATGGTGGACACCAATTCCTCAGGCTGTAGTTCCCCCAGCTGACGTTTGCCCATCAGCCGCATGGCAAACAGGACGCAGAGATAGATCAGGATGGTACGGAAGATCAAGAGTTTCAAACCGGAACACCTCCCAGCGTATAACCGCCGCCCCGGCGGACAAGCTACCAGAAAGGGGGTCGGCAAAATTGGAACAGCTTTCCAGCCATCTGGCGGCAAATCTTGCGGAGCTCAACGCTAGGTTTGGCCGATCGGCAGATTTTTATGCGAAGGAGCTTGAGCTTTACCACTGCAAAGGAGCCATCGTTCTGTTTGATGGAATGGCCAGCCTGAAAGGGCTGTGGCAGCTGCTGCTGGATGCCGCCAGCCGCCGCACACCGCCCGGCCCGGCAGAACAGCTGACCGGGGAACAGGTGTTTGCGCTGTTGTTTGAGCACTCCGCACTGCCCGCAGAGCCTGCCCCTGTGGAGAACTGGGATGCCCTGATCCGGCGGCTGACGGCGGGCATGGCAGTGCTTTTGCTGGACGGATGCGCCAAAAGGTATCGCCTTTTCGGTGCAGAGCCTGAACGCCCGCTCGGTGGATGAACCGGCAGGGGAGGGAAATCTCCGCGGCTCCCGGGAAGGCTTTGCGGATCTGCTCCGGGTGAATACCAGCCTGCTGCGGCGGTGCTTCCGCAATGATGCTCTGGTCATTGAGATCGGTCAAGCCGATTGTGAGATGAAAACGGAGTATGCTCTCTGTTACTGCCGGGATACGGCAGACCCAAAAGCGGTGCAAAAGGTGCGGCAGACCTTGCAGCGGGCCAGGCCGCAGCTGCTTTTGGATTCCAGCTACTTTGTGCCATGGCTCTTTCCCTGTAAGATCCGCACATTTGCTCCTGTGCGCTATACCGAACGGCCTATTGTGGCAGCGGCAAAGCTGCGGGAGGGGAAATTCGTCATTCTGGTCAATGGCAGCCCCTCAGCGCTGATCCTGCCCACCCTGTTCTGCGAAAACTTTGAATGTCTGGATGACTATGCAGGAACGGCCTATTTTGCATCCTTTCTGCGGATGCTGAAATATATCTCGTTCTACCTGAGTATCTTCCTGCCGGGCGTGTTCGTCTGCTGGGCGGTCTACCTGCCGGAACTTCTGCCGCCCCAGCTGCTGTTCAAAATCGAGGCCGCCGAGCAGGCAACGCCGCTGCCGCTGTTTGGGGAAATGCTTCTGGTAATCCTGATGCTGGAGATCATTCGGGAGGCTGGCCTGCGGATGCCCAGACCCTGGGGCACTCTGTCAGCCTGATCGCTGCCCTCATCATCGGGATGCCGCCATTGCCGCCGGATTGATGAGCACACCGGTCATCCTGACCGCCGCTGCCGCGTCCATTGCGGTGTTTGTCACGCCCTCGCTGTATGAGGTGGCGACTGTTCTGCGGCTGGTGGTGCTGCTGGCAGCAGGGGTGGCTGGCCCGGTGGGACTTGCCGCCTGCGCACTGGGCGTGTTATTCGGGCTGACCCGGGTCTCGGCGCTGGGTGTGCCCTACCTGCGGGATGCCATCTTCCCCGAGGTGCCGCTCTCGCCGGACAGTGTGACCCGGCGCAGCTACCCAAAACTTTCCTGGCGGCCCTTTACCATTTGGCAAAAACGAGGTGGTTGAAGTTGGAACGATCCTATTTCTCTGAAAAAATCACTGACCTTGAGTGTGCTCACAGCAGAGTTCGCCCGGTGCGTGTTACAGACGGGTGCGCCTGTAACAGCCCGCAGTTTTCTGCTGCGCGGCCTGCCCATGACACTGGCGCTGGTTCTGATCACCGCCCTGACAGCCGGGGCAGAGCTGCATGCAGACAGTTTTTCGGGTGCAGACTTGCGTTCCCGAGTGGTCTGCGGCGGGCTGGGACTCTGGTTTGTCCGGGAGGCTGTGGGAATCTTCCGTCAGGCGCAGGAGCTTTGCTGGGGAAATTTTTCTTCTATGGCTATGTTGGGGCTTCTCCCGCTGCTGCTCTGGGCAGGATGGAAGCTGGAACCTGCCGTACTGGTCCGCTGTGCGCCGATCCTGTGCTGGGCGGCGGCGCTGGCGGGTTTGCTCTGCCTGCTGGGATTGAATGACCAGTTCCACTGGGAAAAGCTGATGCTGCCCACCGAACCTTTAACGCCCACTCTGCCCCTGTATCCGGAATACTTTGCCCTGCCGCTGTTCTGTCCGGCAAAGCAGGTGCGGGGCGCTGTCTGGCTTCCGGTGAAAGCTTTTATATTGGCTGGCAGCTTTGCGCTCTGCACGGAACTGGTGTTTGGGGCGGGGAATGCCCTGCCCGGCATCGAGCTTTTACGGGCGGGCAGGCTGGGCAGCATCTCCCAGTTTGATGCCCTTGTGCTGCTGGTCTGGTTGGCAGCGGCAATGTTCCGGTTCTGCGTGCTGGTGCAGGTGGTGCGTCAATTGGCCGGGCGGCTGTGGGGCAGGGCTACACCTGCGGAGGAAAACGCATGACGGGCCAACAGCGTGGCCTCCGGTGGCTGGCGGCAGGGGTACTGGCGCTCTGGTGTGGGGCTGTTTTTGGCGGGCAGAGAACACCGAAAAAAAGCATGGTGCGTGCCCTGCTCCTGACTCCTCCCACAGTGGTGGCACAGAGTTGGACAGTGGGTCTGCTCTACCAGTTTCCGGAAGCTGCCGCCGATGCTTCTGATGCCGCCGCAAAGGTACAGCTCTGCACGGGGCGGGGAAACACCCTGCAAACGGCTCTGACTGAAGCCGAGCGTGGCCTGCCCCGTAAAGCAAGCTACCGGCTGTGCGAGTATCTGCTTTTGAATGCCGAAACAACTTTAAAAACCATTCGACAGGCGGAGACCGTGTTGAAAGAGGAGCCGGTGCAGGGCTTGTCTGCCCGGGTCCTCTGCATGGATCTTTCCGGAGAAGAACTGGCCGCAGCAGACGGAGAAAACGAACTGTTCCCGGAACAGCTTTTGCAGGTCGTGAAGGAAGCCGCACCGCAGGCTCCGCGCCTGTACGAGAGCCGGAACGCTCTTTTGGCCCCGGTGCTTATCCTGACGGATGGTGCCATTGAAAACGCGGAGGAAATGCTTCTGCTCACCGAAACTGGGAACACCCGGCTCACCCCGGCAGAGAGCCAGATGGCACAACTGCTGCTGGGGCAGAGCGGGGAGCACACTTTTCTGCTGGATGATGGGCAGGTGACCTTCCGGCGCTGTGTGGTGTCGGTGGAAGCAGTGGAAGATGACTTTGCCGCGATCTTGACCAGCCAGCGCAGGGCGGGCACCGCTCTGCCCACAGCGGCACAGTGTACGGCGCTGGAGCAACTCTGCGTGCAGACCGTTCAGCGCTGCTGGGAAAACGGGTATGATCTGCTCTCTCTGGGAGCAGTTCGGGCGCTGAAGCAGGGAACAGGGCGAGAAGCGCTGACAACGAAAAAACGCCTGCCCGCAGGTGCAGGCAGACGTGAGCATTTTTGCAGTTTTAGTGGGCGGTCTCAAAAACGACGGTGATGGTGGTGCCAACGTTCACTTCGCTTTCCAACTTGATGCGGGCGTTGTGGATGCGGGCAATGTGCTTGACAATAGCCAGCCCCAGACCGGTGCCGCCGGTGGCCTTGCTCCGGCTCTTATCCACCCGGTAGAAGCGTTCGAATACGCTGGACTGCGCGTCTTTCGGGATACCGATGCCGTTATCCTTGACGGTCAGGGTACAATGGCCGTCCCGGGTGCAGGAGGTGATGAGCTGGACCTTGCCGCCGGGGCGATTGTAGCGGATGGCGTTGTCGCACAGGTTCTGGCACAGCTCATCCAACTGATCCCGGTTGCCAAGCACTCTGGCGCTCTCGCCCAGATAGGTCAGGGAGATGAAGGAGCGCTGTGCGTTCAGCTTCTGGCGTTCCACACAATCCTTGGCCACGTCCAGCAGATCCACCGTTTCCATGTCGGGCTGTGCATGGGTCTCGCTGACGCTGTCCAGGTGCGACAGCTGCAGGATATCGTTCACCAGCTGGATCATCCGGCTGGCTTCTACATGGATCTTCCGGCCAAACTCGGGCACATCGGCGGGTTTGGCAATGCCGGTCTCAATGAGCTCCGCATAGCCGGAAATACTGGTCAGCGGCGTTTTCAGCTCGTGGCTGACGTTTGCCGTGAAATCCTGCCGCATCTTCTCGTTGTTCTCCCGCAACAGCCGATCAGAGTGGATGCTCTCAGCAAAGGGGATGAGTTCCCGGTAGGGAACGGTTTTCCTGAATGTGCTCAAGGTCATCCGTCATTTTCAGAATGGGCTGAACCAGACTGCGGGTCAGCAGCCCGGCAATCAGCGCTGCGGCACCCATCATCAGAATGCAGCTCAGGATGATGGCGGGCAGGGCCGCGTCGTAGATCGACCAGATGGTCTCAGAATCCTGGGCCACACGCAGGATATCGCCGCCGGGCAGCAGCATGGCGTAATAGTAGGTCTCGTACCCCATGGTCTGGGAATCACGGCAGTCACGGCCTACACCCTCCCGCATGGCTTGCTGGATCTCCGGGCGGGACAGGTGATTTTCCATCTGCTGGTCAGTAGCGGATTCAAACACCACACTGCCATCTGCCGCAATCAGGGTAATGCGCAGGTCTCCGTTGACGAACACGGAGAGCTGATCCGGAGAGGAAAGCTGTTCGTATCCGGCGGAAACCAGATCAGCCTGATGCTCCAGCGAGGTCCACGCCTGTTCCCGGAACGCTTTGTGAAAGACGAAGAGACAGAGCACGGCGGTGCAGACCAGACCGACGAAGCCCATGAAAAAGCAGCCGGTAACTGATTTTTTCTTCCATGCTCTGCGGTTTCATTCTTCCTCGCCCTCCTCACTGTCGGCCAGCTTGTAGCCGACCTTGCGCACGGTGCAGATATATCTGCCCGCGTCCCCCAGCTTTTTGCGCAGGGTGCGGATGTGCATATCCACGGTACGGCTTTCAACAGAAATATCGGTGCCCCATACCACCTGCAGAATGGTCTCGCGGGTCACAACAAGGTTCGTGTTCTCCAGCAGCAGGCGCAGCAGACTGTATTCCTTGTAAGTCAGATCAATATGGGTGCCGTTCACAGTCACGCTGTGGCGGGCGTTGTCCAGCAGGATCTCATGGAAGGCATAAACATTCTGCTTTTCCTCGGGGGCAGAGCGGCGCAGGGCGGCCCGCACCCGGCTCAGAAATTCCATGATGCCAAAGGGCTTGGTGATGTAATCATCTGCACCGCAGTCCAACCCGCGCACGGTATCCAGCTCGCTGGATTTTGCTGTGACCATGATGATGGGCAGGCGGCGCAGAGCAGGGGTATTGCGGAGCTTTTTCAGGATGGAGAAACCGTCCTCACCGGGCAGCATCACATCCAGAATGACCAGCTCAGGCTCTGCGGCGCGCATGGCCTGCCAGAAAGGCTCAGAGGTTTCAAAGCTCTGTACCTCGTATCCGCTGGATTGCAGTGCATATTGCTCCAGCTCGCGGATGGCGGCATCGTCTTCTACAATGTAGATCATTTGTTGGGTTCCTCCTTTGCGTCTGCGGGTGCAGTATCGCTGTCAGGGAAGAGATAACGCTCACGGTAACGATCCAGACGGCGCTGGAACTGTTCGCTTTCCTTGGTCTCGTTGCCGTAGCGCAGGTCGTTCAGATAAGCGTGGGTATCAAAACTGTCCTGTGCCACCTCGATCTGGGCAACAGCCACATTGCTGCAGTGGTCGCAGACACGCTCGTAGTTGGTCAGAAGATCTTCCAGAACAAAACCATACTCAATGGAACAGCTGCCGGTCTGCAGGCGGGCCACATGGCGGGCCTTGATGGCACGCACCAGTTCATCCACAACGGTCTCCAGCGGCTCGACCTTGCCGGCCATGTGCAGGTCACCCTTGCGGAATGCGTCGGTGGTGCGGCTCAGCACATCCTGCACGGCCCCCTCCAGCACCTGCAGCTCCTCCTGTGCATCCTTGGAAAACGCAATGCTTTTGGCGTGGATCTCTTCGGCGGAGCTCAGAACATTTACAGAGTGATCGCTGATGCGTTCAAAATCCGCTGATGGTGTGGAGCAGAGTGTTCACACTCTGGCTGTCGGCATGGCTCATTTGCACGGCTGGACAGCTTGACGAGATAGGTGCCCAGTGCATCCTCATATTTGTCCACCTTTTCCTCTTCCTCCCGCACCTTCTGGGCAAGGGAATCGTCCCACTTGTGGGTCAGGCTCATGG
>ENA-OQES01000823-OQES01000823.1-human-gut-metagenome-genome-assembly--contig:-NODE-823-length-12506-cov-3.420228_pt1 | contig 12506 bp, 14 predicted proteins | sample MGYA00242798_ERZ504641 | MGnify/ENA primary metagenome ERZ504641 (study PRJEB26092, sample SAMD00036327) | human gut metagenome | host: Homo sapiens | study: EMG produced TPA metagenomics assembly of... | reverse complement strand
AGCCTTTGGTCGCTATTCTGTGGGGACGCAAGGCGCAAACGTTGGAGCCGCTGCTCACCAATGCGTTCATCATCTCGTCGCCCCACCCAAGCCCCATGTCAGCACGATATGGATTCTTCGGATCCAAGCCGTTCTCACGCGCCAATCAAGCGCTCATCGCCGCAGGTGAAAGCCTGTGAATTGGTCCCTTCCGTCAGCTTAACCCGTTACAGTAGCAATCATGGCTTTATTCCCTCCAAAAAGTCCGGCACCGGCCCCGGCCCCCATTCCCATGCCGGTCGTCAGCAAACCAAGCACGTTGTCTGCGGAAGACATCAACCGCGCGAAGCAAATCGGCGCACGACTCCGCGCACGCTTCGCACAGACCTTGGTAGGGCAGGACAATCTTCGTGAATCGCTGATCACCACACTGGTGGCAGGCGGCCATATTCTCATCGAATCCGTGCCTGGCCTGGCCAAGACCACGGCAGCGCAAACGCTGGCTACCTCTGTGTCCGGATCGTTCAAAAGGGTGCAGTGCACCCCAGACCTGATGCCGTCAGATCTGGTGGGCACCCAAGTCTTCGATTTCGCCACACAGAAGTTCTCCACGCAGATCGGACCCATCCACGCCAATTTCGTGCTGCTCGACGAAATCAACCGTTCGAACGCGAAAACACAGTCGGCCATGCTTGAAGCCATGGCCGAAGGAGCCACCACCATCGGGGCCAGCGCATTGCGTTGCCGAAGCCTTTCATGGTCATCGCTACACAGAATCCAATCGAGGAGGAAGGCACGTTCAACCTTCCTGAAGCGCAGATGGACCGTTTCATGATGAAGGCGGTCATGACCTATCCGACCGCTCAGGAAGAGCAACGCATGCTCTCCATGCTTACCCGTCGCGGTTCCGACACCTTCGATTCACGAGTACTCACCGGAGATGTCGTATCCATCAGCGATGTCGAATTCCTGCGCTCTGTCGCCCGCCGCGTGCATGTTTCCGACGCGATCATGAAATATGCGGTCGATATCGCGGCCACATCACGAGGGGCAGGCACCAAGCCGGTACAGGGACTGTCCACGCTGGTGCGTCTCGGAGCTTCGCCGCGCGCATCCATCGCGCTGATCCGTATCGGACAGGCCAACGCGCTAATGCAGGGACGCGACTATGTGGTTCCGGAAGATGTCAAAACCTTCGCCCATGAGGTGCTGCGCCATCGCATTCTGCTAACGTTTGAAGCTCTTGCCGACGGCATCACCAGCGACCAGGTGGTGGACTCCATCGTTCAGGCGGTTCCCGTTCCATGATCGACGCAATTCGTTCCGAAGATCCGATCCGCAGCAAGATCGAGGCTCTCGGAACCACGTTGAGTCTGCCGACCGTCCGTAAAGCGCTTGGCATTCTTGAGGGAGCGCATGCGTCGGACAAACGTTTCGGCGCCGACGATGTCATGGACATCCGCGTCTACGAACCCGGAAGACGAAGCGAAACGGATTGATTGGAAGACCAGTGCCCGTGTTGGCCGTCCAATGGTGGTGCAGCGGGAACGCCCATCCACCTCGCGAGCCTGGCTTTTGCTCGATGTCGGACAGGAGATGACCGGCACCTGCGTTTCCGGTGAGCAGGCGCACCAAGTCGCAGCCAACGCCTTGTGCATGTTCGCCTCGCTCAGCCTGCGCCGAGGAGACGAAGTGTCCATCGTGTTCGGCGACGCAGGTTCGATCACTCGCGTGCCTTTTAATGGCGGACTCGCGCAATTCGAGCAGACGTTGGACAATGCACTTGCAACGTGATTGGAGCAAGCCCCGCAATATCGACGCCTTGCTGAAGTATGCCCACCGCATTCGCGATAGGGATGCGCTGGTCATACTCGCCACTGACGAGCACGCACTTGAGGAACGTCATATGGAATCCATTCGCAGGATCGCGAGAACCCACCCGATGGTGCTTATCGACGTGGCCACCATCAATCCATTCGACGACGCACAAGCGCGCACGGTGTTCAACGCGAGCAACGATCGTCGCGTTCCCCGCATTCCTACGCACTGGCAAAACAGCACAGGAGGTTCGCACGCACCGCGAATATCTGTCCGCATCCGTCCGGCATGAGTTGAATCGTTGCGGTTCCACCGTAATCCGCGCCGATTCAAGCGAACGCATGTTCCGCGAATTCGTTCGGATGGTATCCGTTTCCCTGGCCCGCTCCACGCGCAATCAGCTGAAAGCCCCGTCCGCGCTCACTCTGGGAGGCAAGGCATGATCATCACCTTGTCCGACAACGGTTTCGACACGATGGATCCGATTCATATCGAAACGGGTCTGGGCATCGTCATCGCAATGTGCATCGCCATCGCCGTGGCACTCGTCATTCTCGTGGTGTGGCTGTCACGTCCGAACCGTAGGCCCACGAAGACAGTCAATCACGGACGTCATGATGCGGCCACGGGCACGTCGGTATGGCACGAACGCATCGATGATGTGGTTGCTCGTCACGCCAAAGGCGATCTTACGAGGGAGAACGCGTTCGCTCTGCTTGCGGCCATCGCAAGGGATTTTGCATCCGCAGCCACCGGCAGCGATGTGCGCAGCCAAACGCTCACCGATATTGAAGCGACTCCACGCACGACAGGCAATCAGCATGGTCTCACCTTGCTCAGACAGACCATCGAAGCGTTGTATCCGCCGGAATTCGCTGATGCCGAACGCAATCACACTGCCAGGGAGGCCACCGTCGAACAAGCCGGAGAGTGGGTTGCCAATCTTGTGGAAAGGTGGCGATGAATGGAATTGTCATGGCACTGGCCGTGGGCCGGTTTCGCAGGTCTGATTGCGGCATTGGCCGTCATCGCCGTCATGGTGCTGGTCGACGCGAAACGCAAGCATGTCGATACCGGATCCGCACGAACGTTCAGCTTAGATGACGATCTCAGCACCGAAACCGCGTCGAAGCTGTTCCGGCAGTGGCGCACGCTGTCACGTATGGCCGCTGTCCTGCTGGTGGCCGCGTTGGTATTGACGATAGCGTTGATGGCACGCCCCAGCACCGTTGATGAAGAAGAGGAACGCGCAAGCAGCCGCGATATCGTGCTGTGCTTGGACGTGTCTGGATCGACGTTGCCTTACGACCGAGAAGTGATCGACACCTACCGCAGATTGGTTGATAGTTTCAAGGGCGAACGCATCGGATTGAATATTTTCAATTCCACGTCACGTACCGTGTTTCCGTTGACCGACGATTATGAGCTGGTATCCGAGCAGCTCGACAAGGCCAGTACGATACTGAAGGGTGTTGAATCGCAAGATGATATCGACAAGATGAAAGACAGCGACTATCAGGCGATCTCCGACTGGTTGGAAGGCACTCAGAATCGCAAGGACGCCACTTCCCTAATCGGCGACGGCGTAGTGAGCTGTGCGGCCATGCTGCCCGGTTTCGCCTACGGCAGCGCCAATGCGGACAACTCGTCCCGTCAACGTGCCGCTTCCATTGTGCTCGCCACCGATAATGTCGTTTCAGGAGATCCGACATACACGCTTCAGGAAGCACTCGACCTGACCAAACAGGCGGAAATTCACGGTCGACGGGCATTTTTTCCGGACCACAGCAAAGCGAATCGGAGCAGGCCACCAGTCAGTTCAAATCCGAAATCGAATCACATGACGGCGTGTTTCTCACGCAATCGAACGGCGCTTCCGTTTCCGAACTGGTCAAACAAATCGAATCACGTCGCAGCCAAGAAAGCGCGTCAAGCAGCAAGGCCGCCATGTCGGACGCGCCTGGATGGTGGACATTGGCGCTGGCTGTGGTAATGGTGTTCTGGCTGATATTGGCTTGGAGGTTGAAGCGATGAATCATCTGACGCTCTCCCCAGCTTTGGGTTGGCCTGTCGGCTTGGCGGTCGCCGTGGCCATGCTGGCTTGCGCAGTCGCACAGATCGTGCTGCATATCCGCAGACGAGGGCAAAGCGACGAAACCGTCTGGGCTTGCGTAAGACGTTCCCTTACCTGCATGCTCGTGGCCGTTATGGCATTGACCCCAAGCATCGTCTCATCCACGAATAGCCGCGCGATCAACACCACCGATGTGGTGGTGGCGGTCGACGTGACCGGTTCCATGGCGGTCAAGGACGCGCAATACGGTTCCGACGAGCAACTCAGCCGTTTGGATGTTTCCAAGCAGGCCGTGAAAGACATCACCGCCATGTACCCAAATTCCAGTTTCGCGGCATTGCGATTCGGAGCTTCGGGAACATTGGATGTTCCATTGACACCCGATTCGAAAGCGATCGACAATTGGGCGGACACGCTCGCACCGGAATCGACTTCCGTTTCGGCCGGTTCGACTTTGGATGTGCCGATTGACCAGTTGCTGTTGACATGCAAGTCGATTCATGAGCAGCACCCGGATGATGCGATTGTGCTGTACCTGATTTCGGACGGCGAACAGACATCTTCGAAAACACGTCGTACGTTCTCATCACTACGCCGCTACCTTTCCGACGCGTTCACCATTGCCGTCGGCAGCGAACAAGGGGGCTAACATCCCCATGACCGGCGATAGTGTGAACGAAGGCGACGGACAGTGGGTCACCGATCCGGAAACCGGCGAACCTGGCGTATCACGCATGAACGCCGACGATATGAGCACCATCGCCGACGAACTCAGCGGAACCGCCATCCAACTCAACGCGACAACAACCATGAGCAGCGGAGCCTCCAAAGAAGCATCCGGCCAATGGCGTGTCACGCACACCACCAAACAACGCACGAGAACCGTCGCCGTGGTCTGGCCGTTCGCCATTGCCGTGGCGCTGCTGCTGGCTTTCGAAGCCGGAGCATGGATCACGCAATCCAGGAGGCTGCTGTGAGCACGACCGTCAAAGCACGCGCATCCTTGCCTGTTCGTATCATCATCGCCGTCATCGCGGCCATTTCAATCGCCGTGGGCGCGCTTGCCATAGTGAATCTCGCTTCCGTAAGCAACTACAATCAAGCCACGAACAGCTTGAACGCGAATATCAAAGCCAGCCAACAGCAGGACGCCGATTTCGACAAATTACAGACCCAACAGCAGCAGACCGACGCCCAATTCCGTGAAGCCGGAGCGGCAGGCGCGTTGTTGTTGCCAAACGTGCGTTCATCCATCGAACATAACGCCGCCGTCTCGGCAAGACTGACCGAATCCATACGCAAGAAGATCCAGTCAATGCAGGATTCAGGAAAATCCGATACCGGCACTGCCATCGAAGGTGAGCAGTCCATCACCGACGGCAATCAAGGCAACGGAAGCACATTGACCGACGAGCAGCGTCAGAAAGTCGAGGAGCTTCTGGCGCAGAACGCGCAATCCACCCAATCCGATTCCAACGATTCCGGTTCTGCCGCCAAACAGGATTCCGACGGAACGTCCTCACCTGCAAAACCTTGGTAAGGGGACTTGCTTCAAGCAAGTTATCCACAGGCATGCCGGCGTGCTTTCGTTGATTTTCCAACGACGACACGCCGGCAACTTGTTTTTCCGACCATCCTCCGACCACAGGTCTCGTTCTCCACGCCACGGCAGCCGCCCGATGTGTTCCAATACAGCTATGAACACTTCAATCACATACCCGTTTGTTCCCTCACTGGGGTACAACCCCATCAACACCTTGGCTTCAATGCCGGGCATGCCCTGCCATTGTCGTACCGGCATACGCGTCACCCAAGCGCTGATCAACGCCAGACTCACTTCCGCATCGCGACGCCTCGATGATCTTGACGCCGCGCTCGCATCCTGTTCGCTACCCGATTGGACGGGAACCGCCGCCGAATTATATCGCGCGCGGCTCGATGAGTTACGCAAGCAATCCTTGGCGTTGCGAGACGCGCTCAACGACACCTCACGCATCCTATGGTCGGTAGGTGCGGCATGAGCTGGCAAGTGACCGCCAGAGTCAGCGGCGGATGCAAATATTCCACAGAGGAAACCGAAGCATATCTGCATGCTGCGAAAGCGCTCAGCCATGCGGCCGACGAATTGAACCGCACCCATGACTCGTTTCGGGCGTTGAGCTTTCAGCTTTCCACTTATCCCTATGCGTCATCGGCCGCCGCCCTGCTGTCCGGATCAAATTCCTACTGCAATGCCGCAGACCATATCGAATTGCCGTACGATCAACTCATCGAACGTTGCGACAGCCACGCGAGCGCACTGGGAGCTATGGCGGCACGATTGTCTGAATTATCGGCCTTGATCATTCGTGCGCAATCTCTGTATTCCCAAGTCGATGACGCCGGTAGAAGGGCTTTGAACGAACTTCTGCAATTGACGATCACATCATTCCCGAAGGAGTCGATACTTGCTGGCATGGCCATGTCTGCCTTGGGATATGTGATGGGTTCCATCAATGAAGGTAAATCCAACCCCATCTACCTGTTGGATTCGTTGGATTGGGCGCAGGAAGGCATTATGGGCGCGGCCGGCGCCGCGCTCAGTGGATACGGCAAAGTCGCAGGCCTGTTGCATGCCGACGAAGTCAACCATGCGGCCGGCAACATTTCCAAAACATCCTCGCATGGCTACAATCTGATTCAGGGCAACAACCTCACCGTCACCCGAGTCCGGCCGAAAACCGAAGTGGTTCGAGAATCGCATAGCGTGGGCGAAGCGATGGAAGATCTTCGACGTCTCGGCGAGGAACGTCTCGGCAAAGCCGATCTCAACAGCGGGCTTGAGTACGGTACCATCGCCATCTCCAAATACCGTAGAACCGATGGCACCAACTCATGGCTCGTCACCATTCCCGGCACCGACGGCAAGCGGGATTCCCCGTTCGGATGGCCGCAGAACGTTGAGCTTATGAGCTCCGATAGCAAGCAGCGTATGGAGGCGGACAGCGCACGCATGGTGCAGGAAGCCATGAAGCAGGCCGGCATCAACTCCGATGAGCCGGTCGCTCTGATCGGGCATTCGCAGGGCGGCATCGTCGCCGCCACCATCGCATCGGATCTGAAGGACGATTATGACGTCAAACATGTGGTCACCGCCGGATCGCCCGTAGCCAACCATCCGATTCCAGACAAAACGTGGGTGACCAGCGTGGAGATGGACGACGAGCTTGTGGCAGCCCTCGACGGCGCGCCCAATCCCAATTCCGAACATTGGCTGACCGTACGCGGCACCGCAAGCAAGTCCGACAACAATCCGAAATCAACGTTCGCGGGAACTTCCCGTCATAGACGCTCCGACAACAAGGAGATCACGCATTGGCTGAAATATCATCAAGCCGCATATCAGAACGCAACCGATATGGGATCGTCCGCCATGAAAACCCACGAACAACATTTCGATGAGATTCTCGACGGCGACCTGCAGGAGGTCATGTATTTCGAAGGTCGTATGAGCAAATGAAAGCACGCAGCGGCCATGCCGCAGCCGAGCAGAACTGATAACGCACGATAGGCGACATCCACCGAGCGGACAGATACCCGGATCTCGTTTACGGCTGAACGTATGCTGTTACCTATGAAGCTTACTGATATCTCCCCTGCAATCGCATTAACTCCTCTTGACGGCCGCTACCATGGGCAGACCGCTCCGCTTGTCGAATATTTGAGCGAACCGGCATTGAACCGCGAGCGCATGCGCGTCGAAGTCGAATGGATGATTCTGCTTGCCAACGGTTTTGAAGGCAACGGCAATCAAACCATCGTTCCGGGCGTCAAGCCGCTTACCGATGAGGAGCAGGCGTTCCTGCGCTCCATCCCTGAGGATTTCGGCGCCGAAGGCATCGCTCAGCATGCCGCTCATGAGGCCAAAACCCATCATGATGTGAAGGCCGTGGAATATTACATCGACGATCAGCTTGACAAGGCCGCCGATGTGCTCGGCCATGAAACCCAGCTGACCGGGCTCAAGACCCTGGTGCATTTCGCCTGCACGTCCGAAGACATCAACAACCTGTCCATTGCCCGCTGTGTGAAGAACGGCATCGAGAACGTGTGGCTGCCGGGCGCACAGGCCATCCTCGACCATCTGGCTCAGAAGGCCGAGGAATACCGCGACAAGGCCATGCTGTCGCTGACCCATGGCCAACCGGCTACCCCAACCACGCTGGGCAAGGAGCTTGCGGTGTACGTGTACCGTCTGAACCGCCAGCTGAACAAGGTCAAGTCTCAGGAATATCTCGGCAAAATCAATGGCGCTACCGGCACGTTTGGCGCGCATCTGGCCGCATGCCCGGATGTGGATTGGGTTGCTGTCTCCCGTGAGTTTGTCACCAACCGCATGGGTCTGACTTGGAATCCGTTGACCACGCAGATCGAATCGCATGACTGGCAGGCCGAGCTGTACGGTACCATCAGCCACACGAACCGTATTCTGCACAACCTGTGCGTGGATGTATGGATGTACATCTCCCGCGGCGTGTTCGCCCAGGTTCCCGTCAAGGGCGCCACCGGATCCTCCACCATGCCGCACAAGGTCAATCCAATCCGTTTCGAAAACGCTGAGGCGAATCTGGAGATCTCCTGCTCGCTGCTTGACACCTTGTCCGCAACGCTCGTCGAGTCCCGTTGGCAGCGCGATCTAAACCGAATTCCACCACGCAGCGCAAATATTGGTTCCGCACTGGGCTATTCCGTGCTGGCACTCAATAATCTGATGGGCGGCCTGAATTCCATCCATCCGAACGACATCGCCATCGAAGCCGAGCTGGACTCCAACTGGGAGGTGCTTGGTGAGCCGATTCAGACCGCCATGCGAGCCTGCGAACTGGCTGGTCTGCCAGGCATGGACAAGCCGTATGAGAAAGTCAAGGAGCTCATGCGCGGCCATGAAATCTCCAAGGAGGCCGTCGAACAGTTCATCGACCAGCAGGCATTCGACGATGCCACAGCGGCCCGCTTGAAGGCGCTGACTCCGGCAACATATACCGGTGTCGCCGGCAAGCTGGTAGATTTCGACCGCTGAACCGCAAACTGTCGAATAAGCGCTCAAAAACCATGCATTTTGAGGGTGGCCACGTATTTCGTGGCCACCCTCAAGGCGTATTATCGAATGCAGTGGGGCAATGTGACCCACCTAAAGCCAATCTCATACGTATGGAGCAAGTCAACAGTGTCTCACTCCCCCGAAGCTAATAAGCCCAAGCCGCATATCGACGATGTGCCACCGAAGCGTAGCCGCGATTTCGCCGATTTGACGCATGCGTTCTTCGCGCTGGTGCTCGGCATAGGCGTAATCCTGTTCTCCGTGTATCTGCACGGCACCGCATCCGGCGTGGAATCCGACGTTCGCTCCGCAAGACGTGTGGTCAGCTGGCTGATGGATGTGCCATCCTCCCTGCTGCAGCAACTTGCCATCGTATGCATCACAGTCAGTGTGCTCATTCAGCTGCTCGCATCCAAAGAGTGGCTGCAAAGCGTGGTTTCCGTAGTGTCCCTCATCTTCGGATTCTTCACGGTATGGGGCGTATCCGCGTTGATCAGCAATTCCGGCAATGCCATGCTAATCATTCCGCTGCAATCCAACAGCACATCCGTAGGCACCGGACTGCTTCCCGATTTTTACGCCGCCATGGCGTCGTTCCTCACCGTTTCAGGCCCGCGTCGTATCCGCTCATGCACCAAATGGGGATGGAATGTACTGTACGCCGTAGCAATGCTGATGGTTGTGCTTTCATGGAATTCGCTGGCCGGCGCCATTGCATCCTATGCCATAGGCCGTGTTATAGGCATGCTGATTCGCTTCGCCATCGGCACGCAGAACAATGGCGCTTGGGGCACTCAAATCGAGCAATCGTTGCGTTCCATCGGCATTGACGTGTCACTGCTTACACGCAGAGTCGCCCCATACGTCGATTCAGGCGTATTGAAGGCCACGTTGGATGATGATCTGATCGAAAACTCCCGTATTTACGATGTCGTCGATTATGAAGGCACGCAATACACCGTTTCCGTGCTCGACAATCAGGTACATGCGGCCGGTTACCTCAATCAGGTGTGGCAGTGGCTTCGCCTGACCGGTGTTTCCATGCGCCGCGATCGTTCCTCCGTTGACGCCATGCACCATCATTACGCCATGATTCTTGGCCTATCCAATGCCGGCTTAGAAACTCCGAACGTGTACGGTGTGGCTGATTATGGAGAATCCTCCATTCTGGTGTTCCACCGCAACCACATGCCGCTGGAATGCAACCAAAACACCATGTCCGACCATGATATAGAAGCATTCATGGAATATCTCACAGCAGCGCATCGCCATGGTTTCACACATCGGCGCATCACACCCGACACCTTGTCTCGCATGGAGAACAATCAACCGGTGATTGCCGGATGGCAGAATGGCGATTATGGCAGCGCATCGCCAAACTTCGCCCTCGACAAGGTACAACTTCTCGTATTGCTTGCGACGTTGAACGGCGTCGACCGTGCGGTCGCCTGCGCTCGCAGAACCTGGGGCGATGAGCAGCTGATTAATCTGGCGCCTTTTGTGCAAAAAGCCGCCGTTCCAGCCGCAACGCGCGCACTACCAGGTTGGGATAAGAAGATGCTTGCCGATCTGCGCACACGAATTTCCGCGCTTGCCCCGCAGAATGTTGCGGATTCGATGGAAAAAGTCACGCTATCGCGATTCAGCTTCCGCTCCTTCTTCGCCATCGCCTTGCTGGTGGTTGCCGTATATGTGGTATTCACACAGATCCAGCCGGCCGAGATGATCAAAGCGGTCAGAGACGCGAATCTCGCTATGGCCCTGGTTTGCGTTGCTCTCGGTTTTATTGCATGGCTTGGTTCCGCCATTACCTTAGGCGTGTTCATGGATTCCGACAAACGCAATACGATCGGCTTGTATTGCTCTCAGATGGCATCCGGCTTCACCGCCGTTTCCATGCCGGCCGGTGTTGGCCCCGCGTTCGTCAACCTTCAGTTCCTGCGTAAAAGCGGTTATCGCAGTACCGCCGCGACGGCGGTTATGAGCGCGGTCTGGGCCGTGCAGGGAGGCACCACCATCGTGCTGCTGCTGACAATCGGCCTGTTCACGGGGCGCAACACCTTGTCCGGCATGATTCCGACGAATACGCTGATCATGGTGATTGCCCTCGTCGCACTGGTTGTATCGGCGGCCATGGCGATTCCTCCGGTACGTCATTTGGTGACCGAGAAATATCTTCCGATGGCAAAGGCTTATGCACGCAATCTAGTCGACGTTCTCGCACGCCCGAAAGAACTGGCTTTCGGCATAGCGGGCGCATTGGTGCTCAACCTTGCGACCGGACTGGGCTTCTGGGCCGCGTTGATGGCGTTTGGGTGCCACGCGAATCCCATAGAAACCACGTTCATCTTCCTACTTGCCAACACCCTGGGTTCCGCGGTTCCCACACCTGGTGGCCTAGGTGCCGTGGAAGCCGCGCTGTCGGTGGCGTTTACCGCCGTGGGCATCCCCTCCACCATTGCCGTTTCCGCTACTCTCGTCTACCGAATCGCCTTCTACTGGCTGCGAATTCCGGTCGGCGCACTGGCCATGAAATGGCTCGACAAGCACAATTTAATCTGACAAATGCCCCCGTACACTTTGATTTCCCCCCGATTTCAAAAAAATGCGTCTAAAGCCCTTATAAAACGCCGTTTTCCTCATAACAGTGCGCTAATATCATAGAGAACGTGGATGTTCGTAATCAGAATGTCCCCTGATCCAAGAAGGATGCTTTATGGCATACAACAAGTCTGATCTCGTCTCGAAGATCGCTCAGAAGTCCAACCTGACCAAGGCACAGGCTGAGGCAGCTGTGAACGCTTTCCAGGACGTGTTCGTCGAGGCAATGCAGTCCGGCGAAGGCCTGAAGCTGACCGGCCTGTTCTCCGCTGAGCGCGTCAAGCGCGCCGCCCGCACCGGACGCAACCCGCGCACCGGCGAGACCATCGAGATCCCGGCAACCTACGGCGTTCGTATTTCCGCCGGCTCCCTGCTGAAGAAGGCTGTCACCAAGTAATTATTGTGATGATGGACGATCAGATGCCCCGACCACGATGGTCGGGGCATCTGTTTTTTCTGATTTCCGCATGCAACCGTTTCTCAGGTTGATCCTGCGCTAGACTATCTATATTAGACATCGTGTCCATATAGATGGGGAATCCATGACCGATCAACGTAAAGAAGTCATCGACCAACTTCACGAACTCAACATCCTGATACTGCACACCAAACTCAAGGCGACGCGCGCACAGAACCGCGCTTCGCGCCGCAACACGGGTACGCAATGTCGAAGCGGCCCGTCGTGGCGTGGCACCACTACAGCAGCTTCCAAAATCATCAGGCATGGCAACGCATATGCTTGAATGCCTGAACGAAGAGGAACTTTCCACTCTCAGCGAACTTCTGCAACGTATCATCGACAACACCGACACCAGACTCCTCGGCGAAGAGTACGCGGAACGACGAAAGCCATCCATGAATTCCTTATGCTGAATCACACAGACACGGAGGTACAGGAATGAGCGACGAGCAGGAGAACGCTCCCGAGGCAAACGGCCCCAAACCAATTCGTAT
>ENA-OQES01000822-OQES01000822.1-human-gut-metagenome-genome-assembly--contig:-NODE-822-length-12508-cov-2.517810_pt1 | contig 12508 bp, 18 predicted proteins | sample MGYA00242798_ERZ504641 | MGnify/ENA primary metagenome ERZ504641 (study PRJEB26092, sample SAMD00036327) | human gut metagenome | host: Homo sapiens | study: EMG produced TPA metagenomics assembly of... | reverse complement strand
CACTTTCAGCCGAGTACGATGCCATACACCGCAACCTTTCCTGCCACAAAGATGCTCCAGTCATAGGGCTTACCGGGAAACTTTCCAGGAAGGCGCATGTACTTTGCTGGAAGGATATTTCACTTCCATTCTGAAAGCAGGAGGTATTCCTTTCATTATTCCTCCTGTTGACGAAACTAACAGTTTGATAAACTCACTGAATGCATTGGATGGCTTGCTACTGACCGGCGGTGCGGATATCAATCCCTTGTTCCTTGGAGAAGAACCGATAAAGGAATTACACAGCATAAATCCCCGGAGGGATCGTCAGGAGTTATTGCTTGCCAAACTGGCCGCCGACCGGCAGATACCGATTCTGGGAATATGCCGCGGCATACAGGTGATGAACGCCGCTTTTGGAGGCAGCCTGTATCAGGATATCCACGTACAGATGGAAAGGGAACGGATCAAACACGATCAGGATTTGGGACGGGGATATGCCTCGCATACGGTCCGGATAGAGAAAGATTCCTTACTCTATAAATTGTTTGAAACAGAAATATTGCCGGTCAATTCGTTTCACCATCAGGCGGTAAAGGAGGTTGCGCCGGGTTTCAGGGTAACTGCCCGCTCATCCGACGGAGTCATTGAAGCGATGGAATCTACCGAATGCAAGTCCATGATGGGAGTGCAATGGCATCCGGAATGTTTCATTCTGGAAAACAATACCTGTATGATGCCGGTATTCCACTGGCTTATACAGGAATCCACTTCTTTCAGAGAAGCCCAAAAAACTTCACAGCCGCATGATAACGCTGGATTCACATTGCGACACTCCCATGTTCTTCGATCAAGGAATAAACTTCGCCACCCGTGACAAGAAAATCCTGGTAGACCTGCATAAGATGACGGAAGGACATCTGGACGCAACCATCATGGTGGCTTACCTGAAGCAATTGGAACGTACCGATGAAGCCTTATCGGCCGCTACTGCCAAAGCAGACCGCATCCTGAACGAAATAGAGGAGATGGTTGCCAAGAACTGTACAGCCGTAGATATAGCATATACTCCCGCTGATCTGTGCCGTTTGAAAAAAGCAGGGAAAAAGGCTATCATGCTGGGCATTGAAAACGGATATGCCATTGGCAAGGATATCACGAATGTAGAACGTTTCCGCCATCGTGGCGTGGTGTACATGACACTTTGCCACAACGGAAATAATGATATCTGCGGCTCTGCCCGTTATAATGAGGAAGGACTGGGCGTAAGCACATTCGGTGAACAGGTGATAAAAGAAATGAACCGTGTGGGAATGATGGTAGATGTTTCTCATGCCGGAGAGAAAAGTTTCTATGATGCACTGGCAATCAGCGGCAAACCGATCGTAGCCTCTCATTCTTCGGCCCGTGCCCTTTGCGACCATCCGCGCAATCTGACGGATGACCAATTGAAAGCATTGGCAGCCAAGGGGGGGGTGGCACAGGTATGTATGTATGGCGGATTCCTGCGCAAGAACGGAGAAGCTACCATCAAGGATGCCATCGAGCATCTGAACCACATGGTAAATGTCATGGGCATAGAACATGTAGGGATAGGAACCGATTTTGACGGTGACGGCGGCATCACAGGCTGCGCTTCGGCATCAGAATTGATAAACTTTACACGCCGGCTGCTGTTGGAAAGATACAGTGAAGAAAATATCCGCCTCATTTGGGGTGGAAACTTCCTGCGCGTTATGGAAGAAGTACAAAGAAAATAACGTAACTTTGCGGCGCAGCCCCCTTCCATATAAAGGATAATGCACAAATAAATAACAGAAGAATAAGTATGAAGATAAGAAATGTTTTAGTAATCCCGTTCTTGCTGCTTGTATTGACAGCCGTTTCGTGCGGAAACAGTAAAAGCAGAAACGACCGGACAGAAACCGTAGACAAAGAAGTGATCAAGGCTCCCGAGTTCGATGCAGACAGCGCCTACCAGTACATTCAGGTACAAGCAGACTTCGGTCCCCGTGTTCCCAACACACAGGCGCACAAAGAATGTGGGGAATATCTGGCAGGACAATTGGAAAAATTTCGGCGCCAAGGTATACAATCAATATGCCGATCTGATAGCATACGACGGTACGATACTGAAATCACGCAACATTATCGGTGCTTACAAGCCCGAAAGTAAAAAACGTATCCTGCTTTGCGCCCATTGGGACAGCCGCCCGTATGCCGACAATGATCCCGACCCGAAGAATCACCATACTCCTATACTGGGAGTGAATGATGGTGCCAGCGGTGTGGGGGTGCTGCTGGAAATCGCCCGTCAGATACAGAAGGAACAACCTGCCCTAGGTATAGATATCGTATTTTTTCGATTCGGAGGATTATGGAATTCCCGAATTTTATGACGGCAAGTACAAACAGGACACTTGGTGTCTTGGATCACAATACTGGGCACGTACCCCACATGTTCAGAACTATAATGCACGCTATGGAATCTTGCTGGATATGGTAGGAGGAAAAGATGCCACGTTCTATTATGAAGGTTACTCGGCCCGCACCGCCCGTTCCGAAATGAAGAAAATCTGGAAAAAGGCACATGAGCTGGGATATGGCAAATATTTTGTAAAAGAAGACGGCGGTGAAACGGTGGACGACCATATCTATGTCAACAAGTTGGCGCGTATCCCGTGTGTGGACATCATTAACTATGATGCCGACAATCCGCAAAGTTCTTTCGGCTCTTTCTGGCATACGGTAAACGATACGATGGAAAACATTGACCGTAACACGCTGAAAGCGGTAGGACAAACAGTGATGGATGTGATTTATAATGAGAAATAAATGATAAAATAATGAAAACAATAAACGAACTTCAGAACGAAGTGGTAGAAGAGTTCAGTGATTTTGATGACTGGATGGACAAGTATCAATTGCTCATAGATTTGGGTAACGAGCAGGAACCACTTGCCCCCGAATATAAAACAGAACAAAACCTGATAGACGGTTGCCAGAGCCGCGTATGGCTGCAAGCCGATATGGAAGACGGCAAAGTGGTGTTCCAGGCGGAAAGTGACGCCTTGATTGTAAAAGGTATCATTGCCCTGCTTATCAAAGTAGTCAGCGGACATACTCCGGATGAAATATTAAGCAGTGATTTATACTTTATAGAGAAGATAGGTTTGAAAGAACATCTGTCGCCCACCCGCAGCAATGGCTTGCTGGCAATGGTAAAACAGATGCGTATGTATGCGCTGGCTTTCAAGGCAAAAAGTGGCGAACTAGTGATTAGTGGTTAGTGATTACTAACCACTAAAAAATCATCGTCCCAGCCGCTTGGTATCGACATCGGTACGTTTCTTCTCTTTGTATCCGCCGAATTTATAGAGGAATGAAAATGTAAAGCTACGATTGTCCCAATTCATTTCTGTCCGGTTCCGTTGCTGCCCCCACGCCAGCCGGGTGGTCATATTCGATGTATTAAGAATATCATTTCCTTTCAATATCACCTTCGTCTTTCCATCCGGAGAAGCCCACTGAAGTGAAGTCGAAACATTACAAATAGGACTTAAGTTATACACCCCTTGTATGGCACGTGATTGGTAAAAACCAGCCAACGTACCTATGATATTCGGTTTCTTCGATAAGATGAATGTGTTTGTGGTATTCAGAATGACGCTGAATTTATGCCGGTTGAATGCAATATCATGGAAATGGCTGTTCTTGTCATGAGAGAACAGGCCGAAAGCAAAAATGCGCCCGTTCCACCATGTACTCACTTTATAAGAAGCCATAGTCTGTATGGTCCATCTTTTCTGAAAATCATAATTCACAAACTGATTCACCTCCGCCAGACGGTCGGGCAATTGATAAGGGAGCTGCACAAAGTAATCGGGTGTGTAATTGTAATTCACCCCTATCATATATCTATTCTTATACAGATAATTCAAGTCGAGCGAATAATTGGAACTTGGCTTCAGGTCGGGATTTCCATGAGCCTCGGTATAGCTGTCCACATACTGTATAATAGGTTGCAACTGCCAGTAAGCGGGATATTTACGATTACTGGTGAAAGACATTTGCAAGGTATGGCCATCTGCCGGAGTATAAGTTGTGTTTACAGTGGGATACAGCATCCAGCTATGGCGTTCCCCGGCATGATAAAGCTCTGCGGCCAAGGAAATTTCGGCAGAGAACTTCTTCCCAAAACTATGTGAAGCGCCGGTGTACATATTCAGAGTATATTCTTTTCGAAGCAGTTTCTCGGAATTATCGGGAATCAAGGCTCCTGTTTCACCATCCCGATAGAACTGGTAGCTGTTATCGTGTGTGGCAGTGTACTTTACACCATAATTTATCTCGGTTCCACCTTGCAAGGAATGAAGCTGGTTGGCATAGAATAACCAGCGGTTGATACGTTGGTTGCTGTCATAATTCAATGTCCGGCTGACATCCTGCATATCTTTCTCCAGAAAGGTCTGTGACGGATTGGAGAAAAAAAGGAAATCCATTCCTGCCGAAAGGCCGAAAGAAGATTGATAATCGGCCGCCACATTATGTAACTGGCGGTCACCGTCATCCGTTTTATCACTGTGGGCTGTTCCACGCATTTTTTGTACAGTCCTGTCCATAGCGGTATTGTGTATTGTAAACCACACTCAACAAGTTCTTCTTCCCGAAATCATAATCCGCCCCCAAGCGGAGGTTATGCCGGCCGCCATACCCTTTAGCCTCTGTTTTCAAATCCAACTCGTGTACGTCCCCCGCCATAGTGTGCCATGACTGTTTGTCCAATCCGAAAGTGGTATGTTTGAACCCGTATGAATACATCACATCCGCCGAAAAGCGCCGGGAAGTGTAGAGCAAATTTCCACGGCCTGCAATGTCTTCCCTGCGGGACTGTTCATACATAGCCGCCACTTCACCGGACCAAGAAGGCTTCTGCCCGATATTCGATTTTAGAATAACATTCACCATGGCTCCACGAATGCGGTAACGTGCCGGAGCAGCATACATGATTTCCGCTTTCTCCAGACGACTGACAGGAGTATTCTGAAGCACGGACTTCAAATCGTCCTTGTCCAGTGTACTTACTTTTCCATTTACTACCAAAGTAATACTGCGCCCTCCAAAAGTGAGATTGCCATCTTGTTCCACGATGCCGGGCAGTTCCTTTACCGCCTCGTAGGCGTTATTCACCGGAAGCCGCTCTACCATACGGGTAAGTCATAGACCAGCTTTCCCCGCTCGGCCTTTACCACCGGACGCTCCCCTTTGACCAACACCTCCGGCAATTGTTGGAAAAGGCTGTCCATATAGGTATAATTCACATCATTCTGCGCTTGTGCCGCAAATGCCGACAAGCATAAACAAAAGATAATCACTGTCCTCATCATCGTTTTATTTTTAGTGTCCATGCAAAGTAAAGGTGAAAAATGTGCCGTATGTGTTACCGCCGGCTTATGAAGTCTTATTTAGTGTTATCAAAAGAAAGAGAATACTTATTTTGTACCTATTTTTGCCAAACCATGAAGATACCGTTTAAAGCCATAGCCGCATTGATTATCCTTTCGCTGATAGGCGTCTTTGCCTATCAGGCATATTGGTTGACAGGATTATACACCTCGATGAAGAAGGATATGGACAATTGCCTGATAGAAACATTACAGGTGAGTGACTACAATGAAATGATGGAACGGTGCGACTCCGTGAAACGAAGCAACGAAACCATAAATGGCTATATCGAATCCAGTATCAATCTGGACAGCAGTGCTTTGATTACCAAAGTTATAGAAACCGAGCCTTTCAAACAGCGAAAAAAGATTTGGTCTGGAAATCAATGAACCGGTATCTACTACCATCGACGAAAAAACGGTACACTGGAACTGCTCACCAAATACTTCCAACGGGGTATCCACAGCCAGCTGGACCTTTTCACGGAAATCAACCTGCACACTTTCGACAGCCGTTTTTACAAGGACACTTGCCATGCGCGGAATCATCTACCTGCCTCACCGCATCGAAATAGTGAATTTACGTCAAGACAGCACGGTCGTACAAGGACTCAGCTCACCTCCAAAAATACAGGCCGGGCAAAGAAGCAGTGAGCTACTATTACAATTATGACTTGTACAACAAAATGGCATACCGGTTATGGGTGGAACCGACAAATACCATCGTCTTGCAACAAATGAAGGGGATACTTTATACCTCTTTCTTTATCATTATTATATTGGGGGTATCATTCTGGTTTCTTATCCGTATCATCTTAAGGCAGAAAAGTGTAGAAGAAATGAAAGAGGACTTCACGCATAACATTACTCACGAACTGAAAACTCCGATAGCCGTAGCCTACGCCGCCAACGATGCATTACTGAACTTCAACGGAGCAGAAAACCTGACGAAACGACAGAACTATCTTCAGATTATCCAAACCCAGCTGAAACAGCTCAGCGGACTGGTGGAACAGATCCTTTCCATGAGTATGGAGCAACGGAAGAACTTCCGTCTGAACTATGAACCTGTCGAACTGAGGCCTATGTTGGAAAATCTGATCAGCCAACATAGATTGAAAGCTGATAAGCCGACTGAGTTCAAACTCATTATGGAAGAAAACATAACCCTACGTGCAGACCGCTTGCACCTGTATAACATGATCAGCAATCTGATAGACAATGCTATAAAATATTCCGATGAAAAGGCATATATTTACATTTCTGCAATACGCTGCAACAATCCATGCAACGGTGACCGTAACGCTTATGTAATGCTAAAGATACAAGACAAAGGAATAGGTATTCCTGCCGACAGACAAAAAGCATCTGTTTGATAAGTTTTATCGGGTTCCGACCGGTAATCTGCATAATGTAAAAGGATATGGATTAGGACTTTATTATGTAAAAACAATGATAGAACAGCATAAAGGAACTGTTTCCGTGGAAAGCAGCACAGGAAAAGGCAGTACCTTTACACTTAAAATTCCCGAATAAGCAAATGGAAAAGATACACGTTTTATTAGTAGAGGATGAACAGACTCTTGCCATGATTATCAAGGACACACTGGAAGAACAGGATTTTATCATTACTACCGCCGGAGATGGTGAAGAAGGCTTAAGAAAGTTTTTCGAACAGAAACCGGACGTATTGGTAGCCGATGTCATGATGCCCCGTATGGATGGCTTTGAAATGGTACGCCGCATCCGCCAATCGGATAAAGCAACCCCGGTATTATTCCTCACCGCCCGGTCTGCCATCAATGATGTAGTAAAAGGATTTGAACTGGGAGCTAATGACTATCTGGAAAAAACCATTCGGTATGCAGGAGCTTATTGTACGCCTCAAAGCCTTGATGCACAAAGCTTTTGTGGAAAAAGAAATAACCAATACCTACACCATCGGAAGATATCAGTTCAACTCCGTCACCCAACAACTGGATTTTGCAGGGAACATACAAGAACTCTCCCACCGGGAATCGGAAATCCTAAAACGCCTGTGTGAGAACCGGAATGAAGTGGTGAACAGCCAAAGCATCTTGTTGGAGCTATGGGGAGATGACAGCTTCTTCAATTCACGCAGCCTGCATGTATTTATTACGAAATTACGCCATAAACTGTCCAAAGACCAAAGCATACGGATTGTGAATGTAAGGGGAATAGGTTACAAACTGATTATAAACTAACACTTCTTCCCTCTAATCAAGACTTTCTGCCCGCCGGACAAGGTAGTGGCAAAGATATAATCATCTCCTCCCTCTTTCAGTTTCAAACGTTTGCGAAGTTCCGCAACCGATAATGGAAAGTTGCGGATCGTAATATTCGCCATTGTCCATATCCATCAAGAACGCTTTCAGTTCCATTTTTTCCAAAACCCGATACGGCCTCAACCCGGAAACGACGTCCCGGAAAATCCGGAACCAAAGAAACAGAGGTATATAAATGGCTGTTGAGGTGAAGTTTCGCCACAGGATAGGTTTGTGTGAGAGAACGAAAAGCACCGGCTTTCAGTATAGCGGCATTCGGTTCATACAAATAAGTTCCGACTTCATCGGCCAAAAGACAGGGCGATGTTTTTTCCTGCTTCAAGGTAAAAGGTGTAATGCCGGCTCTCCCCGTTGCCTGCAATATGTTCGCAATGGATGCTTACCTCCGATGAAACGGACTCTTTTGCAGTATCAGCAATAACTCCTTGCACTCGTTATTCACAGCGACAATGTGTACCGCACGAACTGTTTTCAACTCGTTCAATGCCAATGACAGATCCAGCATAGGCGATAATTTCACCATCACTTTCTTTGCCTTATCAACCAGCAAAGGCTCCAAAACAGTAACATCCGGCTCGCAATCAGAGATGGCAACCGTCTTTCCACCGTGTCCGTCTCTTCTGGCAGGGTCTAAAAACAAGCAATCTACCGGAAGCATTTCCTGCAAATAGGATACCCCGTCCCGGTTGTGTATCCGAATGTGCCCCAACCCCAACAAAGGGAAATTATGCAAAGCCAGCTCACAAAGTCCTGACTGCCTTTCCACATAATCAGCCTGCTTGAAATTCCGGGAGATAAAGCTGCAATCAATACCGAAACCTCCGGTTAAATCGGCAAAAGTATCGCCTTCCAACAAAGAGGCCTTATACAAAGCAGTTGCTTCGGAAGAACATTGCTCCATAGACAAATGAGGGGATACCATAATGCAGAAACCGGATACCATGAAGGTATCTTGCGGGCCGCCACTTGCCGTCCGGCAATTTGTGTGACAGCTGCCGCCATGTCTACATCGGGATATTTCTTACTTTGCAAAGCAAGTGTACGCGTATCGTCCTCTCTGTGTTCTTCGATGAAATGGAGTGTTTTTGTTGATATTTCCATCCTTTATCTAATTACTTTATAGTTCCGTTTTGCCTCTTCACGACTGCGGAAGTTGAAATGCCACCACTCACTGCGCAAAGGTTTATAACCCGCATCCGTCATGACCCGGCGCAGCAGCAAACGGTTTTTCCGTTCCTGCGCTGTAATGATTCCCTGCTGTACCATTGCCGCTTCGGTATCTATGTGTGCTTCCTTGCCCAAATGATCCACCTTGGTCCCCATAGGCAAAGGATTTCCATTTTTTCATCTGCAATACTCACATCCACCGCCAAACCATAATTATGCAACCCTCCTCCCCGGGCCGGATTGGATACATATATATTTTTGGGAAGTACCTTTTACCACATTCCACATTTTCTGCTGCACGGACATAGGACGGGCGGCATCATAAATAATCAGAGAATAACCGGGATACAACTCTTTCAACCGCTTTTGCGCTTGCAACAAGGCTTTGGCAGCCTCAGGATGAAGATAGGCCTCCTGCAAATCCTCATAAAGGACTTTCCCGGTAAAATTGTCGGCACGGGTATACATCAAATCTATTTTCAATGTCGGGTCCATCCGGCCTACATTCACCAATCCCAAAGAATCAAGATAATGCTCCATCCTGCTTTGCGAGAAAGCGGGACAGAGCATTATCAGCAATGATATAAAAATAAAAAGCAGACTTCATCTACAGCGGTATCTTTCTTACTATTATAATACAGACCTCAGTAACTCAGGAATCTCAATATTACAGCATTCCATCTCCTTCAGTATTTTTCTTTCCTTCCGCCGTAAGCGAGAAATACATCTGGCGTTTGTCACAATCTCCCAAATTACGCTCTATATAGCCTTTATCCTCTACAGATCTGATAACCTTAGAAGTATTCGAATTAGAAAGCCCCAATTGCTCTGCTATCTCTCCCGAGGACAGGCGTTTCTTTCTGGAGAGACAGCACAGCAACATTCCTTCGTTCAGACAAAGGTGGTGCGCCTTTTTCAAAACCGTGTTTCAAATTCTGCAATAGCGCGATAGAGATCTCTTATTTTACATAAAGTTTCCATATTGCTCTTTCTTCTTGATGCTATTGCACAAAAGTACTTATTTTTTTCAATAAAAACTCATCAATAGCCTTTTTAAATGACGCTTTGGGCATAGCCCCCTGTGCCATCTCCGGCTTTCCTTCCATGGGGATGAACAGAATGGACGGAATACTCCGTATACCAAACGCGCCTGCCAGTTCCTGTTCTTTCTCCGTGTCCACTTTATAAATCACAATCTGGCCATCGTATTCTTTTGCCAATTCGTCCAAAATAGGAGCTACCATTTTGCAAGGACCACACCAGTCAGCATAGAAATCCACAATAGCCGGTTTGTCACCTTCATATTTCCACTCTTCCGGGTTTTTCTCGAAATTATATACTTTCGCCAAAAATTCAGCTTTAGTCAAATGTATGACCTTTCCATTTCCTTCTGTTGCCATAGTTTCTTCTTTTACAGGGTTATTATTACTGCTTCCTCTGCCGCAAGCTGTTGTGGCAGCCAGCACAAGGGCTAAAAAAAACTAAAATTCGTTTTATTCATACTTATTCCTACCTTCTTTATCTTTTTATGCTCCGGCATAAATGAACTGAGCAACAATCCCCCCATTGCCGCCCCCAAATGGAACTGTTGACAGGAGAAGAAGTGATAGGGCAAGTCCCAGTGGTGCAACCTACATACCGCCAATACAAATATCCTCCTACCATTCCTGCCACAATACCAAGCAATGTCCATCCATACCCTTTTTATAAACTCCTTTTTTCATACTCTTCTTCATAATTAAAACCGGACTCTGTTATGTTATCTCCTTTAATTATTTCCTCAGGAAACATTTTTCCAAATATATTCCATACTTTCCTATATAACAAATTTCCTTAGGAAAATATTTAAATAATAACTTTCCTTCACGATTCGGCACCTACATTTACACAATATTCAGCAACACGAAAAGGTCAAATCATTATACAACAACTATTTCCCGGCCCAAGACAGCACCACAGGACTCTCTACACGCACTCCGTATTCAGCCGCGTTTTTCCAGTATATTCCTCGCCAACTCAGGCTTCTGATCATCACTAGCATAACGGAAATAGGCTTCCGCCGCCCGCACATGTGCCGCATCGGGCATCGGGAAAGCACGCTCTTCAGGAATTCCGAAATCAGAACTGCTCAGTTCTCTACGCTCTTCGGCATCCAACCGGTCTGATTCTACTGGTTTCATAAACTATAAGGGTTTTAAAGTGAATAATCTTCATAAGAAAACAGAATGAATGGAATAAAGATGGCAGGAAAGTGTTAATCTATCACATTTTTCACGGATTACTTAAAATAAGAAAACTATTAATGCTGTTATTTCCAATGATTTATTAATTTTTGTACCCACCTAGATAAACACAATGACCATGAAAAACAAACTATATTTTATTATAGTAGCCACGCTGCTGTGTCCAACATCGCTATATGCACAATCCGGCACTGACAAACGATCCGTTCTGTCCTTTCAGACAGGTCCTACCCTCTACACCGGAAAGCTGATAGGAATAGCAGGATATTCCTCGAATTTGCGCAACGGCATAGGTTGGTCAGGAAGTTATACTTACCTGGTAGGAAACAAGCCTGCCATTAGAGCCGGATTCGGAATGCTTTATCAAGGCAGCCGGTATACAGGCAACACGACAAATACCACAGACAAGATTCAAACACACTATTTTGCTCCACAGTTCTCCCTGCATTGGCTGAAACAACAATTCGATTGGTATTTTACTACCGGAACCGGATACCAGTTATATAAAGACGACAGTATGGTATATGATAAACCACGAAAAGTATCCATGAACAAATGGGCGGCAAACTTTGGAGTAGGCGGAGAATACCACCTTTTCACCCATTGGGGGATCAGTGCAAGGATAAGCTATATCCTGGCGTATTCCGGTGAATATTCCGTCCGCTATCATCATAAAGAATGGATGGTACAACCACATTATCCGATGAACGGTTCGGATGACATTTCTCAATTATCTTTCTCGGCAGGTATTAATTATCACTTTTAAAAGATTCAGACCATGATTAAATATCTTATTACAATAATATTAACTGTCGCGTTATGCTGTGCCTGCGATGGAGAAGACTTTTCAGCAGATCCTACTCTCATGCCGCCTGCCACTCAGACAGGTGCCAATACCTTTGGCTGTCTGATAGACGGCTGGGTATATACAGGACAACGCTATGGGCCGGACCATAAAGCATCCTACTATCCTGCTTATAATGAAGATGAAAAAGCAACAGTCCATGTATACGTTTGGGTAGATGACAATACGTCTATTTCTTTCAATATCATTGACCCGAAAGAAAAAAATATCACCGTTTACAGTGCTCTTGAAAGGATGAATAATGATCAGACTATCTATACCGACGCCGTATTCAAAGATGGTAATAAACAAGAAGAAAGACTGGAAGACGGCATTGTCAATATTACCCGCTTTGATTTGAACAACAGAATAATCAGCGGAACATTTTTGAAGGAGGGAAGAGTGACAGAAGGGCGTTTTGATTTAACATTCTAACATATACCCGTTGACAACTTAAGCTCAGCTTGCCAACGGGTAAATTAATCTCTTTTTTTATTTTATCCTATCATACTGATCGTTCGCACT
>ENA-OQES01000821-OQES01000821.1-human-gut-metagenome-genome-assembly--contig:-NODE-821-length-12514-cov-2.457173_pt1 | contig 12514 bp, 12 predicted proteins | sample MGYA00242798_ERZ504641 | MGnify/ENA primary metagenome ERZ504641 (study PRJEB26092, sample SAMD00036327) | human gut metagenome | host: Homo sapiens | study: EMG produced TPA metagenomics assembly of... | reverse complement strand
ATACGCCTTATTGTTTTTCATCGTCTCCATTAACGGATTGCTACTTCTACACTTCTGCAAATGGAGAATGACATGTAGCCGTATACGCCATTATTGCTTTTTTCTATCGTTTCCATTAACGGATTGCTACTTCTACACTTCTGCAAATGGAGAATAACATGGTAGCCGTATACGCCTTATTGTTTTTTCATCGTTTCCATTAATGGATTGATACTTCTACACATCTGTAAATGGAGAATAACAGGTAGCCGTATACGCCTTATTGTTTTTCTTCATCGTCTCCATTAATGGATTGCTACTTCTACACATCCGCGAATGGAGAATGACAGGTAGTCGTGTGTGACTTATGTTTTTTCTTTATAATCTCCATTAATGGATTGATATTTATACACTTCTGCAAATGGAGATTTTGAGATATCTATATCCGGAAGGATGCGTGCTCCCTTCGCTCCCGGCTATCCCTATTTTGATATCCGGCTATATCGCAATTCTGTGATAGCATTATCCGGATAGCGTATCATACGGCTATATACAAATATGGCTACACTATAATTCATGGTTGTGATGGAGATGGCTTTTCCCATCCGGTAACAGACCATGATGCCACGAGGAAAAAAGCGACAGCCGCAGAGAAAAAACGGATGGCAAGAACCATTATGGAATCTGGTAAATAGAAAATCGGTACATGCGAATTCAGGCGATCATCCCGGATGGTAACCTGTCAAAGAGGCTTTTGAGACATTTGAAATACCGATAATAAAAAAAACGAGATCAAGTATTTTGGCGGATGGCGGCAGGATTGCCGCCTCCGGCTCTTCCGAGTTTGTACGCGTCCTGCGTGAGGGCAGCTGGTTTGACAGCGGGTGCACCGACGGGGAGTACATGGTGAATTTCTCCGGGCGGTACAGGGAACTGCACGGGGTGACGGTGAGGACCGATACGCCGGAAGCATTTCATGGACGACCTGAAAAAGTACGGTTACATCAAGGGCTGAACAGTCCGTTCCTTTATTATTACACTCCCTGCCGGTTTGGGGTCGCTTCACTTCCGGTGGGGGAATTTTTCTTTTTTTCATCGCCGTGACGCACCCGTCCTTCAGGTTTTCCAAAGGGGGTCGTGAAAACCGACCGGCTACGGAGTATTTTTCCCGCGCCATATGACAAAAACCGACTATCCATGACTATTCCTGCCAGTGTACCGGTCGCGCTTGCCTCTCATGGTTTCTTCCCTTATATTCGCACTGACATTTAAACAAGTTGAAATTATGGAAATATGCTACATCGAGGCCGGTGTCCTTGAGAGGATGCTGGCACGCGCCGAGAACCTGTCCGCACATGTGGACAGATTGTATGAGAGAAACCGCCGTAAGGAACCCGGAGAGTGACTGGATGGCCAGGATGTCTGCCTGCGCCTTGACATCTCGCCGCGTACCCTGCAGACCCTCCGCGATACCGGACGGCTGGCGTTCACCCGCCTCCAGCGCAAGTTCTATTACAAGCCCGAAGACGTGGAGAGGCTGATGACCTACGTCGGCATCAGACGCAAGGAGAAGGCTGTGAGAGAGGGAAGAAAGAACGGAAACCTTTAAAGAGCGGAAGAGATGGAAGGCATTATCGACAAGGAGAACGAACGTGCCCGCAGGTTCTTTGCCCTGCTGGACAACATGGAGAAAAAGGTGGAACGTCTTGCCCGTGACAACCGTCCTCCCTTCAACGGGGAACGGTTCCTGACCAACAGGGAGCTTTCCGGGACGTTGAAGATCAGCCGCAGGTGCCTGCAGGATTACAGGGACCAAGGACGGATTCCCTATATCCAGCTTGGCGGGAAGATCCTGTACAGGCAATCGGACATCGAGAAGCTGCTGGAGGAGAACTATCACGCTGCATTGGTATAATATCGTATTCAAGTTTAAGGATTGCCGCCGGAATTGCATTTACGATTCCGACGGCAATTTTTATTTAGCCTGCGGCTTCCTTGCCGGCCGCAGGCTTTCTTCTTTCCATCAGCCGGGTCCATGTCCGAGGATATCTTCCGGTCGGTGACCTGGGCGTAGACCTGCGTGCTGTCGATATTCGTATGGCCCATCATCCTGGCGATGCTCTCTATCGGAATGCCCGCGGTCAGTGTCAGGGTCCCGAACGAATGCCGGGCTGTATGGAATAAGATAGGCAAACAGAACACCGGAAACGAGAAGAAAGTATAACGTAATCCATTGGAAACTAATCATTTCTCTATATTCTTCCACTTGAGAAAAAAGCAGGAAAGTGGGGATTATTGAAGATGTTCAGTTACCAAACCGTTAGCAGGTCAGTTACCGAAAGGAAACGAGGTAACAAGAAGTGGATCGGATAATTTAAAACGCCGATATATTGCACTGATTGTCATTGTTTTGCATACCGAAGAACGCTTATAAAACAAGTAATTTTGCAACTAAAGTTATAAGCGTATGAAAGTAGAAAAATTCAAGGTTTTGCTCTATCTCAAAAAGAGCGGACTGGACAAGTCGGGCAAAGCCCCGATAATGGGACGCATCACCGTGAACCGGACGATGGCGCAGTTCAGCTGCAAGCTCTCCTGCACTCCCGGGCTGTAGAATCCCCGTGAAAGCCGGCTGAACGGCAAGAGCAGGGAGGCGGTGGAAACAAATGCGAAAATCGACAAGCTGCTGCTTGACATCAATGCTGCCTTCGATTCCCTTCTGGAACGCAAGGGGGAATTTGATGCCGCTTCCGTCAAGGATGCCTTCCAGGGCAGCATGAAACCCAGATGACCCTGATGAAAATGCTGGATGCCCTCAGGGATGAGGTGAAGAGCCGTATCGGGATAGACCGGGCAAAAGGTACCTATCCGGCCTACGACTTTACCTGCCGTACCATGCGCGAGTTCATTGAAACCAAATTCAAGACGAAAGACCTGGCCTTCGGGCAACTTACGGAACAGTTCATCCACGACTTTGAGAATTTCATCCTTGACGAGAAAGGGTATGCCGTGGATACCGTACGGCATTACCTGGCAATTCTAAAGAAAACGTGCAAAAGGGCTTATCAGGAAGGACACTCCGAACGGTTCATGTTCCAGCACTATGTCCTTCCGAAACAGACCGTCAAGATCCCCCAAGGCACTGAGCCGTGAAAGCTTCGAGAAAATCCGTGACGTGGAGATAGTCCCCCGCACCGCACGACGCACCGTCTGGCAAGGGACCTGTTCCTCTTCGCCTGCTATACCGGGGTCGCCTACAGCGATGCCGTGACCGTCAGCCCGGGAAAACCTGTACACCGGCGAGGACGGCAAGCTATGGCTGAAATACCGCCGGAAAAAGAACGAGCTACGCGCAAGCGTGAAGCTGCTGCCGGAAGCCGTCGCCCTGATAGAGAAATATCATGATGACAGCAGGGACACGCTGTTCCCGATGATCCACTATCCGAGCATGAGAAACCACATGAAGGCGCTGGCCGTACTGGCAGGGATAAAGGAGAACCTGTGCTACCATGTCGGACGCCACTCGTTCGCCTCGCTCGTCACCCTTGAAGCGGGCGTTCCGATAGAGACCATCAGCAGTATGCTGGGGCATAGCAACATACAGACGACCCAGGTCTATGCCCGCGTCACCCCGAAAAAATGCTCTTCGAGGACATGGATAAGCTTATCGAGGCTACCGGAGATTTGAAACTTGTTCTATAACCCATAAACAATGAGAATCATGAGAAGTACCTTTTCCATACTATTCTATATCAACCGCGGCAAGATAAAGGCTGACGGAACCACGGCGGTTATGTGCCGCATCACCATAGACGGCAGGAACACCGCCATCACCACCGGGATATGCTGCAAGCCGGAAGACTGGAACGCCCGAAACGGAACCATACGCACGGTAAGGGAAAACGCCAGACTGCAGGAGTACCGGAAGTATATCGAACAGACTTACGAGGAAATTCTGAGGACACAGGGTGTCATCAGTGCGGAGATTATCAAGAACCGGGTGACAAGGCAGTTCGTCGTTCCGACACACCTGCTCCGGATGGGCGAGATAGAGCGTGAACGTCTCAGGATACGTAGCAGGGAGATCAATTCCACCTCCACCTACCGGCAATCACAGTATTTCCAGAAGTACCTGACGGACTACCTTGCTTCACTGGGGGAAGAAGGACATCGCCTTTGAAGAAATAACGGAAGACTTCGGCAAGAATTACAAGGCATTCCTTATCAGGAACAAGAATTTCAGCACCTCGCAGACCAACCGCTGCCTCTGCTGGCTGAACCGCCTGTTGTATCTTGCCGTGGACAACGAGATCCTGCGCACCAATCCGGTGGAGAATGTCGAATATGAAAAGAAAACCGCACCCCAAGCACAAGTATGTCACCCGTGAAGAGATGAAAAGGATACTGGCCATGCCCCTGAATGAAGGACGTGCGGAACTGGGCAGGCGTGCATTCATCTTCTCCTATTTCACCGGGCTTGCCTATGCCGACATCAAGCAGCTCCATCCGTGCCATATCGGGACGACGGCGGAGGGGCGGCGGTTCATCCGCATCAACCGGAAGAAGACCGGGTGGAAGCGTTCATCCCCCTGCACCCGATAGCCGAGCAGATACTGTCCCTGTACAATACCACCGACATGCACAGCCCCGTGTTCCCGTTGCCAAGCCGGGATTCCATCTGGCACGAGATACGGGAAATCGGCGTGATTCTGGGGCGGCACGATGACCTTTCGTACCATCAGGCCCGGCACGGGTTCGGAGTCCTGCTCATTTCAGAGAGCGTATCCATCGAGAGCATAGCCAAGATGATGGGACACTCCAATATTCCCACCACACAAGGGTATGCCAGAATAACGGAAGAGAAAATTTCAAGGGAAATGGACAGACTGATGGAAAAGAGAAGCCAAATCCGCACACATTCCGGCTCTGACAGCCAATAACCATTTCGCAGCCGCCTGCTTCCTCGCCGTCCATGAAGTTAGTACAGACCTCATTGAAAGTGAAAAAGGTCGGGCGGCCGTGCCGTTTCGGGCAGAATCTTCCTTTGCAGGCAAAGCGTATTCAGCCCGAAAACCTTTCCCTTTCACGTCTGTACAAGGAAGGCTGACGGCAGCGGAAACAAGCGACCGACGGAAAAGTCGATACAACAAAAAAGAAACAGCATACAGACAGTAGGAAACTACCGGTCCGTATGCTGTTCTGATTTTCTATAGGAGGGCATTTTTTTGAAAAGCGAATAAAAAAGGCAGGCGGCAAACTGCGCTCCCTCCAAAAAAATCAATCCGTTTTTTTCGACCACCTGCCAATATCCGCCCTTGTCCGGTCCGATTCGTCGGAGTACTCCGTCCGCTTTCATTCTGGCAATCTGTTTTTCCACCGCCTTTGGCTGTTATGCCTATCCGTTCTGCAAGATTCGCTGCGCTTAATGTGCTGTCTTGGGAAAGTAAAGCCATGATTTTCTCCCTACTTTTTACTTTCTTCTCCCTACATTTTTTGTGGTTTCTCCCCACCTATGGAAGTATCGTCAATGGATTTGCGGTAAACCTCTATGTCATGAGTGAGACTTTTTAATCATGGTAGCTGTCATAAATTTCCCTGAAAACATTCAAATCCTCGTTCTCGCGAGTTTCCACCAGTGCCTTGATATATCTTCCTTATCCTCCTTGAGGATTTTTGTCGGTATCAGTCCGAACTCGAATTGCAGCATATTCATCAGCAGGCGGGCCATCCTGCCGTTCCCGTTTGCCCAAGGGTGTATTGTCACCAAGTCATAGTGGGCATCAAAACTGATTTCATATAACTGTGTCATGCTCTTGGCGGCATGATTTTCACGTTCCCTGTTCAGCCGGGTACAAAATTCCGACAGTTTAGCTGGGACCTTGCTGTAGTTCATGTACGATTTTCCACCGGGTCCGGCCGTGACATTCAACAGGCGCAAATCACCCCGTGCCGATGAGAAATCCCCCAATACGGTCTTGTACTCCTGCCCCGTGTTTTTCAAGACAAGGGCAGAGAGGCTTTTCAGTAAATCAACGGTTATGTCGGTATGGGCATCTGCCAGCCTTATGGCATGCTCGTATGCGTCTTTCAGGTCGAGGTTCATGTGCTGTTCCACGATGCTCTTTCCTTTCAGACTGATTCCCTGGTCGAACATGATTTGATTCTCAAGTTCGGTAATGGTGGAGCCTTCAATGGCCGTAGAGTGGGTAATGAGGGAATACAGATAGAATTTGTCATAATCTATCTGCCTGTCTATTCCCAATTCTCTGTACAGAGATACAAGTTTTTGCGAGTTCGGTCTGCATACATTTTCACTTTTGAACGCAAAGATACGTTTTTCTCCCTACCAAGCTACCGTTTTCTCCCTACTTTTTTACGCTTTTCTCCCTACTTTTTATTGAAGTTACTATGAAAGTTGCCTTTAATCCGTAAAACTACCCTTTGAGTATAGAAATTACGAATAAAAGCAACTCTACCGGTCAGTCCATCATATATCCCGTTTTAAGCGGTAGGCTTCCTTGTACCCATCCATCAACGTACGTTCTATGTCAGAAGCCCTGTACAAGATTCTGCCGCCTATCTGGATATAGGGTAATATGCCGTTGTTTCGGTAATCCTGAAGGCTCCTGCGGCTGACCTTCAGTCTGACAGCCAGTTCCTTGTCGGTGTAATAGCGTTCCCCGTCCAGTGACGGTTTGTTGTTTTCACGTATTTTCTCCACCTTTTCCGATAGTTCTTCCAGCGACGAGAGAAAGGCTCTCACGCGCATGTCGTTTTCCCGGTGTCAGCAGCCGGATATTGCCATTGTCATTCATAAGTGGAAAAGCCACTCAACTTTGACCCTTTTGGCCACGCAGAATTATCCCTTTTGGCTAAAATATGATTGCCCCCTTTGGCTAAAATAGTGTTGCCCACTTGCTTCACCTATAATTATAGTTTTTTTGTGTAGATTTGAGTACCCTTGTCCTGGTGTAACGGGGGAGAAAATAAAATCTATACAAATGAATAAACGAATCAAAAATATTTTAAGATATTATGCGGCTGGCATAGGAATCAAGGAAACGGCATTTACGTTTCATATTTCCCGTAATACAGTCCGCAAATATGTCCGCTTATTCCTTTCAAGCGGCAAGAGTATTGAACAGCTTCTTTCCCTGCCCAATGGACAGTTGGATGAACTGTTCGGCTGCACGGATACCCGGCATCGGGAGCCTTCATCCAAAAGGATTGAATTGGAGGCCTTGCTTCCCGGATATGTATCTCGTCTGTCACGCAAAGGTATGAGTGTCCGAAAACTGTTTAAGGAGTACCATACCGAATATCCGGACGGCTATCAGTTGTCTTCCTTCAAACGGATTGTCAGCGAATACAGGTTTCACATTAAGGTTGTCGGTCATGTAGAGCACTATGCCGCAGAGCAGATGTATATTGACTTTGCCGGTGACAGACTTGAAGTTGTTGATGAAATGACGGGCGAGACGAAGAAAGCCGAGGTATTTGTTGCCATCCTTCCGTTCAGCCATTATACCTACTGCGAAGCCGTATGGTCGCAACGCAAGGAAGACCTGATAAAGGCATGCGAGAATGCCATTCAATATTTTGAAGGTGTTCCTGCGGCTATCGTCCCCGACAATCTGAAGGCTGCCGTCACACGAAGCGACCGCAACGAACCTGTCATCAATGATGATTTCGCCGCTTTTGCCGAATATTACGGCTGTGTGGTCTATCCTGCTCGTGTGCGTCACCCCAAGGACAAGGCTTTGGTAGAAAATGCCGTAAAGCTCCTCTACCGTTCCATTTATCTTGATATAGAGGGAATGACATTTTCCAGTTTGGAGGAACTCAATGCCGCCATCCATATTTCCTTGCTTGATTTCAATGAAAAGGTGATGGCCGGAGGGGAGATGTCACGCAAGGAAATATTCCTTCATGGAGAGAAGGATTATCTTCGTCCGCTTCCCGTGAAACGCTACGTAATGAAAGAAAGGAAACTGATGACCGTGGGAAAGAACTCTTACGTTTCCTTGTTCAAGCACCATTACAGTGTTCCAAAAGAGTATGTAGGCAGGCGCATGACGATTCTCTATGATGCCGACACGGTGGAAATCTATTGTGGAATGAACCTTGTCGCCACCCACGACCGCTGTGACATTCCTTACACTTATTCTTGGAAAAAGGAGCACAACCTGCCTGGTCATTATGGTCCCTATGACAAGGACTTGGAGGAACTCTTTCAACGTGCCTCGGAAATAGACAACATCGTATTGAACTATCTTCGGGAAGTGGAGCGTGTCATGCAATATCCACCCAAAGCGTTCAGGCCATGCCGTGGCATCATGACACTGGAGAAGAAATACGGCCGTGACCGTCTAGTTGCGGCTTGCGCATGTGCGGATCAGAAATTGCAATACGGATACCAAGCCTTGCGCGAGGTGCTTGAATTGGGAGAAGATGTGGATTTTCTTCCTGATGAGGACGGAAAAGTACAGTCCAACGTGACTTCCCAGATTCCATTGACCCACAAAAAATATACGTGGACGTGAATATTACTAAAAAAGACAAACAATAAAACTATTATTTATGGAAGTAAACAATAAAACAGTTCCCGTTACGGGACAACAAGACCAGAATACCATATCACTGGATTTAATGAACCGTATGAAATTGCATGGTATGGCAGAGGCTTTCAGGGAAAGTCTTGCCGGCACCACTCCGCAATCCATGACTGCGGACACGTTCCTTTCCATGCTCCTTGCACGCGAATGGGACTATCGCTCCCAGGCTGCCATTGCACGGCTCACCAAAAATGCGGCATTCCGCTACAAGGCTTATATTGAGTAGATTGACTATGCCACGAACCGGGGACTGGACCGCAATCAGATGGAACGTTTCGCCACCCTTGATTTTGTGCATAAGGCACAGAACCTTTTCATTACTGGTTCTTCCGGAACGGGAAAAAGCTATTTGGCCTGTGCCCTTGGACACGAAGCATGCAAAAGGGGATTCCGTACCTTCTATGCCAATGCTCCGAAACTGCTCGGTGCGCTAGTCGCCAAAGTAAAAGGTACACTTGAAGCGGAACTCAAGAAGATTGAGCGTTGCCAGCTACTCATTCTTGACGACTTGTTTATTGTACCACTTGACGCCAAAGAGCGTCCCATACTGCTTGAAATTATTGAGGATAGGCATGAACGGAAATCTGTCATCATCACATCGCAGTATCCATCCTCCAACTGGTATGACATGGTAGGTGATCCAACAATAGCCGATGCAATCCTTGACCGCATCATACATACGGCCCATACTATAGAATTATATGGTGAAAGTATGCGAAAATTAAAATCTAAGAAAAACGAGAATTTTTAAAAGGGTAAAATAATATTGCCCCCCAACACCAGGACTTTAAAGGGTCAATCATATAGTACAAAAAGGTGGGCAAATCTTGCGTGGCCAAAAGGGGCAAAGTTGAGTGGCTTTTCCAGTAGTTACTTATTTCTTACCAAGAGCTATGCAAAACAAGGCAAAGCGATGAAACAGAACTTGTTATGCCGTATATACCCCGTTTCGGAACCGGTAGCTGTTTAGTAGCCGAACTTTGTCCGAAAGGGGTGTTTTCAGGCTTTTTATGCCGAAGCCTGCTTCAACCCGCCCTGCATACAAGATGCTGACCTGCATTTATTTATGTAGAACTTTGCTTTTCTTTGCGCCTTATGCCGATTTTTTATGAAAAAAGAATTTTATCTTTATAGTATCAAAGGCAAGGCTATTTCCTAGGCATACAAATCATTTAGGCTTCTTTAAAAAGTCTTTAAGCGAAATTGATTGTTAACCCTAATCCTTTGGACTTAAGTTGTAGTCCATTATCAGATGTCATTATTATTGGATTTGTATTGTTATCTTTCAGTTTAAGAGCTACGGAAAGTATCTGGTTATCTGGAGATCTTTGGATTGAAATCAGAAGGAAGCAATGACACATCTGCAATTTCCATTGTTAGGTTTCTTGTCTCGTAACAACGGTTTATGTTTCGGATTGCATCTTCTACTGCTTTCTGTCCGTCAGAATTTAAAGTCACCTTCAATTTGTCAAGTTCATCAATAACTTTAGCCGAGAGTGTCACTTGATATTGCTTATCTACTTTTGAAATAATATCAGGGCAATTGACAAACACATTCGTATCTATTATATAAATATTTATTTTGTCGGGCTTGATTTCAACCATCTTTCGTTGAAACTTGGACAAGTCGAGATGGCCAACTATTTTTACTTCTTTCTGCTGGTTGTTATCTGTCAGTTTAGAAACAGCAGCAACTTCTCTCATTTCAATTGTTTCCATCTGCGGAATCTCAGACAAAGTTAATGCTTCCAAATATGATTTTACATGTTTGTCACAGATAGAATTATGGATGCTTACGTCTGCCACTATTATTGTAGAACAAGTGGCGCGGCTGGTCGCAACATTAAATAGTGATTTGTCAAGAGACATTTGCATCATAGCATTCGGAATATAGTACACACAATAATCACATGTCATTCCCTGAATGCGTTCTACCGTGTCAATCAAGACATTCTCTTTTGTCCCAAGTTTAGTAATGAAGCAATTCTGAAGCATTCTGACAGATGAACGGAACTTAGATAAAATTGCTATTGAAGCTTTGGGATTTTCTGAAAGAATCTCAGAAACAATACCTATAACATATTGATAATTGTCCAAATATGCTTTCTCTCCAATTGGCATCGACAAAAGTCGCAAACATGTTCCACCTTTCTTGTCAATATATTCAAGTTTTGAATCGTACTTAGATTCAAGATTCATAGGAACAAGTGGTTCTTTGTAGAATATACTTGTCAAGGCTGCTGAATTCGGGAGTAAACGATATGTTTTTGTTAGCAAATAATATGGATATCTGAATTTATCGCAAAGTGTATTAAATCCATTTGACAGCATACCGTAATTATTCCTTACCATTGTTTCTTCACTTAAAGAAATAATTGGTGGCAACTGATTTTGATCACCAATCCAAATAGTCTTCTTACCAAGTCGCTTGCAAGCTGCAATCATAGCGAACAGTGCTTGACTCGATTCGTCCATAATAACATAATCGAAAGGCGGTTGATTGGCAATGGAATTTTTAGCCCAAGCACTTGCCGTGTAGAAAGTCGTAAGTGTAAGTTTTCCTTTAATACTTGCAATATCTTTGCTGTCCAAAGATACAATGTTCTTGCATAAACACATCTCGTCGGATGAAACATTTGTTTTCATTACATCCTTATTCGAACGATGAATATCTAAAGTTTCCTTGTTTGCTAATTCTATCAATGCTCTATTTGTAAGAGCTGTTACCAACACGCTTTTACTTGCATTGAGCAGTTGATTGATAATATTTGCCATCATATAGGTCTTTCCTGTGCCCGGAGGACCTTGTACAATGACTTCGTCACAAATTTCTATCTCGTTTTTTTATAAATGTAGCAGTATCATCACAATCTATCACTTTCGGTCCATAGCCATTTCCGTCATTATCAAAGTCAAGGATTTTAGCGGTAGGCTCTTCAGTAGATGTATTTGAAACAACAGAAATTAGATTCTGGTAGTACTCCATTGGTGGCTCTTTCGGACCAAGTACAATCACACAACCTGCAAGATTCTTTCTTTCAGATACTTTGCCATATCAATAGACATTCCATTGAATCCGCAAGCAAAAGCCATTGTCGTCAGTCTTGCCTTGCCAAACACAATGTACTTCCGAAAATTCTATTTGAAATTTACGTAATTCAGCCCATGAAAGATTACCCCAGCTTTTTGGGAAGACATTTATCACCATCGAGTAGTAACGCAGTAAAATACTCAGTTTTTTTCGAGGGATGCCTTTGTCCTTCTTAAATTTAAGTATGATCTGACCGGAACCATTGTATTTATCTTCTTGTGTAGTATCCTTTTCAAGGTCAACTTTCATAAACTGAGCTACATAAATCTCATTCTCAGACAACAAAGCAGTTGCCTTAGTGTTTAATACGCGAATATAGTTCTCACTAATCGCCTGTAATTCCCTATCAAGGAATCTTTTATGTTGTTCTCTTGTGTAATACATAATTTACCAAATTTGATCATCAGATGAGAATGTTATTACTTTCCATCCTTCCATTTTTCATTTAATCCGAACCCACTTATTTCGTCAGATGCTGAATAATTAGGATTTGGTATAACAAAACAAGTTCGTTCAGATGTCAAAACTTATTTGCTAACTCTGCAAAATTCTTTGGAGTGACTACTTTTGAGTCAAAAATCATATTGACATCTTGATTCTCTTCGAATAATTCTTTAAAAGAATATGTTCTTACATTGTTACCACATACGTTAATCAATAAGTTTTCGGGATTTTCCATTAATTGAGCAAATGCATAAGGATTTAAGTGAATATATCCACCTCCAGAACTTGTAATTACTACAACTATTTTACGCCCATTATATAGAACATTTTTGACTATACGTCCATCTGTAGAATAATCCCATTCAGAGCAATCATAGCCATCTAT
>ENA-OQES01000820-OQES01000820.1-human-gut-metagenome-genome-assembly--contig:-NODE-820-length-12514-cov-4.286833_pt1 | contig 12514 bp, 12 predicted proteins | sample MGYA00242798_ERZ504641 | MGnify/ENA primary metagenome ERZ504641 (study PRJEB26092, sample SAMD00036327) | human gut metagenome | host: Homo sapiens | study: EMG produced TPA metagenomics assembly of... | reverse complement strand
CGTTCTGGCTGCATCCATCTGTAACAGCTTTCTATGATTCCAACGAATCCAACAATAGGAATACAATTGCCCGAACATAATCCTCACGATCATTTTCGGGCAATTTCTGGAATGCTTAATCCACATAGTATCTATGAATCACAGATCATCTATGAATGCTGTAAAACATTTCGACGCGTGATCACCCAGCCGATCAGGGCGAACGGGATCGAGGCGAGCACGAAAATCCACGGCAGCATAAGGCTCACGTCGGGTGTGGCGTGATCCAGTATGATACCGGTGATCATCGAGCCGAATGATGCGCCGACAGTTCCCGCAGTGCTCACCCAGGAAAGGCCTTCGGTCAACGACTCTTCAGGAACGGTTTCTTTCATCACGAGGTTGCCCGATGCGAACACCGGCGAAACAGCCAGACCGGTGAGAATTTCCACAATGCCTATTACGATCAGATTGCCTTGGCACAGGTGAATTACAAAGAAGCCGGCTGTGATCGCCGCAAGGAACATGATCATGTAACGCCAACGGGATCCTTTGAGCTCAAGCGTTCCGAAAACCAGCGCGCCCATACACGAACCGACCGCTAGCATCGCCAGCTGCACGCCGAGCACGGAATCAAGATGCAACGATTTCATGACGGCTGTCATGGACGTGTCGAATGCGGTGAAACTCATGTTGAATATGATGAAAACCAGCAGCAACGGAATCACGCCAGCATAAGTGAAAATGCTGCGTTTCTTGCGATTACCACTCGTCTTCAATTGCGCAATGGTCAGCCTGTTGCGCAGTGCGGAACCTGAATCGCCGGTATTGCTGGCATCGCCATCGATAGTCAATCGCACATCGGCATCGTCTAAAGAGGCCGAAACGACCTTGACTTCATGCACGACCGGCGGCTGCGTGTCTTTCAATGTGAAGAAAATGGTACCGCCAAGGGCGCAGGCAATCGTTGGCACGAACAACTGCGAAACAGGGTGCACTGAAGCTGCAAGGAACGCTGCGAGAATCGGTCCGAAAATGAATACGATTTCGTCAATGGCGGATTCCATGGCGTATGCGGTGTTCAATAGTTCGCCGTTGCCGGTGCGGTCGAGCACGTACGCCCAGCGGGTACGCACGAGTGCGCCGAACGAGAATTGCGTAAGACCCATCACCACGGCCAGCATGAACAGCAATGGAATAGGCACGCGCACCAGTGCGGCGAATGCGAAACCAAGCATGGTGATGATTTGCACGACAAGCACCATCGAACCGACCTTACGCTGGCCGAATCGGTCGAACAGTCGCGCGTACAGTGGCGTGACCGCTGCGGTGGCGAGCACATATGCGGCGCTCATCACGCCTGCGATCGTCCAATTGTCGTACAGGTGGTTGAGTGCGAGAATAATGCCGAGGCCCATCATCGACATCGGCAATCGCGCCAAAGCTCCGGAAGCGCAGAACGCTTTGGTTCCCGGAATGGAGAACAATACGGAATATGGCGACTTCGGGGTTTCGGTTGCGCTGGTGGCAGCCATGCTTATCGCTCCTTAACTTTCGTTGGCGTCCGGCACGTGTGCCCGCCCACACATGCTGCACGAGGGTAGCGGCGCTCCTCCACAACGCTGCACGTAGTGCGTTACCCTACGTGCAGGCTGGAAAGCGCCGCTTTTCAACAATGATCAAGAACAAGCAGGATGCATACACGCATCCTTTGGCGCACCAGCACTAGTCGTTGTCGGATTGTTTCGGAATTCCGTAGCTCAACTCGGCAAGGATCTCTTCTTCTGTTTTGTCGGCGGCGTTCAGCTGCCGATTGCCCTCAACGGGCTCACTCAGATAGTAGAGGCAGGCGTCGATAGCATCAAGCGGCACGCCTTCCATTGCCGACAGCAACAGCCGATACATATCCAACTGCACTAATTTTTTCTTGTATTTCTTCATTTTTTCCTAGGCCTTTTTTCCAGTTTTCCAATCAACTATCGTATATTGTTTCGATCGGTCCTTTTCGTTGAGACCTCCGAAGAACACCGCGTCAAGCTTGCCGTTGATGATGGTGCCCAATTGCGGCATATTGACGACGATCTGCCGTTCCGCCCACGCGGGCTTACGTTGCGCCCATGCCGACGTGGCAAGACGCTGCTGCCAATCGAACAATGCATTGTTTTCCATCGCATTTTCCGCTGCATTTTCGACCGCCGCATTATTTTCTTGAGATTGCATCCCATTGTTGCGTTTGATTTCGGCAAGCATCGACGATCTCGATTCAGCTACGCGCGTATTTCCGTTGCCTTCAGCACCGCCGACGATGCAAGGAATATCCACATCGGCCATAATGAACCGTTCCGCCCACGCATGGAACTGCGTACCTAGCTGCGCGGCTGGCGACGCGACATTTGGAATCGGACGCACGATCCCACGCCAGTAGGCGCGGGCGCCACGATCGTTCATCATGCCCGCGCGCGCCTGCAGGGAGGTGACGTTCTGACGGCCGAACGCAAGAATCTTCTCGCCTTGCGCACGCACCGACCGGTCGAACGCATCCTGCGATGCGTCGGCCAACATGTCGGGCATGAGATTGCCATCATCGACCAACAGCTGCGCGCAATGCAGCAGCGAACCGGCCGAACCGAGCGCAACGTCATCAGCAACAGCATCCACGCCCACGCCGGTATCCAGGTCCGCAGCGCCGGCGACCATCGCATCACGCACCTGATCGGCGGACGAACGCAACATTTCGCAAGTCTCTTCAGTCAAAGCGCACGGCCATGGCAGGAATCGCTCGCCTTCCAGAGGCTCAAGCGGTGCGTTCCAGGCGTCACCGACCACCGCATCCTCGAAATCGCAGGCATGCTCGCCCACGAAATATCCGCTTGGCAATGGCGCACCAATCGAATGCAAGCTGGAAATGCCATTTTCGGAAGCATTATTCCCGGAAATACCATCTCCAGAAAAAACGGCATCCGCACCATCCTCAACTTCCACGATATCGCCCAGATTGCTCGGTTCATTCACTCTGGAAACGATATTGAGCATGGAGTCATACACTTCCTGCCAGAAATTCGACGGTTTGGCCACTTGTTTACGCTCACCCACGGCACGCGGATCACGGCTTTCCACATTCGTTTCGCTATAGGTGAGCAGCGCCTCATGGCGGGCGCGGGTCAACGCCACGTATGCGAGACGACGCTCGTCGGCATGCAAGCGGCGACCATATTCCTCGCTCTGCGTCAAATACAGTCCGTCCGGATCGACGCCTTCCATGTCGTCAACATTCATGGTGCGCAGGGTGCCGAACACTTCATCATCGATGATTTCCGCATCTTCCAACGCTTCCAAGGCCTCCAATGGATTCCAGCCGACGAGCGCGTCATTGGGGGAATCGCGGCAGAATATCCGCATCCACGCGCACAGGAACAGGCACCGCGGCGGGATTCGTCAGCCACGTTTTGGCGTTTTCATGGTATTCAGGCGGCGTCCATACGCCATCTTGGAAACCATTGAGATGCGTTTCGTCAACGACAACGCTCAGGTTATCGCCCTTGTTACTGGGAAATCCGCCATCGGTCATGCCGACCACGGCCACGGCATCCCATTCAAGCCCCTTCGACTGGTGCACGGTCATCAACACCACGTCGACGGGCACATCGGGGGCCACCGCGTTCTCTTCGGAAGCGTCGCGCAGCGAATCCACCCATGAGATGAACGCACGCAGGCTCGGCAAGCCTTGCGATGCGATCTCCTGCATGTACGTGTCGACGAGTTTCATCACAGCGTCGATCGGCGACTTGGCGAGCGCCACGTGGGAGGCGTCAAGCGTGGCCTCGGCATGATCGGCACGCATATGCCGAGCCAACAGCATATCGATGTCAAGATTCAACGCCGTAATGGCTTCGCGAACCACTTCCGGCAGCGGGTGGCCGAGCACGCGCTGCACTTGGCGGAGCGTATCCGCGGCACGAAGCACCGCCTGCACTCCCCTGCGGCTCAGCCTGCCATCGATAAGTTGTTCAAGATCGTCTCGTAGCATGAGATCCACCAGAAAAACAGCATTCGGCACTTGGTCGCGATATTCGCGCACAATGGATCGGATTTCAGCATTCGACAGACCAGAATCGGAAATCGTTTCGCTATTTTCGGAATTACTGGTTTTCCTAGAATCACCGGAATTTATAGAATCACCGGAATTCCCAGCTTTTGTGGTCTGCGCCGGAACAATTCCCGCCGATACGAGCGCACGATACCGGTACACCGTATTCACCCTCTCCGCCGTGTCCGCAAGCGCCTGCAGATCGTCGGCTTCAACGGCGAATCGTGGCGTCGCCAGCAGTCGCATAAGCGCCGCGCTGTCGGTATGGTCGCTGACCACGTGCAGCAGGGCGAACACATCCCGCACTTCCGGACGTTCCAGCAGGGCCGCCTGTCCCACGACCAGCGTGGTCAGCCCGGCCTGCTCGAGCGCTTCCGCGTATTGCGACATGGTTCCTTTGGATCGGAACAGCACCGCCACATGCGGGCGATTGTCTTTCGCGCCATGGTCGAGGTCACGCGCAGAGGGCGTATGCAGGGGCGATCGCATGTTTGGCGAAGCGCACGACCGCGTCGACTTCTTGGCCGAATGTGGCGAATCCGAGCACGCCAATCGTGCCTTCGGGGGCTTCTTCGATGTTGGAGAGCGCAGGCACGTCGACTTCGCGCATCAGCGAGCTGCTGAGGCGTCTGGCTGGCAGTCGCAACGGTTTGGTGAGATTGTTCGCCGCTTCGAGCACCATGCGCGAATTGCGCCGTGTCACCGTCAATGCGAACGGTTTTCTGGTGGCATCCATGCCGAAATCGTGTTGCAGCATGCGGAATGCGCCCGGGCTTGCGCCTCGCCATGCGTAGATCGATTGGAAGGGGTCGCCGACCGCGTTGACCGCGCTGCGATGCGTGTCGTCAGCGTGGAACAGCGCACTCAGCAGTGCGGCCTGCGTGGTGGAGGTGTCTTGGTATTCGTCGAGAAGCACATGCGAGTAGCGTTTGCGGTACGTTGCACCGATGGATGGGAATCGGGAGACCAGTTGGAATGCCGCGATGGTGAAATCGCTGAATTCCGCCATATTGCAGGCGCGTTTTCGGCATGATAATCAAGCACGAGGTCGAGCAGCAAGTTGCGCTGCTTGGCGACGGATGCGAGTTGCGTACTGTTGTATACGCACATGCTGTGCCCGAGTTCGCGGTATTTCTCCAGTTTCTTTTCGTAATCCGCATCGGAATCCTTTTTCAGCCGTTTCGGCGGTTTTGGGGATTTCGGCTGCTCAGTTGGCACGGTTTCGCCGTCAAGCGCCTTATCAACCTGTCTGATGAACGCTTCATCCCAGTCGCGCACACGTTGCACCGCCTCGTCGAAGCTGGTGCAGCCGCTGCCGATCATAGCTCCGGAAATGGCGTTAGACAGGGCGAATACGTTGCCCGCTATGGTGTTGAACGATTTCAGATCGCCGTCGAACGCCATGAGATCGACCATATGCTTGTCGAGCACGGTGTGGATGAGCTGCATGGCTCCGGCCTCGCTCAATGGCTGCGTGTTTTGGTCGAAGCCGACAAGCAGTCCGTATTGACGCACAATGGATTGGAAGAAAGCGTCGTACGTGGAGACTTCCGGTTTGAGGAACGTCATATTCGCCGATTTCAGCCCACGTTCACGCTGGTTGCGGCTCACGGCTGCGGACACGCGCGACAGCAGTTCCGAAGCCGCTTTGCGCGTGAAAGTCAGTCCGAGGACTTTTTTCGGGGTTCACGCCTTGTTCGATCAGTGTGATGATTCGTCTGGTCATTGTGTAGGTTTTGCCCGATCCGGCACCGGCGACCACCACCACATCCTCATAGGAGGGCGCTTGGATAACGGCGGCCTGCTCCGGACTGTCGGTGAATTTCATGGTTCCGCTCATGCCGTTCTCCTTTCGAATACAGTGTTCTGTTCGCCCGCGCAGGCCGGGCAGACCGCAATGTTCCTGCAATATTTCATATGTTCCGATGTTGGCCTTGCCGTGATTTCGTTTGCCCTGCTGGCTGCGGCCGCGTAGAAGACCCTGGCGATCATGGTGAGAGACCATACCGCCATGGTGTCTCGCAAGCCGACGAATTCACTCCAATGCTCGTCGCTCACTTCCATCGGTGGAAGCATCTCGTCGAGTCCGTCTTGGAAATCCTTGTCAAGATTTTTTGACGTAGTAACGCGGCACGAATGCGCCCGTATTTAGACTTCCGCTCGCGAACAACGCCTGCTGCATATGCGATTCGGCGGCGGTGTTGCCATATGGTGCCGGGAATGCATGCTTCGTTACGTGGAACAGCGCGCTTTGCGTGATGTTCGGCGCAGCAGCCACCGCCTGTGCCCCATGCAGACCGCTTCCTTCGGGGAACACGAGTCCCAGCTGGTAGCAGACGAGCTGCAGATCATTGAACAGGCCTTCGCCGTTCGGACTTGCACCGGTTTTGTAGTCGATCAGACGCACTTGCTGCGTGCCGTCCGCCATATCACGACGTTCCACACGGTCGATTCTGCCGGTCAAGCGCACGGTGAGATGTTCGCTCATGCCTGTTTGAGGCCATCCTCCAACCAACGTTCCCATAATGGCGATCAATTCGTTTCGTGAAATCGCATGAATGCCGTCCATCGCATTGTAGGCTGCGAGAATATCGTCGAAATCGAATTTTGCGGTGAAATTTTCAGTTCAGGTTCAGCTTTCGTGAGTTTTCCAACGCTGAACGCATCATTGCTTTTTTAATTGGATAATCACCATGATTCGATTGAACGAAATACGTGGCGATGTTACGCAACGCATCCTTCGCCTGTTCATCATTTTTTTCAATGCCTGATATCGTTGCGCGGGATCGGTGATGCCGTTCAGATCGCCGCGTAGACGCTCATATTCGGCATACATTTGCTCGGTGATCGCGTCGATGTTGTCCATATCGCTGATGGCGGTGTGCTGTTCCGGCATGTCAAGTCCGGCTTCGGTGGCTTTCTGCGCCACCGTGTGGATCAGCGAGCCGAAATTCGTGGCGACGCTGCCCATGCGCGGGCCGGAGAAACGGTTTTCAAGCATCCAGCACACCGGGCACGCCCACAGATTGTCCACCGCGGACGGAGACAGGGTCACCACGTCGGATTGCCGTGTCTTGTCATCTTGAATCGTTTCCCGTTCAGCGAGTGAAACAGGCTCCTCCACGAACGGCCAACAATCGGGATCAGCCGCCCTAATGCCTCGAGAGGCCAGCAGTGCCAATGTTTCAGCGGCGTCACGGGCCTTCGGGCTGTTCGACGGTTCCATCGCAAGCACGCTTCGCGCGGCCGCGATCAAACCACGGGGATCGGATTCAAGTCCCGCATAATCGCCCTGACTGCCGATTGCCGCATATTCGCGCTGTTCCATATCGGCGTCTCTATCGCGGTCAAACCATTCCGGCACATATCCGTACAGAAAATTCAGATGGCACGTGGTCGTCGTTCAGCACGGCGCTCATCACCGCGCACTCATCGGCACGGGTCAACGCCACCAGGAAGCTTTTCTGCTCGGATGCGAGCACGGCAGCCAATTGCGCATCCCGCTTGCCCGCCGAAGTGGTGACGGTATCGGACAGTTCGCCATGCAACATCACATCGGCGAGTTCCTCACCGCCGAACAATGTGTTGCGTGGCGTAAGATTCGGCCATTGCCCTTGCTGCAAGGATGGCAGAAACACCAGGTTCCAATGCCTTCCCGCCGCGCCTGCGGGCGTGGTCAGCGTCACTGCCTGGTCGATGGGCGCGGTGTGAGCCAACGAATCCGCCTCGATAGTCAGCGAGCGCACCTGTTCCATGAACGCTTCAATGGTGCGTGCGGCGAACTCGCCGCTTGATTCGCCGCCGGAAGCGTAGTTGAACAAGCGCATCGCCGCATCAAGTCGGTCGTTCGCGGCACGGCCGGCTGCCGAATGCTCCAAGGCTACGCGCTGCCAGATTTCCGCTTTTCCGCAGGCACGCCATGCGCAATCCAACACGTATTGCGGTTCACGCAAAACCAGCTTGTGTTCCGCCTCGCACGTTTTGTCAAGTACTTTCCACAATGATGCGAAAGCCTTGACCTGTGGATCCGAGCCCGTCACGGAGGCGATCGTGTCGATCACACGATCGGTGTTTCCTTCCAAAAGAAGCACGTATAGAGCGTCCATATCGAACACGGGATCATTCTGGTCTCCATCATGCCCACCATCATGTTGACCTTCGTCGGAAATCGCATGGCATTTCGCCATGTATTCATGCCAATCCGCCATCAAACGCAGCAGCGACGACTGCTGTTCGACGTCCGTCTTCGCCATGTTCGCAGAATCCTGCGCGCGAATCTCATCATCGCCCACAATCTCAGCGAGCGAAGCCAACGCATGCATCGCGGATTCCACGGACGCGAGACGGGCCGGGCGCCCTTCATGCTGCCTGTCGCCGCCGACCGTAATCAGCGGGGATGCCATGATCGACGCCACACGTGAACGAATATAGGATCCGGCCGCCTGCGGGTCCATGCCCGAAGCCGCGATTGTCCGCCTTTTCAATTCCGCCAATTCAATCAGCGCGAACAGGCCTTGCACGAACGGTTCGTCCTTCAACGGCCGTGTCACGCTTGAATAGCGCACGGGAACGCCGTCAGCACGCAGCCGTTCGCCGAACGCGCGTACGGTGGCATTGTCATGCGTGATCACAGCCATGTCGTTCCATTCGCGGGAACGTTGCAAATGCTCAGTTTTGATCTTCCACACCACGTCGTCGAGCTCTTCGGACGAGGAACGGTACAGGGCCGTTTTCACACTGCCGTCGGCAGGCGTGACGCAAGCATCCGTATTGCCGGACGGCAATGCTTCGATAGGCATCGACCCCCGGTATGTTCCGCATTTTGCCTGGGCGCTCCGGCAGGGGCACGTCAGTCGGTTCCGTGCTTGCGATCGACAGGCTTACGCGGGTCGCGACAAGCGTGCGATAGTCGTCATGCACGTTTTGCCTGTTCGACGCGTTTCGGATGGTTTGCGCGCCATCATTTTTCGCATGCGGCATACAGGTTTTCGATGCGCTCCAATCGCGCTCCCATGCGCGACTGCGCCTCGTTGAACAGATATTCCGGATATGATCCTCGGAACGTCTGCACGGCTTCGTCGGGATTGCCAACCAACAGCAGGCGCGTTCCGCGATTATGCAAGGCCTCAAGCAGGGCGAAACCAGCCAACGTCGCATCCTGGAAATCGTCGACGATCAGCATGTTTGGAATATCAGCATCCCGTATGTCAGACACGGCCTCGGTGGCGTCGATCATCAGTTGCGACGCATCAAGACGGTATTCGCCGGAATAGGCTGCACGAATCGCCGCATTGTATTCCTCACGCAGCGCGAAGGCGAGACGCCATTGGGTGCGCAGGCGTTCGCGACGCGCGTCAAGCTCGCCATTTCTGCTGGCCGCGCGGGCGATGAGCATGTTTTCAAGCTCCGGTTTCGCACCGATCTCGTTCATGCGTGCAAGCATGTCTCGCAATTGGTTGGCGAATGCGTCGGTGGAATCGTCGGCCACCAGTCCGGACCATTCGGAAACAGCGAAATAGACACGCAGCAGATCGCAGGTGGCGCACTCGTCGCCATGCTGCCTATGTTCCACATGCGATGCAAGCACCTTGCGGATGATCACATCCTGTTCGGCGCCGTTCAACAGTTTCGGCAACGGTTTGCCCTGTGCGGATCTTGCGGCCGTCAGCAGGCGGAATGCGACGGCCGACAATGTGGTGACCGGTCGAGCCTGCGAAACCGCCGACAGTTCACGGATCGCGCGATCGCCCAACATGTCGGCGATCTGTCTGCCGGACACCGTCATCACGGCATTCGCATCACCATACCGCTTCATCGCGGCGATCAGTATGTCCAACGCAAACTCGGTTTTTGCCACTGCGCGGCGCTCCCGCAACCAACGTGACGTGAGCAAGATCTTCCAAATCCATCATGCCTCCAACACTACTAGTCTCACCCTCCCTTACCTGACAAATCCGGCAATGGAGGAAACTCATGCTGGAAGGCTCGGTGGCCGCGAAAGGGCGGGATATGGGAACACCTCGGATGCCCGTCTTCGCATACGGATATTCGACCCCTTACTGGTAGGTTTCCGGGTTGGTCTTCGGATAGCATGGCCTTCAGAGAAGGCAGTGAAAAGCATACGCATTACGAGGAAAGAGAGCATATGGAAGCCATGGATAGCATTCCCCCTCAAATCCCTGGGTACACATTCGCCCAGAAGTTGGGGTCCGGTTCCGAAGCGAACGTGTACTTGTATCAGCAGCTTTCCCCCAGCCGTCAGGTGGCCATCAAAGTCAGCAAGGAAATGCTCGACCCGCGCGCGGCGGCAAGATTCCGTTCCGAAGCGAACTTCATGGGCAAAATCTCATCACACCCTTACATTCTTTCGGTGTACGAAAGCGGCGTCACCGCCACAGGCAACGGCTACACCGTGTTCGAATACGCTCCGGGAGGCAATTACAAGACCTTCCTGGAATCCAACCGTCTCAACGCAGACCAGATGCTCACCGTCGGCATCAATCTGGCAAGCGCCCTTTCCACTGCGCATCGCGAAGGCATCATCCACCGCGACATCAAGCCCAGCAATATTCTCATCAACACGCACGGCATGCCCATGCTTTCCGATTTCGGCATCGCGAGAACGATTTACGGACGTCCCGGCATCGGCTACACCATCGCGTGGGCTCCGCCGGAAGTGCTTGCGAAGAACGGCGGAGGCAACGAATCCTCCGACATTTATTCTCTGGGGGCGACGCTGTTCGCCATGCTGACGGGCCAGTCGCCGTACGAATACGGCTATTCCGAAGCTCTTGGCGCAACCCGAGGCAAAGAACGCGGCACTCTACTGAGGAACATCATTCTCACCAATCCGCTGCCCAAGCTCAACAGTCCGGATGTTCCTCCACAAGTGGAGCGGATCCTGCGCAAGGCGTTGAATGAAACGCCGGAGGACCGATATTATTCCGCATATGATTTCGCGCGCGACATGCAGCGTGCACAGCAGGAATTGTATGGCCATGCCACGCCGACCACGGTTGAGGGGGAACCGCCGTTCCCACAGAACCTGTATGCACAGTCGCAGGCGAACATTCAGGTTTCGCCAACTGCCCCAAAGCAGCGCAGCATTTGGGCCAAGCCTCTTACGATCGTTGTTTCGGTGGTCGCCGCGATTGCAGCCGTCGAGCTGGCGTTCGCGTATGTGATCATGCCGAATATGGATTCCGTCTCAGACAACAGCAGCGTGCAGATCAAGAATCCGGAAACGTCTGATCAGGAGAACGATTCGCCTGATTCGGCCATCACCACCGGCAGTGTGCCCAGTGTCGAGAATCTGACCGGGTCATATTCCGCCGATGGCGGCAGTGTGCAGTTCACTTGGGCGAATCCCGACCCGCAGAACGGGGATTCATACGCATGGTCGATGGTCGGCGATGCCGGTGTTAATCCGAATACCCAGGGAACCACCACCACCGACACGCATATCAGCATCGAACCCGCCGACGGCTCGCAGACCTGCATTCAGGTGAGCCTCATCCGAGCCGACCGTCAGATGTCACAGAATCCTGCGATCGCGTGCGCAGCCAAACCATAAGCATCATAGCGCTTCATAACAGGGTTGGCCAACGGCATTATTCAATCGCAGGCGATGTCCGGAACGAACACAACGACCATCGAAACGCTCAAGGAAGAACCGAAAATGGACAAACGCAAGAACGCAGCCAATCAGTCGGCACAATCGCACGAACGACAATTGCGCTTCGGACCGATGATGTGCAAACTGCTGTTGCCGTCGAGAAGCAGACGGTGGATCACACCGATCGTCATGCTGTTTCTGCTGCTGGGCATCATCGCAGGCGCGTTCATCGTCAGTTCGGTAACACAACAGCATGTACAACTTGACGACGGCACCGTGTGGATCACTTCGCTGAAGGACCGCAAGGCCGCACGATTCAATGCGAAAAACAAGGATGTGGACGCTGGAGTCTCGTCCACAGCCTCCCGTTTCGACGTGGCCCAACATAATGGCAGCACCGTGATTTCCGAAGGTACGAAAGCCAGCAACATCGCAGCTTCCACAATCAGCGAGACCGGCAACACCGCCATCAAAACGGATATCGAAACCATTGTCGGAGGCGATACCGCAGCGTTCATCAACGTCAAAACCGGCAATGTGTGGGTGGGATCCGCTTCCGATGTGAAATCCGTCAATCCAACCACCGACAAGCCGAAAATGAAACTGGGATCCGGTGGAAAAATCGCGGTGACGCACAACGGAACCGTATACGGATATCGTGCTTCTGATGGCGCGGTGATGAGCATCGACAAGTCGCAAGGCGCGTGCGAGCAAGTTGGCACGATAGGAGGCGCACCGCATGCCGAATCGTTCACCGTCATCGGCGAAACCCCGGTCGTGGCGGCAAAAGGCACCGTGTATTGGCCGCAGGGAAGCGCAGCCATCAATCTGCA